>Ga0114931_10002563_pt1 | contig 23086 bp, 19 predicted proteins | sample 2SBtaG_FD_89579 | JGI IMG/M metagenome (GOLD analysis project Ga0114931, IMG submission 89579) | Deep subsurface microbial communities from Kolumbo volcano to uncover new lineages of life (NeLLi) - 2SBTROV14_V59a metaG | ecosystem: Environmental > Aquatic > Marine > Volcanic | place: Kolumbo... | reverse complement strand
GGTGCCGCCGGTCAGGCGCCGGGCGGCGGTGAACGGCTTCCACGCCCCGGCCTTGGGCTGGCCGGTAATGATCACCGAGACCGCGGCCGGGTTCTCGAGCCGAACCACGTCCGGCTTGCCGTCTCCGTTGACGTCGAGGCGAACCTCGGCTACGTGGGTGGGACGCTGCGCTCGGGCATCGCCGGCGGCGCCCGTGAGCACCACCGCGGCGGCGCAGAGGATCAGCCGACGCATTTGCCCCTCAGAGTACTCCTCCCACGATGCAACGCAAACGCGACTTCGAGTTCGAGCTGCCGGCCAGGCAGATCGCCCAGGCGCCGGCCGACCGGCGCGACGGGTCGCGCCTGCTGGCGGTGGAGCCGGGCGGAGTTGCGGATCTGGCCTTCCCCGCGCTGGTGAGCCGGCTGCCCGCCGACGCCGTGGTGGTGATCAACGACACGCGCGTGATTCCGGCCCGGCTGCACGCCCGCAAGGACACCGGCGGCGCGGTCGAGTTGCTCCTGCTCGAGGCGGTGGCGCCCGGACGCTGGCGGGCGATGGCGCGGTCGTCCAAGCCGCTGCGCGAGGGCGCTCGCCTGACCCTGCGCCGGGCCGACGGCGCCGCCGGGCCGATCTGCCGGATCGCCGGCGGGCGGGCCGACGACGGCACCGTCGAGGTGGAGCTGCCCGACGACGCGGTCGACGCCTGCGGCCAGGTGCCGCTGCCGCCGTACATCGAGCGGCCGGACGGCGCCACCGACACCGACCGCGAGCGCTATCAGACCGTCTACGCCCGGGTGCCCGGCGCCGTCGCCGCGCCGACCGCGGGCCTGCACTTCACGCCGCCGCTGCTCGACGCGCTGGCCGCGCGAGGGGCCGCCCTGGCGCCGCTGACCCTGCACGTCGGCCTGGGCACCTTCGCCCCGGTGCGCGGCGACCTCGACGACCACGTCATGCACGTCGAGCGCTACGACATCCCCGCCGAGACCGCGGCGCTGGTGCGGTCGGGACGCCCGGTGGTGGCCGTCGGCACCACGGTGGTGCGCGCGCTCGAGGGCTGCGTCGCCGACCGCGGCGCCATCGAGGCCGGCCCGGGACGCACGCGCATCTTCATCCGCCCCGGCTTTCGCTTCCGCGCGGTCGATCACCTGGTGACCAACTTCCACCTGCCGGGGTCGACGCTGCTGGCGCTGGTCTGCGCGTTCGCCGGCTACGACCGGGTGATGTCGGCCTATCGCCACGCGGTCGCCACCGGCTACCGCTTCTACAGCTACGGGGACGCCATGCTGCTGCACCGCGATCGGGAGGCGGCGTGACCGCTGGATTTCACTTCGAGCTGCTGGCCACCCGCGGCAAGGCGCGGGCCGGCATCCTGCACACGCCGCACGGCGACATCCCCACGCCGGTGTTCATGCCGGTCGGCACCGCGGGCACGGTCAAGGCGATGACCGCGCGCGAGCTGGCGACGCCACCGCTCGATGCGCGCATCATCCTGGGCAACACCTATCATCTGTACTTGCGCCCGGGACTGGAGGTGATGGGCATCTGCGGCGGCCTGCATCGTTTCGCCGGCTGGGACCGGCCGATCCTCACCGACTCGGGCGGCTTCCAGGTGTTCAGCCTCGAAGGGCTGCGCGACATCGACGAGGACGGGGTCACCTTTCGCAGTCACATCGACGGCAGCCAGCACCGGTTCACCCCCGAGCGGGCGATGGAGATCCAGGCGGCGCTCGGCTCGGACATCGCCATGGCGTTCGATCAATGTCCGCCGGGCGGCGCGCCGGACGATGTGCAGGAGCGAGCGCTGGCCCGGACCACCGCGTGGGCCGCGCGCTGCGCCGCGTTCGATCGGCCGGAGGGGCAGGCGCTGTTCGGCATCGTCCAGGGCGGCATCGACCTCGAGCGGCGGCGACGGCACCTGGGTGAGCTGGTGCCGATGGATTTCGACGGCTACGCGCTGGGCGGGCTGTCGGTGGGGGAGGGGCCCGAGGCGATGTACCGGGTCCTGGACGGCTTTGCCGCGGAGCTTCCCGCGAGCAACCCGCGCTACCTGATGGGCGTCGGCACTCCCGAGGATTTGTCGCGCGGCGTGGCCGCCGGGATCGACATGTTCGACTGCGTGATGCCGACGAGGAACGCCCGAAACGGCTCGCTGTTCGTCCTCGAGGGCCGGATCAACATCAGCAATGCAATCCACCGCACGGATCCTGCGCCGGTCGATCCCGAATGCCCCTGCGAGGGTTGCCAAACCGTGAGCCGGGCTTACCTAAGGCACCTGTATCTGGCGCGGGAAATCCTCTACATGCGCCTCGCAACCCTTCACAATCTCACGTTCTATGCCCGTCACATGCGCCGGCTCCGCGAGGAGATTCTCGCCCAGGGCGCGCGCGCGCGCCTTGACCCGCTCGCTCACGAGTGCTAAAGCAGCGCGTCTTTTCGGGTCGTTACGAGGAGTAATGCATTGGCTGCCAGCCCCCTCATCATGATGCTGCTGATGTTCGGCGTCTTCTACTTCATCCTGATCCGCCCTCAGGTGAAGCGACAGAAGGAGCACTCGAACATGCTTTCCAACCTCAAGAAGGGGGACATGATCGTCACCCGCGGCGGGGTGATCGGCAAGATCTCCGGCATCAGCGACCAGGTGTTGACGGTCGAGTTGCAGGAGAAGGTCCGCGTTCGGGTCCTCCGGTCCCACGTCGACACCAAGTACGAGCCGAAGTCCGAGGGCAAGTCCGAGAGCGAGTCCAAGGCCGCTTAGTCGCGCCGCGCTCTCTCGCACCTTCCCCTGAGGCAACGCATGGACCGCAAGACCAAGTGGCGAACCTTCTGGCTGGCACTGCTCGTGGTGCTCGCTCTTCTGTCCCTCGTCCCCACCGTGACCGGCGAAGCACCGCGGTCGTTGCCGAGCGTCTTCCAGAAGAAGGTGCAGCTCGGCCTCGACCTCCAGGGTGGCCTTCACATCGTCTACAGCATCAACCTGCAGAAGGCGGTGGGGGACAAGGCGACTGAGATCAAGCGCGACCTCGAGTCTCAGATCGAGGACGCCAAGACCAAGATCGCCGCCCGGCTGGCGCTGGCGCCCGACCTCGAGGGTGGCGTCAACATCACCATGACGGGGAAGGACGAGGCCCAGCGCAAAGCGGACCTCGACCGCATCAAGTCGTTCCTCAACGACTACGACGAGGTCATCGAGAGCCGCGACTGCCCGGCGACGGTGCCGGCCAACAGCGTCTGCTACCGCGTCGCCAGCGACTACGCCGATCGGATCAAGAAGTCGGCGCTCAAGCAGGCCATTCGCACGGTCCAAGACCGCATCGACCGCAACGGCATCGCCGAGCCGAACGTCGTCGCCAAGGGCGAGCAGATCATCGTCGAGCTGCCCGGCCTCGACAAGGAGCACATCGAGCGGATCAAGGCGCAGATCGCCCGCACGGCGCGCCTCGAGTTCCGCATGGTCGTCAACAACACGCCGTACATGAAGAAGCTGTTCTCGTACGTCGACGACGACCCCGACGCCAAGCGGCTGGGCATCAACGCCAAGCCCGACTTCTGGCGCCAGGAGGACAGGCCGGATCCATTCTACGATTACTATCTGACCGCCGAGAACACGACGAAGAACTTCACCGTGTCGCAGGCCAGGGAGCGCGGCTGCTACCGCAGCGACAAGACGGTCATCGACGGCGAGGTCGAGTGCAAGGTCACCGGCCGCGAGATCATCGAGAACTACCTCGCGGAGTTGGCGACGAAGAAGCCGGAGTACGCGGTGCCCGGCGGCTTCGAGATCGGCTTCGCGCCGCCGCGCGCCGGCGCCACCGACAAGGGCAACCAGTCGTGGCGCACCTACTACCTCGAGCGCGAGGTTCAGCTGGGCGGCTCGGCGATCCAGAAGGCCCAGGTCATCTGGAACCCGACCACCAACAAGTCGGAGGTGCTGGTCAACTTCAACCGCTGTGGAGGCAAGCGCTTCGGCGACATGACCGCCGCCCACATCGGCGAGAAGATGGCCATCATCCTCGATAACCAGGTCAACTCGGCGCCGATCATCCAGGGCGCCATCCGCGGTGGTGCCTCGACCATCACCATGGGCGCGGCCGACCCGCAGATCATCCAGCGGGAGGCAAAGGACCTGGTCAACGTGCTGCGTAGCGGCTCGCTGCCGGCGCCGATGGTCGAGGAGTCGCGCGCGGAGGTCGGCCCGCTGCTCGGGCGCGACGCCATCCGCAAGACTCAGTTCTCGTTCATCATCGGTTCGGTGTTGGTGGTCCTGATCATGATCATCTACTACCGGGCCTCGGGCATCATCGCGATCGGTGCGCTGCTGCTCAACCTGCTGTTCATGATGGGCATCCTGGCCATGTTCGGCGCCACGTTGACGCTGCCGGGCATTGCCGCGCTGGTGTTGACCGTCGGCATGGCAGTCGATGCCAACATCATCATCTACGAGCGAATTCGCGAGGAGTTACGGCTGGGCAAGTCCGTCCGCGGCGCGGTCGACGCCGGCTTCAGCCGCGGCTTCGCCGCCATTCTCGACGGCAACCTGACCACGGCGGCGGCCGGCTACGTGCTGATGCAGTACGGCTCCGGTCCGATTCGCGGCTTCGCCGTCATGCTCATCATCGGAATCGCATGCACCTTGTTCACCGCAACGTGGTGCACGCGGCTCTTCTTCGAATACTACGTCGGCCGCGGCCGCAAGACGACGACCATCGCCATCTAGCGGAGACGAGGACGCACCATGGCCACCCACAAGCCATTTCGCGAGCTGGTCAAGCCCGGCAGTAACTTCGAGTTCGTCGGCCGGCAGCGGCTCTGGATCACCATCTCGATGCTTCTCATCGCGGGCAGCATCGCGATGTTGTTCATCAACAACTCGATGTCGTCCCGCGGTTCGTATCTGAACTGGACCATCGACTTCAAAGGCGGCACCGAGCTCATCTTCGAGTTCTGTGACCAGAAGACCCGGAACCACACCGATACCGTCGGCGCCGGCGACGTTCGCCAGGCGCTGCGCGGCGCCGGCTTCGAGGGCATCGACGTGTCGGCGTTCAGCTGGGAAGGCACGGCCAAGTGCGTCGATCCCAGCGCGCCCAAGGCCGAGAACGCCGGCCTCGGACACGTCCAGGGCCTGCTGGTCCGCACGCCTGACTTCGGTGCGCTGACCGCGCAGCAGAAGAGCGACATCGACGGCGCCCTGCGCAAGCAACTGGCGGCGGCGTGCCCCGACAAGCCGGATACCTGCGGGCTGGAGAGCGCGATCTGGTCGGGCGACCGGCTGTCGATTCGCACCAAGCGATCCCCCGACCAGGCGGCGATCCGCGAATTCTTCAAGAAGCGCGAGCTCGAGGTCAAGCAGGGCGAGGCCGGCTTCACGGTAGAGAAAGAGAAGGGGATCGAGGAGTACTCGACTGACGTCACCATCTACGGACTCGACCGGCAGTTCACGGCCGCCATCGACAAGGGGCTCGACGGCGTGAAAGCGAGGGCCGTGAACAGCTACGGCATCAGCGCCAAGGCCGGCGAGCAGCTCAAGGACGACGGCATCAAGTCGCTGTTCTACGCCATGGTGCTGATCATCCTCTACCTGGCGTTCCGCTTCGACATCCGCTACGCGCCCGGCGCAGTGCTGGCGCTGATCCACGACGCGCTCATCGTCACCGGCGTGTTCGCCCTGACATGGACGGACGTATCGCTGACCAGTGTGGCAGCGTTGTTGACGGTCATCGGCTATTCGGTCAACGACACGGTCATCATCTTCGACCGTGTTCGTGAGAACGCTGGCCGGCTCAAGGACAAAAAGCTCGAGCGCATCGTCAACATCTCGCTCAACGAGACGCTGAGCCGCACGCTGCTCACCTCGCTGACCCTGTTTGTCGTGACGATGATGATGAACATCTTCGCCGACGGCCTGGTCCGTAACTTCGCCTTCGCCATGAACATCGGCGTGGTCGTCGGAACCTACTCGTCGATCTTCATCGCCTCGCCGCTGTTCCTGTGGATCGACCGCGCCTTCTACCCGCCCAAGGGGCCGACCAAGGGTGAGGGGCGCAAGGGTCGCGGCAGCAGCCGGACGAAGCGCGCCGCCGGCGAAGCGGCGAGCGACAGCGCGTAGCGAAGAGACCGAGATCGAACCGCGGATCGGATCGTCAATCTCGGGGATCTGCCCGAGATCGCTCCGGGATCTGCCGCGGTTCGGTGTCAGTGCCCCCGAGTAGGGTGCGGCCGTGCCTCCGTGGAACGTCTGCTCTGCCGACCCGTCCTCTGTCGCGCGACTGTCGACCGCCCTCGGCGTCCGCCGCGTCACCGCCTGTTGCCTGCTAGCGCGTGGCCTGGATGACGAGAGCGCGGCCCGCGCGTTTCTCTCGCCACGGCTGGCCGAGCTGCGGCCGCCGGTCGGTCTCGCCGGTCTCGAGCGCGCCACCGAGCGCCTCGTCCGGGCGGTGACCGGCGGCGAGCACATCGGCTGCTTCGGTGACTACGACGTCGACGGCGTGACCACCGCTGCGCTGTTCGCCACGTTCCTCGGCGAGCTGGGCGCGCAGGTGTCGCCGCGGGTGGCCCGCCGCCACGCCGGCTACGGTTTTGGCGAGGCCGACGCGCGCTGGTTCGCCGACCAGGGCTGCAACCTGGTGGTCACCGGCGACTGCGGCACCAGCGACATTGCCGCGGTGGCGCTGGCCCGCGAGCTGGGCACGGACACGATCGTCGTCGACCACCATACGGTGCCGCCGGCCGGCGACCGCGCCGCCCACCCGGCGCTGGCGCTGGTCAACCCGCTGCGCGACGACTCGACCTTCCCGTTCCGCGGCATGGCCTCGGTCGGACTGATGTTCTACATGATGGTCGCGCTGCGCACGCGGCTGCGCGCCGACGGCTGGTTCAAGAGCCACCGCGAGCCGGACGTGCGCGAGCTGCTCGACCTGGTCGCCCTCGGCACCGTCGCCGACATGGTTCCGCTGTGCGGCGAGAACCGGATCCTGGTGACCCACGGCATGAGCCAGCTGGCGCGCCGGGCGCGCCCGGGCATCGACGCGATCCTCCGCGCCGCCGCGGTCGACGCCGATCGTCCGATCGACGAGAAGACGATCTCGTGGAAGCTGGCGCCGCGGCTCAACGCCCCCGGTCGCCTGGGTGACGCCGCACCGGCGCTCGAGCTGCTGCTGTCCCGCGACGGCCGCGCCGCCGCCGGCTGGGCCGAGGCGCTGGAGCGGGCCAACGAGGAACGGCGTGACGCCCAGGGGCGGGTGCTCGACGAGGTACTGGCGAACCTGGACGGCGCCGATCCCGGCCCGGCCGTGGTCGTGTGGGGGCGCGGCTGGCCCAGCGGCGTCGTCGGCATTGTCGCCGCCAAGCTGGTCGAGCGCTACCAGCGGCCCGCCTTCGTCATCGCCATCGATCCGCAGACCGGCGAGGGGCGCGGCTCGGCGCGCAGCTGCGGCGGTGTCAACCTGTACCGGGCGCTGGCAGCCTGCGAGCATCTGCTGGTCCGCTTCGGCGGCCACGCCGGCGCCGCCGGCCTGACCGTCGATGAGGCCCGCACCGGCGAGCTGGCGGAGGCACTGGGCCACGCGGTGTCGACCCAGGAGGTGCCGGTGCCGAGCGGCGCCGCCAGCGTCGACGCCGAGGTCGCTCTCGGCGAGGTCGACGGTCGCCTGGCCGACGAGCTGGCGCGACTGGGACCGTTCGGTCAGGGCAACGCCGCCCCCGTGCTGGCCGGACGCGGGCTGCGCGTGCGCGCGAGCCGTCGCGTCGGCGACGGCAGCCATCTCAAGCTCGAGCTGGAGGACCACACCGGCGCGTGGCGGCCGGGCATCGGTTTCGGCCTGGGCGCTGCTGATCCGGGCCCCGGGGCGCACGTCGACGCCGCCTTCGTGCCGGTGATCTCGCACTGGCAGGGCCAGCGGCGGGTCGAGCTGGAGGTCCGGGAGCTGGTCCCGACCGACGATCCGGGCTAGACAAAGGCGCACTGCAAATGTGTCTTTGTGGAAAGCAACAATGGTAGCCGACCAGCGCACAGGTCTGGAAAGCAGCCGAATTTCGTCCTCCCTCACCGATGACGGGCGGCGAAAGTTGGCTGCCGATCCAGGCGATGGGGTGTAAGAACAGCCCGTGGCCACCGGCGACGACTTCGAGAAGCACCCGCCGATCGGCGAGGACGACCCGGTTCCGCGGGTGCCCCGCGGGCGCGGCGTGTCCCTGCGCAGCGGCGAGGTGATGCGCATCATCATGTTCGCAGCGCTGCTGGTCGCGGTCATCGCCATGCGCAAGCCGTGCTCGGCCGGCGTCGCCAGCTTCATGGGCCAGTTCGATTCACCGCTGGACGCCGGCGCCAAGGCCGACGAGACGCGGCACATCACGGCGCCGCAGCTGCCCCAGGATCTGCCCGAGGGCGTCTACGTCAAGGTCGGCGTCGACGACGACCCGGAAGAAGTGAAGAAGAAGATCGAGGCGGCCCAGGCCAAGGCCGAAGCGATGGCCAAGGCCAAGGCCGAAACCGCCCGCCGCGACGCCGGTGCCGTGGCCGAAAGCCCGCACGCCAACCCGCCCCCGAAAACCGGGGAGGGCGCCGCGCACTAAACCCAAACGCCTGGATCGGGAGCCAAATTTCGCCGCCCCTCTTGGGCGAGGGCGGGACGAAATTCGGCTCCTTTCAGGCGTGTGCGTTGGTTCTCTACCCTTGTTGCTTTCCACAATGACGCATTTCCAGTGCGTCATTGTTTAGCGACCGCGCGCGGGGCTAGCTGCGAATCTTCACGTGCGTGGCGCAGGGCATGCGCTCGCGCACCTGGGCGACGCGGGCGAGGTCGATGTCGGCGGTGACGATGCCGGTGCCGTCTTCGCGCTCGCCCAGCAGCTCGCCCCACGGGTCGTAGATCAGGGCGTGGCCGTACGACTCGCGCTTGGCGTTGTGGCGGCCGACCTGTGCCGCGGCGATGACGAAGCACTGGTTCTCGATGGCGCGCGCGCGCAGCAGCGTGTGCCAGTGGGCGGCGCCGGTGTGGGCGGTGAACGCCGCCGGCACCAGCAGCAGCTCGGCGCCGCGGCCGAGGGCGAGCTCGCGGTACAGCTCGGGAAAGCGAACGTCGTAGCAGATCGACAGGCCGAGCACGCCGACCTCGGTTTCGACCGCGACGATCTCGTCGCCGCCGGCGGTCGAGTCGGATTCGCGCAGCGTCGCCTTGCCCGGGATGTCGACGTCGAACAGGTGAACCTTGCGGTAGCGCGCCGCCAGTCGGCCGTCCGGCGCCACCACCACGAGCGTGTTGTAGGTGCGGTCGTCGCCGCCTTCGACTTGCTCGGGCATGCCGCCGCCGACGATCCAGATGTCGTTGTCGCGCGCCATCTGCATGACCGCGTCGAGGATCGGTCCGGGCGCGGCGATGTCGATTCGTTCGGCGACTGCCGCCTTGTCGCGTTCGTGTTCGCCGAGGAATGCGAAGCACTCGGGCAGCACCAGCAGTCGCGCCCCCGTCTGGGATGCCTCGAGGGCCAGCTCGCGGCACACCTCGAGGTTGGCCCCCAGATCACTTCCAGACGTCATCTGGCCGGCCGCTGCCACGAATCGTTCTTGTGTCATCAAGTCCTTGATTTAACACAGATTTGCGTGCAAAGCTCGCGCTGGATGCCCCGCGGACAGGCTAATTTCGATCTTGCCCAGATAGCCGGAATCGTGTAGGTATCCCCCCACATTGTTGGCTCCCGAAAGGTGGGCTCTCAGCCCGCCTTTTTTTGTATGCAGACCCCACGAGACACCAGAGACAAGCTCCTGAAAATAGCCGATCCGGTTTGTTCCGGAGCCGGCTATGAGCTCGTCGACCTGCGCTTCGTGAGCGAGCCGGGGGGCTGGGTGGTGCGAGTCTTCATCGATCACTCCGAAGGCAGTGTGCGCGCCGACGTTCCGATCGGCTTCGACGACTGCGAGGGTGTGAGCCGCGAGCTGAGCGCGGTCTTCGACGTCGAAGATCCGGTTCCCCACGCTTATCGGCTCGAGGTGTCGTCGCCCGGTTTCGATCGGCCGCTGCGCACCACCGATCACTTTCGCCGCTGCGTCGGCGAGCGAGCCAAGGTCGTCCTGAGCCGCGGCGTGGACGGGCGGCGCAACTTCACCGGCACCGTGGTGGGAGTGGACGCCGGCGATGGCGGCACCGTGGTCGAGCTGGAGGTAGACGGCACGCGTTTTCGCCTGCCGTTCGACGATATCGCTAACGCCAAGCTGGTTCCCGACTGGGATCGCCTTATGGGATCTGCGGCGGCATCGAGTCACTAGGAGAGGCAAGCATGGAACCGAACCTCAACATGGTCATCGACCAGGTCGGCCGCGACAAGAACATCAACCCCGCAGTGCTGCGGAACGCGCTCGAGCAGGCCATCCTCACGGCGGCCAAGAAGACCTTCGGCGCCCAGCGCGAGATGGAATCCCAGTTCAACGAGGACACCGGCTCCGTCGATCTGTTCTTGATCGTCAACGTGGTCGAGGAGGAGGCGCTTGCCGGCCGCGAGATCAACCTGCCCGACGCCAAGACCCACGGCCTCGAGGCGGATCTCGGCGACGAGCTGCTGTTCCAGATCTTCTACCGCAACGAAGATGCCGAGCGCGCCGCCGAGCAGGATGAGAAGTTCGGCGATCTCATCGACTTGAAGAGCGCGCACAAGAAGTTCGGCCGCATCGCCGCGCAGACGGCCAAGCAGGTCATCTACCAGCGCGTTCGCGAGGCCGAGCGCGACAACGTCTACAATGAGTACAAGGACCGCAAGGGCGAGCTGATCACCGGCATCGTCCGCCGCTTCGAGCGCGGTTCGATCATCGTCGACCTGGGCCGCGCCGAGGCGGTGCTGCCGGTCCGCGAGCAGGTCCAGCGCGAGAGCTACCGCTCCGGCGACAGCATCAAGGCCTATGTGGTCGACATCGATCGCAACGCCCGCGGCCCGCAGATCATCATGTCGCGCACGCACAAGGGCCTGCTCGAGAAGCTGTTCGAGCAGGAGGTTCCCGAGATCTTCGAGGGCATCGTGCGCATCGAGTCGTCGGCCCGGGAGCCGGGCGCCCGCGCCAAGATCGCCGTGTCGTCCCGCGACCGCGACGTCGATCCGGTCGGCGCCTGCGTCGGCATGAAGGGGTCGCGCGTGCAGGCCGTCGTCCAGGAGCTGCGCGGCGAGAAGATCGACATCGTCCCCTACAACGATGATCCGGCGCGCTTCGTGTGCAACGCCATCGCCCCGGCCGAGGTTTCGCGCGTCATCATCGACGCCGAGGGACACCGGATGGAGCTGATCGTCCCCGACGACAAGCTGTCGCTGGCGATCGGCAAGAAGGGGCAGAACGTTCGCCTGGCGTCGCAGCTCACCGGCTGGCGCATCGACATCCACTCGGAGTCGAAGATCTTCGAGCTGGAGCAGCGCGCCAAGCAGCAGATGGGCGCCATTCCCGGCATGAACGACGAGCTGGCCGAGCTGTTGTTCCACTACGGCTGGCGGTCGGTGGCCGAGCTGGCCAGCGCCCGCGAGGCCGAGCTGGCTCAGGTTCCGGGCATCGACACCGCCCCGGCCGCCCAGGCGATCATCCACGCGGCCAAGACCTACCTCAGCGGCGAGAAGCGCCGCCAGGCCGAGGCCCGCAAGGAGGCCGAGCGGCGTGCGTCCCTCACCGACGAAGAGAAGCTGCTCGAGGTCTCCGGCATGACCGAGGAGACGGTCGAGAAGCTGACCGAAGCCGAGTGCTTCACGGTGGAGAGCCTGGCTCACCACCGGGATCTCGAGCGTTTGGCCCAGGAGTCCGGGGTCGCCCTCGATCAGCTGGCCGCCCTGCGCCACCGCGCCGGGGTCTGGCTGGGCGAAATCAGCCCCGATGCGCCGGAGCCGTCCGGCGCCGTGGAGGAGCACGCCGGGTGAGCCCACGCGTGCGACATAGCCCGACGCGCACCTGCGTCGGCTGCCGGTCCACGGACGACAAGGCGCGCCTTCTGCGCGTGGTCGTCCGCGCCGGCTCGGTGACCGCAGATCCCAGGCAGCGTATGCCCGGGCGCGGCGCCTATTTCCATTCCGACGACAGCTGCGTTGAAGGTGCGATTCCCCGGGGAATCGCGAGATCACTCGAGACCCCTGTTCAGCAGAGAGACGCCGTAGCCTTGCGCGCAGCAGCGCGGGAGGCTAGGAACCGGGCCAAGGCGGCTTTGCAGCGGGGTATGAATGACGGGAAAGATGCGAGTCTACGAGATCGCTAAAGAAGTGGGCCTCCCCAACAAGGAGCTCATCTCGAAGATTCGAGCGCTCGGCTTCGAGGTGAACAACCACATGTCGTCGCTCGACGCCGATGACGTCGCCCGAGTCAAGCGCGCCCTCGAGAAGGACCGTCTGGCCCATACCGAGACCAAGCGCCTGTCGTCTACGGTTCTGCGCCGCCGCAGCCGCGCCAGCTCGCGCGCGCCGGCAAAGACCGAGACGCAGGTCGAGGCGCCCAAGGCCGCGACCCGGGTCAAGGTTCCCGTCGCGCCGCCCGTGGTCGAGGAGGCACCTCCGGCCGAGCCGGTTGCAGCCAAGCCGCGCCGGGTGGTCGACGTCGTGCCCGAAGCTCGCCCGACCCGCCGCCGCAAGGCGCCGGCCAAGCCGGCCGAGCCCGCCCCGGAGGCCAAGGCCGAGCCCGCCGCTTCCGTCGCCCCGGCACCGCCGCCAGAGCCGGTGGTCGAGGCCGCGCCGGCTGAGCCCGCGCCGGCCGCACGGGAGCCCAAGAAGACCAAGGCGATCATCGCCGGACCGAAGATGGTCGATCTGCCCGGGCGCGCGCGCTCGGTGGAGACCGCGCCCGAGCCGGAGAAGCCGGCCGTCCAGGCCCGAGCGGAGAAGCCGGCGCCGGAGCCGGAGGGACCGCCCATGACGGTGCAGGATGTCGCCGCGTCGGCGCGCGATCGGTTCGAGGCCGAGCTGGCCCGGGCCCGCGCGCGGGTCGAGCAGCGCGAGGCCGGAAAGCCGGCCGAGGCGGAGGAGGCTGCGCCCGAGGAGGACAAGGAGCGCGACCCGGCGCGTCCCGCCGTCGGCTCGGTCATCGCCCTGCCGGTGCCGCGCATCAAGATCACCGAGAGGGCGCCCACCCGCGCCATCCCCGGCCAGGGGCAGATCCGCGGCCGCTTCGCGCAGCAGCGCGGGCGCGGCGGACGCCGTGGTCGCGACTTCGGCAAGCGGAAATTCCAGAAGAAGGGGACCGGCAAACAGACGCAGATCACCACGCCGGCCGAGCACAAGCGCGTCATCCGCATGGAGGACGCCATCCATATCCCCGATCTGGCCCGCGCCATGGGCATCAAGGCCAACGAGGTCCTGCGCAAGCTGTGGGCCCAGGGGATGATGGGCATCAACATCAACGCCACCATCGACTTCGACACGGCGCAGATCATCGCGTCGGAGTTCGGCTACGAGGTGCAGAACGTCGCCTTCAAGGAGACCGACGTCTTTGCCAGCCCGGAGGACTCCGAGGAGGAGCTCCAGTGGCGCGCTCCGGTGGTCACCGTGATGGGCCACGTCGATCACGGCAAGACCTCGCTGCTCGATGCCATCCGCAGCGCCAACGTCACCAAGGGCGAGGCCGGCGGCATCACCCAGCACATCGCGGCCTACCGGGTCTACGGCAAGGAGACCAAGGACGACGTCGTCTTCCTCGACACGCCGGGCCACGAGGCGTTCACCGAGATGCGCGCCCGCGGCGCCCAGGCCACCGACATCGTCGTCCTGGTCTGCGCGGCCAACGACGGCGTCATGCCGCAGACGGTCGAGGCGCTCAATCACGCCAAGGACGCCGGCGTGCAGATCATCGTCGCCATCAACAAGATCGATCTGCCCGACGCCAACCCCGACCGGGTGCGCCAGCAGCTGGCCGAGCACGGGCTCATCCCCGATGAGTGGGGCGGTGAGACCCTCTACGTTGAGGTCTCCGCGCTCAAGCACCAGGGCATCGACGACCTGCTCGGCGCGATCAACCTGACCGCCGAGCTGCTCGACCTCAAGGCCAACCCGGACAAGTCGGCGCTCGGCATCGTGGTCGAGGCGCGGCTGGATCGCGCCCGCGGCCCGATGGCCACGGTGCTGATCCAGGAGGGCACGCTGCACACCGGCGACATCGTCGTGGCCGGCGAGTTCTTCGGCAAGGTTCGCGCGCTGCTCGACGACAAGGGCAAGCAGATCAAGACCGCCGGTCCCTCGATGCCGATCGAGCTGCTCGGTCTGGACGGCGTGCCGCTCGCCGTCGAGCGGCTCAACGTCGCCGACGACGAGAAGGTCGCCAAGCAGGTGGTCGAGTTCCGGCGCGAGCAGAAGCGCAAGAAGGAGCTGGCCGTCACCGGCAAGATCTCCCTCGAGAACATCATGGAGAAGATCAAGGAGGGCGAGGCCAAGGAACTCAAGATCGTCCTCAAGACCGATGTTCAGGGTTCTGCCGAGGCGCTCAAGGAGGCCCTCACCAAGGCGTCGACGCCGAAGGTCGGGGTCAACGTCATCCAGGCCGGCGTCGGCGGCATCACCGAGAGCGACGTCAACCTGGCCAAGGCGGGTGGCGCCATCATCATCGGCTTCCACGTTCGCCCGGCGGGCAAGTCGGCCAAGCTGGCCGATCAGGAGGGCGTCGACATCCAACTGTTCGACGTCATCTACGAGGCCATCGACGCGGTCCGCGGAGCCATGGCCGGCCTGTTGGCTCCGATCAAGAAGGAGCACGACATCGGCAAGCTCGAGGTGCGCGACACCTTCACGATCCCCAAGGTCGGCACCATCGCCGGCTGCATGTGCACCGAGGGCAAGATCCAGCGCAAGTCGCTGGTGCGGGTCATCCGCGACTCGGTGCAGATCTACCAGGGCAAGGTGGGCAGCCTGCGCCGCTTCAAGGAGGATGCCTCCGAGGTGAAGCAGGGCTTCGAGTGTGGTGTTGGCGTCGAGGGCTTCAACGACATTCGCACCGGCGACGTGATCGAGGCCTACGAGATCGTCGAGGAGGCGGCCACGCTGTAGCGTGTACGTGGGCGTCCTGAAGCTGGGGCTGATGGCGCCCCACTGTCACTCTCTCAAGGAGAAGCGGGCGGTGGTGCGAGGGCTGGTCGACAGGGTGCGCGCCAGAGAAGGGGTCGAGCTCAAGGAGGTCGGCGGCCAGGACACCTGGCAGCGGATCGTCCTGGGCGCGGCCGTGGTCGCGGGCGAGCACCGCCACGCCGCCGACCGCATCGAGCGGGTGGTGGCGCTGATCGACAGCATGGGGTTGGCGCGGGTCGCCAGCGATCGGCGCGAGGTGATCGCCATCGACGACAGCGACGAGCCGGGCCACAGCCCGGGCGATAGCCTCGACGGCTGGGTGCCCGAGGCCTGGGCCGACGCGATGGGTGACGGAGGCGAAGAGGAGTGAGCAAGTCGCCGCGCAAAGAGCGCCTGGGGCAGAACATCCGCGATCTCCTGTCGCAGCTGGTCGACCAGGAGCTCAAGGATCCCCGGGTGCACGGCGCCGGCTTCGTCGGCGTCAACCACGTCGAGCTCAACCGCGACGCCAGTGTTGCCCGGGTCTACGTGTCGTTCTACGGCACCGGGCCGGACGGGACCGCGGCGCCGGCGGCGACCGCGGCGGCGGCCGCGGCGTTGGCCGGTCTGCAAGCGGCGGCCGGCTTCCTGCGCGGGCACATCGGCCGCCACTTTGGCCTCAAGCGCGCGCCCGAGCTGCGCTTCGTCAACGACGTCGGTCCCGACATGGTACAGCGCATCTCCGAGATCTTGCGCGAGGACGCTGAGCGGGGCTCGGGTGGGGAAGGGCAGGGCGAATGACCGAGGCGATCCAGGGACAGGCTGCCATCGACGCCGCGCTCGAGCGAGCTGCGGCCGCGCTGGCAACCGCCGAAAAGATCCTCATCACCTGCCACCTGGGGCCGGACGGTGACTCCGTCGGATCGATGGTCGCGTTGGCGTCGCTGCTGCGCGCCCAGGGCAAGCGCGCCACCCTGTACAACCCGGACCTGGTGCCGCGGCGGCTCAAGTGGATGCCGCTGGTGCGCAGCCTGGTCCACCGGCTCAAGTCGGACAGCCGCTACGACGTCACCGTGGTGGTCGACTGCGGCGATCGCAAGCTGCTCGGCCCCAACTTCCCCAAGCCGGAGGTGACCGGCACGGTGGTGGCGCTCGACCACCACGCCAGCACGGTACCGTTCGGTGACGTCTGGGTGTGCGATCCGGGTGCCTCCTGTGTCGGGGTGCTGGTCGCGCGCATCGCCCGTCACCTGGGCTGGCCGATCGCCACCGACGCCGGCGTCGGAATGTTCGTGTCGCTGGTGACCGACACCGGCTCGTTTCGCTACTCCAACACCAACGCCGAGGCGCTGCAGCTGGCCGCCGATTTGGTCGAGGCGGGCATCGATCCGTGGCGTATCTCCGAGCAGATGAACGAGCGGGTGCCGTTTTCCCGCTACAAGCTGTTGTCGGCGGTACTGGCGGGGATGGAGCTCTGCTGTGACGGCGTCGTCTGCGTCATGACCATCACCCACGAGATGATCAAGGCGGCCGGCGCGGCCTGGGATCAGACCGAGGGAATGGTCAACTATGCCCGCGCCATCGACGGCGTCGACTGCGGTGTGTTGATCACTCCAGCCAAGCGGGGCGGTGTTCGGGTGTCGATGCGCTCCAAGGGGCACCTGGTCGACGCCGGCAAGGTGTGCCAGGAGCTGGGCGGCGGCGGTCACGTCGGCGCCGCCGGGTGCACGCTGCAAGGCACCCTGCCCGAGGCGCGGGCCAGGGTCGCGGAGGCTCTGACCGCCGCCATCGCCCGCGTGCGCGCCGAGGAGGCGGCGGCAGAACGGACCGGGTGACGTGGCTGCGCCGGCACCTGCTCGAGGTGCTCGGCGCGGCGCGGAAGTAACTGCGCTACCATCGGGGAATGTCCCGCTCCGTGGCGATCTGCGCGCTGCTCCTGGCCGGGTGTGGCGGCGGTGACGAGGGTGGCCTGGGCGACGCCGGGCGCGCAGGCGACGCTCAGAGCGCCGACGCCACGCCGCCACCCGACGCCGACACGCTGCACCCGACGCGCCTGCGAGACACCGGGCTGTGGTCCGACTTCGCCGGCGAGGTGCTGGCCGACGGCGTGCGGGCGTACCGCCCCGAGCAGGTGCTGTGGTCCGACGGCGCCACCAAGCGCCGGTGGATCTACCTGCCGCCGGGCACCACCATCGACACCTCCGACATGGACTACTGGGTGATGCCGGTCGGCACCAAGCTGTGGAAGGAGTTCACCCGCGACGGCACCCGCGTCGAGACCCGCATGCTGTCCAAGATCGCCGGCGGCACCTGGTACCGGATGGCCTACGCGTGGAACGCCGATCAGACCGAGGCGGTGGCGGTGCCCGACGGCGTGACCGACGCGCTGGGCACGCCCCACGACATCCCGTCGACCAACGACTGCGAGAAGTGCCACGACCGCATGCCCGACGTGCTGCTCGGCTTCGCCGCCATCCAGCTGGATCACCCGGGACCTGGCGTGACCCTGGACAGCCTGGTCACCGACGGCTTGCTGTCGGATCCGCCCACCGGCTCGGCGCCGTACTTCGACATTCCCGGCGACGCAACCCAGGCGGCGGCGCTGCGCTACCTGCACGGCAACTGCGGCGGCTGTCACCACCCGCAGTCCGACGTCAAGGACGAGGTCCCGCTGGAGCTGCGGCTCGAGGTCGACACCCTCGTTGACGTCACACAGACGCCGGCGTACATCACCGCGGTCGACGTCGACAGCTCGCTCACGCTGCTGGCGCCGGACGTCACCAAGATCATCGCCTCGGGCGACCGCGCCCACAGCGCGCTGTATCTGCGCATGACCCGCCGCGACATGAAACAGATGCCGCCCCTGGGCACCGAAGAGGTCGACCCGACCGGCTCCGAGGCCGTCGGCGCCTGGATCGACTCGCTCTGACGATGACCGCCAGCGGAGTTTTGATCGTCGACAAGCCGGCCGGCATCACGTCGGCCGCCGTCGTCGCACGGGTCAAGCGGTTGCTCGGCGCGCGCAAGGTCGGGCACGCCGGCACGCTCGATCCGATGGCGACCGGGGTGTTGGTGCTGTGCGTCGGCGACGCGACCAAGATCGCCGGCTACCTCCTGGCCGACGACAAGGCCTACGACGGCGAGCTCGAGCTGGGCGTCGCCACCGACACGCTCGACGCCGACGGCACCGTCACCGCGCGCGATGCCGACGGCGCCGCGCGGGTGACGCGCGCGCTCCTGGTCGACGCCATGGCGGCGCTGACCGGCGACATCGATCAGGTGCCGCCGATGTACTCGGCGCTCAAGCAGAGCGGCGTGCGGTTGCACGCCCTGGCGCGCGCTGGCGTCGAGGTCGACCGGCCGCCGCGCCGCGTGCGCGTCGACCGCTTCGAGTTGCTCGCGTTCGAGCCGCCGCGCGCGCGCTTCTCCGTCGACTGCTCCAAAGGCACCTACGTGCGCAGCCTGGTGCGCGACATCGGCGCCGCGCTGGGCTGCGGCGCTCACCTGACGGCGCTGCGGCGCACCCGCTCGGGCGCCTTCGACGTTTCGCGCGCGCGCCCACCCGAGGAGGCCACCGCTGCCGATCTTCTGCCGATGGCCGACGCTCTGGGGCACGTGCCCGCGGTGGTCGTGCCGGCTGACGAGGTGCGCCGGGTCACCGACGGCCTGCGCATCGCCTGGACCCGGGTGGGCGAGGGGGAGCCGCCGTCACTGGCGCGGCTGATGTCGGCCGACGGCAAGCTGCTGGCGCTGGCCCGGGTGGAGGGGGGCAACCTCCGCTACGAGCGTGTATTCCCACCCGGATCCGGCCGCGAGGGCTGATCCAAGTGCCTGAAATCAAAAGAAGTCACCATCGCCCTTGACGTCCCGGTCGCCGTCGGGCAAATTCCGGCGTCCAAAGAAACGACGGAAAAACAAGAGCTTCGATAGGTACCAAGACATGCCCGTTTCCCCAGCTCGCAAGAGCGAGACGATCGAATCCTACCGGCAGCACGCGAGTGACACCGGCTCGCCCGAGGTTCAGGTTGCGCTTCTCACCCAGCGCATCGTTCACCTCACCGAGCACCTGAAGGTCCACCACAAGGACCATCACTCGCGCCGTGGTCTGCTCAAGATGGTCGGCCAGCGCCGCAGCCTGCTCGACTACTTGAAGCGCAAGAACTTCGGCCGCTACCAGGGTCTGATCCAGTCACTGGGCCTGCGCCGCTAGCGGCGGGCCACGACATTTTTCGAACAGCGCTCGGGACCGGGCGCGTTTGATCTTTCTGCCGTGTCCATGGCGCCGCCCACACGTGAACGGGTGGGGTGCGCACCTGGCCAGGGTTGAGGGACCAGGCCGCTGGACCCCGAGCGCACGAGTAAGTCCACAAGGAGGACTCCATGAACATCGTGCGCGAAACAGCAGAAATCGGCGGAAAGCAGATCACCATCGAGACCGGCAAGCTGGCCAAGCAGGCCGGCGGCTCGGTGGTGATGACGATGGGCGGGACCATGGTGCTGGTCACCGCGTGCGGTTCCAAGGGGCCGCGCGAGGGGATGAACTTCCTGCCCCTCACCTGTGAGTACCAGGAGAAGTTCTACGCCGCCGGCAAGGTCCCGGGCAGCTTCTTCCGGCGCGAGGGCCGGCCGTCGGAGTCCGAGGTCCTGGTCTGCCGGCTGATGGACCGCCCGGTGCGGCCGCTGTTCCCGGACGGCTGGCGCATCGACACCCAGGTCATCGCCAACGTCGTCAGCTTCGATCAGGTCAACCCGTCGGACGTGCTGGCCATGACCGGCGCGTCGGCGGCGCTGCACCTGTCGGACCTGGTGTGGGCCGGTCCGATCGCCGGTGTCCGCGTCGGCCGCGTCGACGGCAAGCTGATCGCCTTCCCCACCTGGGAGGAGCGTGAGCAGGGCGACCTCGACCTGATCGTGGCCGCCTCGCGCGAGGCCATCGTGATGGTCGAAGGCGAGATGAAGGAGCTGTCCGAGACCGACGTGGTCGACGCGCTGCTGTTCGCCCACGAGTCGGCGCAGCCGCTCATCGACGTGCAGGAGAAGCTGCGCGCCGCGGCCGGCAAGCCCAAGCGAGAGCACACCGCGCCCGTGTCCGACGCCGAGCTGGTGGCCAAGGTCACCGAGCTGGCCAAGGGCCGGATCGCCGAGGCGCTCGCCGTGCGCGAGAAGCACGCCCGCTACGCCGCCCTCGACGAGGTCAGCGCCAGCGTCAAGGAGGCCCTGTGCAGCGAGGGCGCCGCATACGCCGAGCGCGCTGGTGAGGTCTCCGACGCGCTGTCGGGCCTCAAGAAGAAGGTCGCCCGCGGCCAGACCATCGACACCCGGACCCGCATCGACGGCCGCGCGCCCGACCAGATTCGCGACATCTGGTGCGAGGTCGGCGTGCTGCCCAACGCCCACGGCTCGGCCATCTTCACCCGCGGTGAGACGCAGGCGCTGGTGGTCACCACCCTGGGCACCAAGTACGACGAGAAGCGTCTGGACACCCTGCGCGGTGACATGAAGCAGACCTTCTACCTGCACTACAACTTCCCGCCGTACTGCACCGGCGAGACCAAGATGCTGCGCGGCACCAGCCGTCGCGAGATCGGCCACGGCAACCTGGCCCAGCGCTCGGTGCAGGCGATCATGCCGGGGCACGACGAGTTCCCGTACACCACCCGCGTGGTGTCCGAGGTCCTCGAGTCCAACGGCTCGTCGTCGATGGCCAGCGTCTGCGGCGGCGCGCTGTCGCTGATGGACGCCGGTGTGCCGGTCAAGTCGCCGGTCGCCGGCATCGCCATGGGCCTGATGATGGAGGGCGACAACTACGCCATCCTGTCGGACATCCTCGGCGACGAGGATCACCTCGGTGACATGGACTTCAAGGTCACCGGCACCCGCGACGGCATCTGCGCCCTGCAGATGGACATCAAGCTCGAGGGCCTGTCCCGGCAGATCCTCGAGGAGGCGCTCGACCAGGCCCGCCGCGGTCGCACGCACATCCTCGACAAGATGGCCGAGGCACTGGCGCAGCCGCGCGAGGAGCTTTCGCCCAACGCGCCGCGCATCGTCACCGTCCAGGTCAAGCCGGACAAGATCCGCGACATCATCGGCCCGGGGGGCAAGACCATCCGCGGCATCGTCGAGCAGACCGGCGCCAAGATCGACATCGAGGACGACGGCACCATCTCGATCGCGTCGGCCGACGGCAAGAGCCTGAAGCAGGCGATCGAGCTGATCAAGGGCCTCACCGTCGAGCCGGAGATTGGCCAGCTGTACAACGGCATCGTCAAGCGGATCGTCGACTTCGGCGCGTTCATCGAGATCATGCCGGGCACCGACGGCCTGCTGCACATCAGCGAGATCGCCGAGGAGCGCACTCGCCGGGTCGACGACGTCCTCCACGAGGGCGACGAGGTCGTGGTCAAGTGCATCAACGTCGACCGCGACGGCAAGATCCGCCTGAGCAAGAAGCAGGCGGTCGACTACAACCCGGACGAGGTCAACAACTTCGTCGGCTGACGTGCGGGCCCCGCGACTCGAGCTGCAGCGGCTGCGGCCGACTGCAATCGCGCCCCGCTACATGACCGAGGCCGCCGCCGGGATGGACCTGGCGGCGGCGCTCGACGAGCCGATGATCGTCGACCCGGGCGGCCGCGTGGCGGTCCCGACCGGGTGGGCGATGGCCATCCCCGGCGGCTTCGAGGGGCAGCTGCGGCCTCGCTCCGGACTGGCGCTGCGCCACGGCTTGACCGTGGCCAACGCCCCCGGCACCATCGATGCCGATTATCGCGGGGAAGTGAAGGTGCTATTGGTCAACCTGGGCACCGAGCAGGTCACCATCGAGCCGGGGATGCGCATCGCGCAGCTGGTCATCGCGCCCGTCGTGCGCGCGGAGCCGACCGAGGTCGACACGTTGGCCGCGAGCGATCGAGGGGAGGGTGGCTTCGGCTCGACCGGCCGTGGCTAGGGGGTCATGTCGCCGCCCCTGCGCGCCGACCAGCTGGTCGCCGGGCGCTACGCCATCGGCGACCTACTCGAAGAGACGCCGGCATATGCGGCGTACCGGGTCTTCGATCGCGAGGTCGAGGTCGAGGTCGCGCTGTGGCACATGCGCGACGCGCTGTTCCCCGACCCGTCGCGGCGCCGGGGGTTCATCGGCGCCGTCGCCGCCATGCGCGGCCTGTCGCATCCCAACCTGCGGCGGATGTTCGACGCCGGCGACGATGCCGGTGTCCTGTGGGCGACGGTGCAGCGCCACACCGACGACGGCCTGTTGCCGCGCCCCGGTGACGGCCAGCGGCTGGGCGACGAGGCGCTGCTGCACTACGCGCAGTCGGTGGCCGATGCCCTCGAGGCGGCGCACGCCGCCGGTCACCTACACGGCCACCTGATCCCGTCGGACGTGGTTCATGTCGCCGGGCTGATCAAGGTCGGTGGCGCCGGGCTCTATCGCCACGTCGACCCGACCGCGGCGCGGGCCGCGTTCATCACCCACGAGCGCTTCATCGGCCCCGAGGTGCTGTCCGGCGGCGGCGTGACGGCAGCCAGTGACGTCTACTCGCTGGCGGCGCTGCTGGCCGAGCTGGCCACCGGGCGCAGCGCCGACGACGTCAGCGCGACGGCGGCTCAGCTGCGCGCCGGGCAGTCCGAGCTGGGCGAGGTGCTGCGCGCCGGGCTGGCGATCGTGCCCGAGCGCCGCCCCGACGGGCCCGCCGCGCTGGTCTTCCGCGTCGCCGCGGCCCTGGGGCTGGAGGCGACCACCGCCGACGCCCGGGCGATCCTTGCCGACGACGACGACGCGGTCACGACCACCGAGCAAGCGCCGTTGCCCGAGATCGATTCCATGCCGCGCGGCCCGCTGCTCGGCCCGGACCCGGACAGCGTGGCGCGACCGCCGGATCCGGCGCCGCGCAACGACCCCGGTCCGACCCGGAGCATGCGCCCGGTGGGCAAACAGCGCCCCTCCGACTTCGGCGAAACCGCCGACCTGGAGACGATGGTCGAGCAGCCGTGGGTGGCGGCCAAGGGCGAGCCGCCGCCGGCCACCGACGTTCCGGCGTCCGTCCGCAGCGGGCCGTTCGCGTCGGTCGGCCCCGCGCCGCCGCCGCCGGCCACCGACGTTCCGGCGTCCGTCCGCAGC
>Ga0114931_10002562_pt1 | contig 23093 bp, 17 predicted proteins | sample 2SBtaG_FD_89579 | JGI IMG/M metagenome (GOLD analysis project Ga0114931, IMG submission 89579) | Deep subsurface microbial communities from Kolumbo volcano to uncover new lineages of life (NeLLi) - 2SBTROV14_V59a metaG | ecosystem: Environmental > Aquatic > Marine > Volcanic | place: Kolumbo... | reverse complement strand
TTATTTTTTATTAAACTGATATTATTGAATTCATGAAAAAAACTGCAAAATATATTTTTGTTACCGGAGGTGTTTCTTCATCATTGGGAAAAGGAATAATTTCTGCCTCGCTGGCAAAACTCTTGCAGGGACGTGGATTCTCAGTTACCATCCAAAAACTTGATCCCTATATCAATATTGATCCCGGAACCCTGAATCCTTACGAACATGGCGAATGTTATGTAACAGAAGACGGTGCCGAAACCGATCTTGATCTTGGACATTACGAACGGTTCTCAAGTTCACCGACATCACAGGCCAACAATGTTACTACGGGGCGCATTTATCAGAATGTCATCAATAAAGAACGGAAGGGCGAATACCTTGGCACAACGGTACAAGTGGTTCCTCATATTACCGATGAGATAAAACGCAGTGTAAAGCTGCTTGGTCAAACCGGGCAGTTCGATTTCATTATAACCGAAATCGGAGGAACCGTCGGGGACATCGAATCATTTCCTTTCATCGAAACTGTCCGCCAGATGAAATGGGAAATGGGGGAAAGCTGTGCTGTTGTTCATCTTACCCTCGTGCCGTTTTTAAAAGCTGCCGGTGAACTTAAAACAAAACCCACACAGCATTCTGTTAAAACTTTACTTGAACAAGGCGTTCAGCCTGACATTATTGTGTGCCGGACTGAGAAACATCTGAACCAGGGAATTAAAAATAAAATTGCACAATTTTGCAATGTTTCCACCGATGCTGTTATCGAATCCATTGATGCAGAGACCATTTATGATGTTCCCTTGCTCATGCGTGAGGAACAACTGGATATTGCCGTTTTAAACAGTACAAATATCCCTATCCCTGCCATTCTTGATTTAACAAACTGGGAACGTTTTGTTACCCGGCTGAAAAACCCGAAAGAAGAGGTCACCGTCGGCCTTGTCGGGAAATATGTTGAACTGAAAGATGCCTACAAATCCATCAATGAATCCATTATTCACGGCGGCGTTGAAAATGAATGTAAAGTAAAGGTCAGACTTATCCAGTCGGAAGAGATAACGGATAAAAATGCTAAAAAGATGTTGTCGGATCTCGACGGCATCCTGGTCGCACCGGGTTTTGGCGGACGAGGCATTGACGGGAAAATATCAGCTATCCGGTACGCACGTGAAAAACAGGTTCCGTTTTTAGGCATTTGCCTTGGAATGCAGTGTGCCAGTATCGAATTCGCCAGAAATGTCCTGGGGCTGGAAGGAGCACATTCCACTGAAATTGATCCGAATACCCCCTACCCTGTTATTGACCTGATGGAAGAGCAAAAAGACATTAAAAACATGGGGGGCACAATGAGGCTTGGCGCTTACAATTGTACGCTCAACACGCACTCCCTGAGCTATTCGGAATATGGTAAGGAATTTATTAGCGAAAGGCATCGCCACCGTTATGAGTTTAATAATGAGTACCGGAAAATGTTTGAAAATAACGGAATGCGCCTGGCCGGGATCAATCCCGAAAAAGACCTGGTTGAAATTATTGAACTGAAGGAGCATCCCTGGTATGTGGGGGTTCAGTTCCACCCTGAATACAAAAGCACGGTGAAAAACCCACACCCTTTGTTTGTTGGATTTATCAGGGCAGCCATCGAACACAAACACACCAAAGAATTAAAGGAAATGACGGCTTAATCGTTTGCCTTAAAAAAACTATTCTTTTTTCTTCTTATACCTGCCTGCTTTTTTCAGGGCCTGGCTCAGGATATATTCTATCTGCCCGTTGGTGCTGCGGAATTCATCCTGTGCCCACCGTTCGATTGATTCCATCATTTCAGGATTTATCCTTAAAACAAAAGCTTTTTTTTTGGACATGCTTATTCTCCATTCATCATTTTGTCCATTGCCCGTTGAAGGGCATTTCCTCTTTGTGTTCCGAACAGGATTTTTTTTCCGGTTTTCAAAACAAACTGCAATCCTGTTTTTCCACTTACATTAAATGCCGTTCCTGCCTTCCCGATTCCTTGTCGTACACCCCATCCCCCATATTCACGAACCGGTTTATACGTGCGAACCCCATATTTTTCTATCTCTTCTTTACCAATCCGCTTTACTTTGTTAATAAAAGGCGGATACCGGTAATAAAAACCATCATCTTTTACTTCGGTAATTAATTTCATTTTTTTTAACAAAACAACGATCAGCACATAAAGTACCAACTGCACAGCGATAATAAGTAAAAGTGCATTTCCGGACAGGGGATCCCGGCCAAAAGGTTTATTCAGTACAACCAGTCTGTATAATCCGGTTAAAGTTGGCGCAAGTGACGCTGCCAATACGGTTATGACGAGTATCCAGACCCACGGGCTTGAAAACCGCTGTATCTCCCTGTAATGAATTTTTCCCATTTTACGTCCTCTCGTTTTAGGTGTCAATTTAGTATAAACTTCCGGTATTTACAACCGGGGCAACATCCTTATCGGAAGTCAGAACAACCATTAGGTTACTTACCATAGTGGCTTTTCTTTCTTCATCAAGGTTAATGATCTTTTTATGCGATAATTCCTCCAGTGCCATTTCGACCATGCCAACAGCACCTTCAACAATTTTGGTTCTCGCAGCTACGATGGCTGCAGCCTGTTGCCGTTTTAGCATAGCTCCTGCAATCTCCTGTGCATAAGCGATATAATTGATCCTGGCCTCAATTACCTGTATTCCTGCAATGGAAAGTCTTTCGGCAATTTCTTTTTCCAACATCAGATTGACTTCTTCACCACCGCTGCGCAATGTCATTTCTGCACCTTCAGCTTCAAAATTGTCATAAGGGTAATGACCGGCCAGCTTTCTTACGGCCGCTTCGCTTTGAATATCCACAAAATGCACATAATCGTCAACATCAAAAGCAGCCTTGTAAGTCTCTTCCACACGCCAAACCAAAACCACACCAATCATGATCGGATTACCGATTTTATCATTCACTTTTATGGGATCGCTATCCAGGTTACGTGCCCTGAGCGATATTCTCTTTTTGACCAAAAACGGATTGACCCACCAAAACCCGTTTTTACGGATAGTCCCTTTGTAAGCCCCAAACAAAACCAGCACACTTGACTCGTTGGGGTTGACAATAACAAAACCGGGAATCAGAAATATCCCGATAACAATAAATACGGCCAGCCATATTATTTTCATATAGACAATTCCCAATATGGGAGCCACAATCAATAATAAGCTTAGTGTTAGCATCAGGAAACCTGACACTGCAGAATATGATTTTTCCTTTTTCATAATGATAAAATATTAAGTGATATTATTTTGATATTGCAATAATACCACTTTTTTAATTATTTGTCAAGTGTTTTGCAGCAAAAAATCAGGGCGGGTTCATAATATTCTTAGGGAGAAATCAGGTGCTTTTATGGAAATGGACTGATAATTTGTATTTTACAGCTTTTTGAAAAGAAGAAGGGTTGTTTCTGTTTTTCTATAAAACTGACTAACTTTGCAAACTTATTTTTTTCATCAACCAAACATTACATGAATAAAAATACAATTGTTGGTTTTGTACTGATCGCTGCCATCATGATTGCTTATACGGTTTTCATGACTCCTTCAAAAGAGGAGCAGGCCCGGCAGCAGAGAATACAAGATTCCATCAACAGGGTTCAACAGATTAATGAAGAGAAAAAACAGGCTGAACTAAAGAAACAGGCTGAGGCAAAAAATGAAACGGCTGTTAAAAATATTAAACAAGAAGAAGCCGTTCCTGCGCAGGGTAAAAGTGCAGAGCAGGGAAACTTTGAAGATCGGAAAAATAAATTTGCCAATTTTGCTAATGCTTCAACCGGCCAGTCAGATACAATCACCATCGAGACTGAACTGGGTGTTTATAAAATCAGCAGAAAAAGCGGGTTTATCGTTGATGCGGTTTTAAAAAACTACAGGACCTGGGACTCCTTGCCGCTTCATTTGTATGAACCGGGATTTAATTATTTTGGACTTACTTTTTTCGACCAAAACAAGATCATCAATACCGGAGACCTTTATTTTACCCCTTCTGATTCCACTTCCCATCATTTTACCGTCAGCGGTGAAAACAGTTTTCAATTCAGCATGAGGCTTTACGCAGATGCTGATGATGGGAACCTTGATACCAATACATACATTGAATACCTGTATAATTTCAGGGGTGATGATTATATGTTTGATTTTACGATCAACCTGGTCAATTTCAAGGGAATCATCCCGGCCAACATAAACCTGGTTGAATTGAACTGGAAAACAGACCTTATTCAGCAGGAACACAGCATTGACCGATTTAACGGATCAACAATATATTACAAGTATTACAAAGACGATGTGGACAACCTTTCGGAACGCAAAGATGACGAAGAGCAAATAAAAACCAGTTTACGGTGGGTTTCTTTTAAGCAACGGTTTTTCACTTCCACTATTATTGCAAAAAATTATTTTGAAGGGGGAAACCTGAAAACTTTTAAGCTGAAAGAGAAACCTTTCAGCAATTATCTGAAATCAATGGATGCCAGCCTTGACATGCCCATTAATCCAACCGGAAATTCCACTATTGATTTCTCATTTTATATGGGGCCCAACAAATTTAACACGCTAAGGTCATATCATCTGGAGCTCGAAAGACAGATTCCCATCGGATGGAGCTTTTTTATTTTGGCCTGGATTAATGAATACATTGTCATTCCGGTATTTGACTGGCTGGGGGGATATGGATGGAATTACGGTATTGTCATCCTTGTTTTGACCATTATGCTGAAGATGGTCCTTTTCCCGATAGCTTACAAAACTTATATGTCATCGGCCAAAATGAGGGTCTTAAAACCGGAAGTTGAAGAGATCAACAAGAAGTTCCCCAAGAAAGAGGATGCCATGAAGAAGCAGAAGGCTGTGATGGGCCTGTACAAGAAAGCGGGTGCCAATCCTGCTTCCGGATGTGTTCCCATGCTGCTGCAGATGCCCATACTCTTTGCTATGTTCAGGTTTTTCCCTTCTTCCATCGAATTGCGCCAGGAATCCTTTTTATGGGCACACGACTTGTCAAGCTACGACTCAATATATAACTTGCCTTTTACCATCCCGTATTATGGGGACCATGTGAGTTTATTTACTTTACTGATGACTGTTTCTACCATTATGTACACTTATCTCAATAACCAGATGATGGGGCAGCAAACAACTCAAATGCCGGGAATGAAGACGATGATGTACATTATGCCTGTTATGTTCCTCGGGCTTTTCAACAGTTATGCATCAGGATTAAGTTATTATTATTTCCTTGCCAACATCATCACATTTGGCCAGATGTTTGTGTTCCGCTACTTTATTAACGAAGATAAACTGCGTGCACAAATTGAAGCCAACAAAAAAAAGCCGGTCAAAAAATCGGGTTTCCAAAAAAGGCTTGAAGATGCAGCAAAAAAAAGAGGATATAATTCCTGATTCGTCAGGACTTCTGATCAGCAAAATTTCAGATAGCTTCAGGAAAGCTGTTTTTTTCGTGGCCTTGTTCTTCATTTTTTCAGGAAATGTTTTTTCCCAGCAAATTTTTATATACGACCAGCAAACCGGCAACCCGGTCAATGACGTATTTCTATATAACGGACAAAAAAAAATTACAACACTTTCCAATAAATTAGGCATTGCCGATATCAGCAAATTCGGGCCTCAGGACAACATTCATTTTCAGCACCCTTCTTATGAAAACATTGTTTTAAGCAAATTTGAGATTTCAAGGCTAAAATTCAAGGTCGGCCTTAAACAAAAGCTGGTCAGCCTTGATGAGATTGTTGTTTCTGCTAACCGTTGGGAATCGGATATCCGGGAAGTCCCAAACAAGATTGAAGTCATAAAAAACAAAGATATTGTTTTCAACAACCCCCAAACCTCAGCGGATATGCTTGCGAAAGGAGGACAGGTTTATGTGCAAAAAAGCCAGTTGGGAGGGGGCAGTCCCATGTTGCGCGGTTTTAGTGCCAACCGGATTCTTTTAGTGATTGACGGCATTAGGCAAAACAACATCATATACCGTGGCGGTAACCTTCAGAATGTGCTGCAATCTGACGTTAATTCCATTGAAAGTGCAGAAGTGATCTTTGGGCCCGGAACAATCATTTATGGCAGTGATGCCCTGGGTGGGGTGATTGACATCCATACCCTAAGCCCCAAACTCAGCAACACGAAACAATGGTCAGTATCGGGTCATGCCCTGGCAAGGGTAGCTTCAGCCGATTTTGAAAAAACAATTCATGCCGATCTTAACTTTGGCAACAACAAATGGGCTGTATTGTTTTCCGTTTCCTATAGCGACTTTGACGACCTGAAAATGGGAAACCACCTAAATCAGTATGCCACCAGGCCGCAATATGTAACACAAATAAACGGACGGGATTCGATAGTCGGGAACAGCAAACCAAACCTTCAGCGCTTTTCGGGTTACAATCAACTAAACCTGATGACCAAAATCAGGCAACAATTTTCAAAATACAACGACTGGACATTTTCATTGTACTATAGCGGAACAGGTGAAGTGCCACGCTACGACCGGTTGCTGCAATATTCCAAAGGAACCCTTAAATATGCAAATTGGTATTACATGCCCCAACAGTGGGTCATGAACAGCCTGAGCATGAATTTTAAAAAATCAAACAAAGTGTTTGACAATGCCCGCTTTAACCTGGCTTACCAGAATGTAAAAGAAGGCCGCAACGACAGGAAATACCGGAACGACTGGTTAAGGAAAAGAAACGAAACGGTAAATATTTTATCGTTGAATGCCGATTTTGACAAAAGTCTCAGATGGAATAACTTCTTGTTTTACGGAGCAGAATTTATTTACAATGATGTTAAGTCAACCGGCATCAAAGACAACATCAACACGGGTGAAACGGCAACGATAGCCAGCCGCTATCCTGACGGGAAAAATAAATATTTTCAAACCGGGGCTTACCTCAACTGGAAAAAGAACTACACGAAGACCCCGTTATCCCTCCAGGCAGGAATCCGGTACACATTTGTAAGCCTTCACTCAACTTTTGCCGACACCAGCTTTTATTCACTGCCCTATAAGGAAATCAACCTTGATAACGGAGCATTGATAGGGAGTGCGGGATTGACATACCGTCCGGGCAGGTGGCAGGTCAAGTTCAATCTTTCATCTGGTTTCAGGGCACCAAACCTTGATGATGTAGCTAAGATATTTGATTCGGAACCCGGCAATGTGGTTGTCCCCAACGAAAATCTGAAGCCCGAATATCTCTACAATGCCGAAATTGGGATTGTATATAAATACGAGGACAGGTTCAATTTTGAGTTCACACCCTTTTTCTCCTATTTAAAAAATGCAATGGTCCGCCGTGATTTTACACTCAACGGTCAGGATTCTATTTATTATGATGGTGTATTGAGCAAGGTACAGGCCATCGTCAATGCGGGAAGCGCCATCTTGTATGGCGGCAGTTTATTGCTTAATGTTCAAATAGTTAACAATCTGGCTTTCAACACCACCCTAACTTACATCAAAGGCCACGATAATGAAGGGTTTGCCATGCGGCATGCTCCGCCTCTCTATGGTGCTTCCACCCTTACTTATGAACTGAACCAATTAAAACTGGCCATCAGTGCCGTGTACAATGCTGAAGTTAGTTATGGCAACCTTGCACCCAGCGAAAGGTCGAAAGCTTATCTGTATGCTACCGATAGCAATGGAAATCCTTACAGCCCGGGCTGGTGGACCCTCAACTTTCAGGGAAGCTATGCCATCAACCGGAGCTTCCTGTTTACTTTTGGAATCGAAAACATATTGAATTACCGGTACAGGCCTTATTCTTCAGGAATTACCGCACCGGGGATCAATTTCATCGCCGCTTTCAGGTATAGTTTCTGAGAAAATAAGTAATTTTATGTCTTAAAACAGGAAACGGATGAAAGCTGCCCAACAAAAGATAAAAGCGCTGCTGGATTTGGCCCTCATAGAGATCAATGGCAACAGGGCGTGGGATATACAGGTCAGCAACCGGCGTTTTTTTGAACGGGTACTTGCCGGAGGCAGCCTTGCCCTGGGTGAATCATACATGGATGGCTGGTGGACATGTGATGCTTTGGATGATTTCTTTTACAGGATACTAAAAGCCCGCCTGGATAAGAAAGCGGCCAAAAACCTGTCCTTTATTTTGTTGTCTGCCAAAGCAATGGTTTTCAACAGGCAACGACCGTCGAAAGCATTCGACATCGGCAAAAAGCATTATGATACCGGTAATAAATTGTTTGAGCTCATGCTTGACAAAAACATGAACTACAGTTGTGGTTACTGGAAAAGGGCGAAAACCCTGGATGAGGCGCAACTGGATAAAATGGAACTGATCTGCCGCAAACTGGCACTAAAACCGGGGATGAAGCTGCTCGATATCGGCTGCGGATGGGGAACACTGGCAAAATATGCTGCTGAAAACTATGATGTAAAAGTGACGGCAACAACCGTTTCGGAAAAGCAGGCCGGCTATGCAATAAACATAAACAAAGGCCTTGATGTAGCCATAAAGCTACAGGATTACAGGGACATACAAGGCCGGTTCGACCGTGTGGTTTCGGTGGGCATGTTTGAACATGTCGGTTATAAAAATTACCGTACTTTTTTCCAAAAAGTAGCTTCTTCAATAAAAGACGACGGCCTCTTTTTATTGCATACCATAGGCGGTAATACATCGGTAAAACAGACTAATCCGTGGACTGAGAAATATATTTTCCCCAACGGCATGCTGCCCTCTGCCCGGCAGATCACCGGTGCTTATGAAGGATTGTTCAGGCTTGAGGACTGGCATTGTTTCGGGCCGTACTATGACCAAACGCTGATGGCCTGGTATGACAACTTCAACAGGAACTGGCATAAAATAAAAAAGGACTATGACAAGCGGTTTAAACGCATGTGGGACTATTATTTGCTCAGCTCTACCGACTCGTTCAGGGCACACCGGAACCAATTGTGGCAAATGGTGTTCTTAAAAACAGGTTCCCAAATTGATTACGAAAGTGTAAGGTGAGCTGTCGGCTTTTCCACGTGGCTGGTTTAAACCCATCGCCCTATCGAAATGACTGAGGCCTGTTTTTCGATCCGGCAGGTGGAAAACAGCGTAACGCAATGCCCCGACTGAAGTCATAGGCCTGGAATTCGGCCGTCCCTTCGGGGTTTGGGGGCTTCCTGCCTGACAGTAGCCAGGCCTGCGCTTTGGCCGGGCAGGAAAAGTTGCGCGGGCGTGGGTAGCTACTAAACGGTCACACCACATATTCCCAATAAAGAAATACCACTGAAAAGAAAACAAAAAAACTGATGCCTACCCAGGACAGGATACGAATAAACAATCCGGGACGGGCGTATTCAGGCATATGGTCATCGGTAACCACCCTGTAATTAAGCCACGCCATCACAGGGGCCACAAGGAAAGACAGCACGGTGGCCACCGTCACCATGTAAACCATCGTTTTAGCCGCAAAAGTAATGATGACGGACGTTCCGGCGATCATCACCGTCAGCCATATCCATACCATCTTGTTTTTATTCCTGATCTTTTCCCATTGTTTCGGAAAAAGGTTTTGAAAGATCGGCGTTAACACACGGGGATAAGCATCCAGTACCGTAATGGTAGTGCTGAACATGGTCGTGAAAGCGGCAAGGGAGATAATCCAGAAGGCCCATTTCCCTATACTGGTCGTGTACATTCCGATGAGTTGTTCTGAGAAAACGGTTCCTTTAGGCGACAGGGATTCACCGGTTCCGTACATCACCAGCGCACCCAGTGCCAGGAATCCTATGGCCAGCAGGGCTGTTCCGATGTAGCCCACTCTAAATTCATGCAGCGTACTTTTTAAACTGGGCGTGTAACCCAACTCTTTCACCTTGGCCAGGTTCCACATGGAGGACCATACGGAGACATCAATAGGTGCAGGCATCCAGCCCACAAAAGAGATCAGGAAAAGAATGTCCGCTGCTTTGGTCCAGTGAAAGGATTTTAACGATCCGGGGGTTACCACTTTCTCAATGCCCATGGAATAAAAGACGGCAACGACAGTGGATACAGCCAGCAAAACGATGATAAATTTAATGAGTTTATCAAGGAAACTGTATTTGCCGAAAGCCAGGATCAGCATGGAAACGATCAGGATAAGTATGCTCAGGGTGGTAATGTTTATGGATAAATTAAGGATATAAGCCAGCAGCCCCACAGTTACAACCGTAACGGCGGCCTGAATAATAAACATGGACATCACCGTTACCAGGGTGAAAAGGACAACAGCCCATTGTCCTATCCTGCGGTATCCGTCTACCAGGTTATGTCCGGTGGCAATGGCATAACGCGGCCCGAATTCAAAAAAGGGATACTTCAAAAGATTAGCGAGGATCAACACGCCGATCAGGTCGAAATTGAACATGGCGCCTGCCCTGGTGGACTGGACCAGATGCGAAACACCAACCGCTGCGCCTGCATAAAGCAGGCCGGGGCCTAATATTTGTAAAAACTTCTTCAAAATTATTTATTGTCTTTTTTAATGCTTTTTTTCTCCAGACGCTGCCCTTTGGTATTGATGCCCATGGTGGAAAGCATCCCGCTGAGAAGGCTTTTCCAGAGGTAATTGGCAATAGAGCGTTGCGTATCCCGTTCAAAATAAACGATCCCTTTTCTGGGCGAGCGTGCAAATTTCGGATTATTTGATTTCAATACGAGGTCATTAACAAAAAAATTGAAAAGAGGGGAAAAGAACCGCGAACTCACCTGCGACTTTTTGGTATCGTACATCTGTAGCTTCAGTTTCCTGTACCTGAACAACACGCTTCCCCTGGCGGTTGTTTCATCGCCGTAAATGGATGATGTGGAGATGTGGCCTTTCCCGCTTTTTATGGCAATACCAAGTATATTTTGTGTCAGCCCGTTTAACTTTGTCATATCCAGGGGTTTCGATATTGTCATTATTCTAAATGCATTGTCAGGGCTGAAAAGAGAGAAGTTTATTTCGGCATCAAGGCGTGCTTCCCCCATTACTTTAGCATTAAGGACTATTCTGAGCGCGGTTGTGTCGGGGACTGCAGAATAATTGTTTGTCAGATGATAGGCATTGATGTTAAAATGGTCGAAATACACCATACCGGGTTGATCCGATTTTTTTGAGTATTCTCCATAAAGCAGGTAGGAATTTGTGATGTTGATCGTATCAATTGTTATTTTCTGATTTAAGCTACGGAGAATATCCTGGGGCATTTTTTTAAATATCCCGGGCTTCAAAGGGTATTTCATGTTGCGGACAATTCTAAGATCAACCTCATCAAGTGAAAGTTTGCCGAGGTGAAAGTGGTCGGTTTTAAAAAAGTCTTCAAAATCAAAATTCCGGCCCACCAGCCTTCTGCCAAACATTTTCACACGGTCGGTTTGCCAGACAGCGTTCTCATAGAACGTTTTTTCAGCATACCTCGGCATCACATAAAACGAATCTACCGAAATGGTCCTTAGCGGGAAATTGTAACTGATCAGTCCTGATTCAACCTGATACAAACTGTCTGTTGTTACATACGACTTTCCCCGCAAATTGATCACCATATTATTGACCATCTCCGGATAGGGCGGATGCAACATGGCTGTGTCAAATTGTATGCCGTTAACTGCCAGCCCGATGTTATCCATATTAAAAGTTCTTGACAGGGAATCGCCTGTTGTACGGTAATGCACCGACACATCATTAAGCACCGTACTGTCTACCCTCAGGCTGGTCATCAGGTTTGCATAATTCAGAATGATATTCATGTCAATGCCCGGCCCAACGCTATGCTTACTGGTGTTTTTCCGGTTCATGAATAAACTTAAATGATTGAAAACTAATTTATTTACGCTTAATGCCGAAGGCAGGGACTCTTGCAGGTAAATGCCCGAAAAAATAACATGCTCACTGATAAGGTTAAAATCCGTTGAATCGTAAACTTGAATACTGTTCCGTTTTTTGAACAGATCACCTGTTTTAAATTTCTCAATAACGAGGCTTTGGTCAGCCGGGTTGGTGTGTGCCTGCATAATAAACAGGGAAGTATTGTTAAGTGTATCAGAAAAGCTCAGGCTGTCGAACCTCATATCCAGATTGCTTATAAGGTTCGTGTTGTGCGGATGTCTGCTAAAGTGTGAAATACTGAGATTTGCCAAATGGAAAACGCTGTTGGCACCCTCACCGTTTTGTAACACATGAAGTTGAATCCTGTTTAGGCTTAAAGTATCATAAACTATTTTGGCAAACTCGTGAACCGCTTCAATGTCCCACACATCACCCTGTTTTTGATTTTCATATTTCTGTTTTGATACAATCTCCGTTTGCAGGTCGTTTAGCACCAGCTTTCGAAAGACAATACTGTCTTCCATTGCCAATAAAGGATAATTCAACCCCGTAAATGTTGCATTGGCAAGATCAAATTTTTTAATCCTGAATGAGGAATCAATCCCTTTTCCGGCATTAAACCGCACAGTTACATCCTGCACATCCAGCAGATGGTGCGAAAGATCAACCCCCAGTTTTTTAACCCGTCCAAGATGCCCTTTGGCGGTCAGTCTGGAATCTGAAAAAGTGAGTGAACCGTTTAAACGACTGATCAGGGAAACATCCAAACGGTTACCGGGGTTTATTCCCCGAAGCTGTGCATTCAAGGTAGTATTGACATGAACAGGTGTATGTCCCGGATCGTTTATTTTAAGCCCTAATGACGCCTCATCTATTTTTAGGTAACCGACATTCACTCCCACCGGAAGGTCCATAGGCAGCAAAACACGCTTGTTTTTATTACCGCTATCGGGCTGTAGCATCGCTGTTCCTTCAAAATCAGGATGTATCAGCCAAACCGTATCAATGATCACTTTATTCCGGTTTACCAACAAAAGCGGATCAAAACCGGTGAGTGTCAGCCGGTCAAGGCCAAACCGGTAATTTTTTGTTTTCCCTTTGGCGCGAAACCTTCCTTTTACAGTGTTAACAACGAGCCGTTTGTTCCTAAAAGTGAGTTTACCTGTTTCAATCCGGTTTGTTTTGTTTTTTAAAAACCCATTGACTGAACCAAGCCTAAGGTTAAGGTTGTCAGTCCAAAACCCCGTTGAATCCTTTTGAACGGGTAATTGCAGGTTGGCACACGTTACATTCAATCCGGCAATTGTGATGTTAAACCGGTCTGTACGTGAAATTGTCCCTGCACCATCCTCGATCAGGACATTTTGCAAATGAAAATAATGTTCCGGCGATAGATTTCCAGTGCCGGTCCCGGTCGAAAACAGCGGGTGGTCGAGGTCTATTGTGAAATCAGGCCGGATGGCGGAAACGTTGATTGTTATGGGGCGTCCCGCATGCAACTGATTGGTATGAAGGTCATCCAGGTCAAAATTGTCAAGATGGATGTTCATCGGTGTTGATTGCGACAAAGTATCATTCATCATGTTTACATCCTTAATGCTGAGCCTTCCTGAAGCTGTAGAATAATTCAAACCGGCAAAACCGGCCCAAACTTTCTTTTCACGGATATAAAACTTCGACCTGCCTGTTGCGAGTAACAGTTCTTTATTGTGTAACAGGCGGAGCGGGTGGGAGAGTGTGGTGGAATCAATCACAAGGCCATTCACCTTCAGGTGAATATCCGCAACCCTGGTGATGGTATCTTTTTGGCTAATATTATAAAAAGCAAAGTTTTTCAGCCTCAGGCTGTCAAGGTCAAACCGCTTGAGTTTTGTTTGCAGTTCGCCTAGTTCATTTTTCGACAACGTATCACTTTTGGGTTTCATGCCAACTGGCAGGAAGTAAGAGACATAACCATCTGCAATAGTTACTGATTTTACCTCAAGGTCGCTGATCTTTTCGGCTTTCGCCAGGTCAATGCCATTGAAAAGGATGGTTCCGGCTTTTAGGGACCACTTGCTCTTTCCGGTTTTGTTGACCCATTCGGGGGAGATGAGCACGTCATGAAAAAAAACCTTTTTCTCTTTTATACTCATCCCTGCTGACTTCAGGTTAAGGATATATCCCGGCAAAAACATTTTGTGGAGGTTTCCCAGTTCAAAAAAAACATCATCTGAAAAAAGAATCTGATTTCCTTTTGTTTCCGGTGGGGGCATTGTATTAAAATTGGTCAGGTCAATCTTAAAATCCACCAGGTTAGTGGCGGCTGACTTTACCGAATCGGGTTCAAGGCTAATGGAACCGTAATGAATGAAAATTCTGTTAATCCTGATATCAACATGAGTCTTGTTTTCATGGGGCCTTTTCAAAAAAGCCAGCAGAGAGTCAGGTTTAAACTGATTATTTCCCGCAGCAGGAATCCCTTCAAAGCGAATGTCCGGTTTTTCAACCGACAGTTGTGCTGCCCTGAACCTTCTGTGAAAAATCAATGCGCTCAACGAAACATCTTTCATTACAATACTATCAAAGGCCACCTGGTTTATTTTGATCTTTTTTGCCCGGTCAATAAAAACACTGTCAAACGTAACAACCGGATTTTCGAGAAGGATGTTCCCTTTCAATAAATTGAAGTCTGTTTTTTCGATGGTCAGGCCTACCCTGCCACCCGACTGCTTATCAACCTGGTTGCTCAGAAAATAGCCCAGTATATTGCCCAGCATCAGCCAGAATACTATGGCAAGCCCCAATAAAGAAAGCAAAATAATGATAAATAAACGCTTTTTCACAGGTTATTGATTTGTGCTGTAAATATCGACAAAAACAGGCAGATGATCACTATATCCCCCTTTATATTTAAATCCTGCATAAGTTCTGTTGAGTTTATATCCCAGGTTTTTTTCGTCTTTTTCCAACAGAAAACCGGCATCGAAGATCATTTCTTCCTGGCTGCTGATCCCCAATCCGTTTGAATGCTTCGACAGGGCTACAGACACAATTGCCTGATCGAAAATGTTCCACCCGGCCTGGTATTTTAAGGTTCCCTTTACATGATTATACATGGGAACAGGGGTCAGGGTTTCAAGTCCGCACTCACCGGCTGAATCAGTAAGAAAACGGATGCTTTCATCATCGGGGTCATCATTAAAGTCACCCATAATCAGTATATTGGGGGACAGGCTGACACGGCAGATGGAGTCGGTAAACGATTTAAGCACACTGGATGCCAAATGCCTGAGCCCCTGGGTTTCGAGCAATCCGCCATACCGTGAAGGCCAGTGGTTGAAAAAAACATGAAGTGTATCGCCTGCCAGCAGAAACTTCATGTATAAGATGTCGCGGGTCCTCAATACAGAGTCATTCTTATCCTTCAGGTGAATCGGTTCGGCATGGAGAAGTTTTAACCGGTCGGAAAGATAAATGGCCCCCACATCTATCCCGCGGTGATCGTTTGACTCAAAATGCACAATGCTGTAGTGATCATTTTTTAAAGGCGTTTTACGGATGAGGTCCTCAATCACCAAACGGTTCTCAATCTCGGCAAAACCCATGACGGCCACCGGCTCCCATCCGCCCAACGCAGCAATGACTTTGTAAATATGCTGTCGTTTTAACTGAAACCTTTTTTCAGTCCAGTGCCGCTCACCTTCAGGTGTAAATTCGTTGTATGACGTAGTGGTATCAGGATAGGGGTCAAAAAAATTCTCCACATTGTAAAACACGATCCGTAAAGAATGCTGACCGGCATTGATCCCCGACTGGGGGATGACAGGCTGAAGAACAGCCGTCAGGATAAAAATGACAAGAAAAAATATTTTTGCAGACAAAGCAACAGAATTTGAAAGATCAAGTTTAACAATTTTTTCCTTTCCTTTGTGTTCTTCTTCTGTAGTTTTGTTCACTTAATTTTAGGATTACAACCATGCTAAAAAGAAACCTGTCAATTTTATTGTTTTTCCTCTGTTTTGTCCCTGCATTTGCAGGCGGCGGTTATAAAATACGCATAGCCATTTCAGGATACCAGGACACTGTCATGTTTTTAACTTCCTATTATGGCGATAAGATCATTCTGGTGGATACGGCAACTGTCCTCAAAAACGATTCGTTTGAATTTACCGGAAAAACAAAACTACCGGGAGGCATCTATATGGCTGTAAGTGAACACAAAAGAAAACTTTTTGAATTTATTGTGGATGATGATCAGGATTTCAGCCTGACAACCGATACCGTCAATTTTGCCCACAACATGAAGGTGAAAGGTTCTGAAGAAAACGCTCTATTTACAAAATATGTGGTGTACAATGAGAAACAATACCGGGTAAACCGGACGTTACAGGGAGAGATCAAGAACACCCAACCGGGAACCCCTGCTTATGACTTGCTTAAAAGCCGGATTGATTCGCTTAACAAACTGGTGAGTGATTATAAGCTGGACATCATCCGTTCAAATCCGGGTACCTTTCTCGCCATCCTGTTCAATGCCATGCGCCAGATAAATATCCCCGATTCGGTTATCCATGATTCCGACAGTGCGGCTCCATATCATTATTACAAAGCCCATTATTGGGATTATTTTGACCTGAGCGATGCAAGGCTGCTGAGGACGCCCTTGTATGAAAAAAAAGTGGATGATTACTTTAAACAAGTTGTGGTGGTTCATCCTGATTCGGTATTTGCAGCTATTAATTACCTGATCAGCAAGGCACAACAGGATTCAGAAACCGTGACCTGGCTGGTATGGCATTTTATTGCAAAATATGAACAACCCGAATACATGGGGTTCGACAAGGTATTTGTCCTGATGGTGGACAAATATTTTACCGACGAAAACATCACAAACGCCACGCCGTCGGTTATTGAACAACTGCATAAACGGGCCGAAGCCATCAGGCCACTTCTTTTGGGCAGTCCTGCACCGAACCTTATCCTGCTGGACACAACAGGAGAATACTCCTCTTTTCTTAAACTCCCGAACAAATACGTCCTGCTGTTGTTCTGGGATTACGATTGTCCGGTCTGCAAAAAAGAGATCAACGCACTGAAACAGATTTATAAAAAAACAGACCTTGACCTTGAGATTTTTGCCATCAATACAAACGGTGACCTTGACAAGTGGAAAAAGACCATCAGTGAAAGGCAGATGAACTGGGTAAATGTGAACGGAACCCGCAGTGTAACCAAAGACTTCCATGACCTTTATGATATTCACGGAACACCGGCCATTTTCATCCTCGACAAAAACCGGAAGATCATTGCCAAACACCTGACGGCAAAACAGGTTGTCCCCTTCCTTGAAAAAGTTGAGAAAGCACACTAAATCATGCGGATAATTTCAACAAATACCGGGGAACCAAAAGCCGTTCACTGGCGCGGAAAAACCATTAAAACAGGCATTTACAAGTTTCCCGTTGAGGAGCCCATATTCCTCGGTAAGTATGGCGTACATAATGATCATGTTGCTGACCTGAAGGTACATGGCGGGGCTGACAAAGCCTGTTATCTCTTTTCTTCGGGCCATTATCCCTACTGGAAAGAGAGATTTCCCGACCTGCCCTGGACATGGGGCATGTTTGGCGAGAACCTGACCGTTGAAGGCCTGGATGAAAGCAGGATTATGATCGGTGACATTTTTGAGATCGGGAAAGCCCTTGTTCAGGTTTCACAACCACGCATCCCCTGTTTTAAGCTCGGCATCAGGTTTGGCACACCGCGTATGGTAAAATATTTTCAGGACTACCACTCCCCGGGAGTTTATGTGAGGGTAAACAGGGAAGGGTTTGTTTCACTAAACGACAAACTGACCCTGACGGAACATCGTAAAAACGGCATTAGCGTAAATGAGGTTTATTCCCTGTTTTCCCACAATAAGCACAATAAAAAGTTGCGTGAAAAAGCACTAATGGAACCCTTTCTTGCCGAAAGTATAAAAAAGGACCTGCGGAAAATGGGTTAGACATTTATTGGTCATTGGTCATCACTCAATCTTCCCAAAAAGTTTATTGCGAAACAACCATCTTTTGTGTCAGGTGAAAATCTTTGTTGTTGGTGAGGATTACCAAATACAAACCGGGTTTAAGTTCTTTGTGAAGCACGGCGGATGTTTTGCCGGTAACGTTTATTTTTTCAATCATTTTACCGGTAAGGTCAAATACCATCAGCCTGAAATTTCCCCTCTTGATCCCACTTAAATGAATCACATCACCATTCATATAAGGGTTCTTGAACGTAGCTGTAATTTTACTGTCATCCTGGTCAAATACATCTGTAATGGTGGGATAGTCAATAGCCATTTCCCATTTTAAATAGTTAACCCAGTCATTAAGATCCATTTTCCATTGTTGTTCAATGCGCTGGATCATATTTCCGTTTTCATCATAGCTAAAAAACACCTGCTTGAAATTCTTCCAAACCGTGTCAAAAGCCGGTTTGTACTGCCAGACAAACAGGGAAAGATTTCCTTGTACATCATAGCTGTAGTCTATTTTTACTTTTTCCTTCCAGATGGTGTCATAGGGTTTTTTCTTTTCGAAAATATACTGTACCATATCCCCCTCATCATCATAGGAATAATTGTAGCGGTTCCGGTCGTTCCAGGCCTGGTCAAACACGTCCCAATTTTGTCCTGTAATAAGAGTAATGTTCCCGTCATCGTTATAATTATAAATCAAACGATAGTTTTTGCTCCAGGCATTCATGAAAGCCAGCCATAAATAATTCGTCTTTTCCGTGCGCTGTCCGGCATCATTATAAGCATACACATTATAGAAAAAGTTCATCCATTCACCCATAAAGTCCATATACACTTTAACGGTATCAGAGGTGAGGTAATCACCGTTATAAACAAAAGATTTGTTCTGGAAATCCGACCAATCCTGGTTAATATCCGACCACCATTGTGTGGATATGCCGGTAAGGTTGTCGTTGTCATTATAATTTCTTTCAACCCTGAAATAGTTTTCCCAGATCATGGCATCCGCTTTCCAATACATGATGACAACTTCCGTAAGGTAATTGTTTTCATTGTATGAATAGTCATAACGCAATCCGTCAACCCAAAGACTGTCAAAAGTCAATATCTGCACAAGTTTCTCCACCGGCGCTTCTTCCCCGTTCAAGGTTTTGATGATCCGGCATTTCAGGTCCCAATCCTCATACGTTGAATCCCATTTATAGCCAAACAGCGTATCGGTGCCACCGTCGCGTGGCACATAACGGTAATACTGATCTTCATTTTGTTCCTGTTCCTGAACCTGCTCGTTGTTTGTCAGGTCAAAATTTTCCTGCATGAGTTGTTCCTGAAGGATATCAGGCAATTCGGGCATCTGTGCCCTGAGGCTAAAAACAATAAATAAACCGGAAGCAAAAAGTAATATTTTTTTCATAACAATTAGAGTTACAGGTTATTTTCAGAACGGGCAAATGTTAATTCCGTATTCTTCGGCTACTCAACCGTAAAAGGTTTCCCTCTTTATTGCTGTATTTAACTTCATTTGCAGGAAAAAGTTTCATGGATTGACGTAAAATTATCAACCGGAAAGCTAATGTTGATGCCGGTTTTCAGATACCGGGCATTAAAACCGTCCGTGGCCACCGGCGGATTGGTGAACAGTTATAAGGAGTATTTGGGAACCACATGATTTCTGTAAGAAAACAGAAACCAACAACGAGCAAAACAAAACAAATATTCCCAATCCGTTCAAGTCGTTAATTTTAACCCCGTAAACCGTCTTTTAATACAAGTGGAGAACAATCCATTAAAAATTCCTTATAAATTTTTTATGTCAACTTGTTTGTTGTATATTTGACCATTGACTATGCGCCTTTTATTAAAAACCGGGATGTTTGTTGCGGCCTTCTTCCTTTCCGGGATGGCTTATATAACGTTATACGCCTTTGATAACCAGATTTCCGGGCATTTTTTCCCGGGAGATAATGCTTATCGTTTTACTTCTTCAGGATATGTCCAACAGGTTGATACCACCACGCCATTCAGGATAAAATATGTTGACAAAAAAGGTTTTGTCGCGTTTGACAACAACGACAAACCCTTATTTATTGTTTATCCGTTCGACAATGGACCTGATTATCTATCAGAAGGCTTGTTCAGGATCATTAAACAGGGCAAGATCGGTTTTGCCAACGGAAAAGGAGAAATTGTCATACCCCCCCGGTTTACGGCTGTCTTTCCTTTTCATGGCGGCATGGCTGCTTTTTGTGATGGATGCAGCCGGGTCGCCGACGGGGAATACCATTCCTGGGAAAACGGGCAATGGGGATTTATCAACCCCGGGGGCCGTGTGGTTATCACTCCCCAATACGATAAAGTCATTGAAGGGTTCAGGAACGGAATGGCGACTGTTAAAAAAGATAACCACATATTTTTAATTGATAAAAACAATCACATTATAAAACCTGATACTATGAACTACCATCGTTGGATTGATTTGCTGGGAGATGCTACCATACTCTTGAACAAAACCCATTTTGATAACCGGTTGATCATTAACCGGTCATGGAGCAGTATTTTGCCCGTTTACGGAAGCCTGGGAAAAAAAGGATTAAAAATGGAGGTTGCCGTAAAGAAGGGGGAAGAACCTGTTTTAACTTACTTCGTCCTCCCCTGGCAGGATTTGTTTGAAGAAAACCACACTGACCCAATAAATTTAACCGGATCTTTTTACTCCCACCATGTAGTCACGGAATACGCGCTGGTGTTTGTTGCAGAAAAAACCATTACGGAGAATCCTGCTTCAGCAGAGACGAAACGAAGCTTCCAGAATGCTTTCAACACAATGATTGATGCGGTTAAAAACGGGAAACCCGATAATGAACAATTGAACACCCCCGAGGGCATTCAGTTGATCAAAGCCCGTTCTTTTACGCATTATATTGAGCTGGAAGTGGCTTTACCGGGAAGCAGGCAACTTCCTTCGTGGGCTGAATTATCCACGCAGAAGATGCTTCACCTCACCCTCGTCCCTGACATGGGCCCCGTTACCGAAAGCTGGATAAAACCGGATAATGAAACCCCTGATTCAGGATATTTACCTATTGAAAATAAACTGATCGCGATATTTGATCATGCCATCAACAACAGCCTGCGGCATCCCGGAGAAAGAGAAAATATTTTTAACCATTTTGCAGACAGCATCCTGGAAATTACCAGGGACGATAAACTGATCAAAACCTACACAAACCGATTGCGGCGATGGCTTTCCTTGAAAGAACTGTCCGAAAAACCTGCAGGGATCACTTTCCCCGATTACACATCCAAACTAACCCGGGACCAGGCTGTTGATTACATGCCTGATTTGTATAATGAATTTAATGACCTTCCTGTGGGTGACACCGGAAACTTTAACGAACTGCTCCAGCTTTTTCTATATTACAAGGCCAAAGCCAAAGACGACCCCGGAAAATGGGTTGAAGGCAACATGGTACTGGGAGCCAAGCCCAAAGAATACAGGCCGTCAAAAGCAGAACTGATGTTGGCCGAGATCGGCATGCGATTGCAAACCATTGTCAATCAAATGCCTGAAAACCAACGAACGGCTCAGCTCAAAATGCTTGATATACAACCTGACGATATGGTGTTTACCCGCTTTTCTTTTATCCATGTGGATGTGATGGGTTCAGGGCGCTTTTTTTATGTGGATAAGATGGAAGAGATAAATCTGCTTGATAAAAATGATAAATAATCATAAGCCGGTACCATGCTCAGCGAAAAAGATATTCTTGAGATCATCAATAAACAAATTATTGAAAAAGAAAAACCCGGGGAACACGCCGGGGGCAGTGGCCATTTGTCTTTTAAAAATTACCGGACCGAAAAATACAATGCCAGTGAACTGCCGGATGGTAACATTAAAATAACATACCGTTATACTACTTTTGTGGAATCGGAATTTACTTTTTATCCTGGCAATCCACCTTATGAACAGTGGCATGAAGAGATGGTTGTTGTTGATAAAAACGGGGTGGTTGTTTCGCAAAGAAGGACCAGGGAAGAATAACCTGGAAAAAAACCGTCATATCAAATGGTATTCGGATAAAGCCAAACAACAACCACACCCAGGGCAAAACCCATAATGCCGAGCAGCAGGAAGAACCAGCCCAGTATCGGTTTCTTTTTGATAAAATTAAAAACACCGAGGAGTATGAAAAACAGCGAAACGATGAATAATGTCAGGATCATACTGCAAAAGTAGTATTTTCAATTAAGTGGATGAATTATTTTGCACCAAGGCATTTTATTTTTTGATGCAAATAATTTTTAGAACCCCCCTTTATCCAAATACCGTTTTTTGAAAAAGCAACTGCTTCAGCTTCCCCGCCGGGATTTGACACCAGACCTTTTTTGGGCTTCCAGCTCGTGGTCAAACATTTTGTCCCTGGCGGAGGGTTCTATAATGACCAGCATTCCGGGGCTGAGCCATTGCACCAGTTCATCCAGGTTATCATTATTTATCCTTATGCAGCCCTTACTCTTTCTTTTACCCAGGGAATCGTCGTTTAAAAACCCGTGAATCCCGATACCTTTAAAGCCCGGAACATCCAGGCGGACAAACCATTTCCCATAGGCACCCATTACCGGGGGCAGTGAATCACCAGGATAGTGATAAAACCAATGTGATGCATCTTCCACCGATTCAATTTTATAGATGCCTTCCGGCGTACGGTCATCGCCCTTTACTCTTTTGTTTCCATGGCCTTTGCCAATGGCAATATCGTATTGCCTTATTTTATTAAAGTTCTGATAGAGCGACAAGGTGAAATTCTCTTTGTTGACGATCACGAAATTACCGCTGTTCCCCTCAGAAAATGCCGTGATGATCTCTTTTCCCAGGCTGTCAACTTTTATGAACATCGGGATGGGTTTTACCTTTATAAAAATAGCTGATAAAGTGATGGCTATGGCCATACTCAACAACAGGAGCCCCGCAAATCTGAGATTTTTTACCATACTTCGTTAAACTGTTTATTATCCGTATATAACTTTTTTGTCAATTCTGTAAGGCCTGCACCTTTTACGATGGACAGCACCTTCCCAGGCCATGTTATACGGTAATTAAACGAATTAGGTTTTCCCCCAATACTAAAAATAAACAATTCAACGGTATGTTGCTCAAAAAGAACCTGTTTCCCATGTACACCCACCAGGCTGTCCATCAGGTGACGTGCCTG
>Ga0114931_10002561_pt1 | contig 23093 bp, 13 predicted proteins | sample 2SBtaG_FD_89579 | JGI IMG/M metagenome (GOLD analysis project Ga0114931, IMG submission 89579) | Deep subsurface microbial communities from Kolumbo volcano to uncover new lineages of life (NeLLi) - 2SBTROV14_V59a metaG | ecosystem: Environmental > Aquatic > Marine > Volcanic | place: Kolumbo... | reverse complement strand
CGAGTGGTGAAAAGAGTTTCAGTTCGCCTGTCCAATCCTGGCTGGACCGTTCCACGGAAGATCGCAGGCCAGCTTTACTCCAGGTTAACGGATTCCACGGCCCGAACATGAGTTTTCTGTGTCACCTCAGAGCGCACTTGGGGGGAGTTCTTCGCGCCCGCCTTCGAAAGCAAGCCCAAGGCTTTCTCGATTCCACGCATCGTTGCCGAGATGTTCAGGAACGTGTTCTCGAAAAACTTCTACACTTAAACGGTACAAGCCAGTACGCGCAGAAATACCATCTGAAAACGAGCGATTCCATTAGCAGTTTTCGGAGGAAAATCCCGGTTTCCAATTTTGACGACTATGCACCCTACGTCGAAAAAATGAAAACCGGTGAAACCGATGCCCTGCTCGGTCCCAAAAATAAATTGTTGATGTTTACACTCAGCAGCGGGACGACATCCCACTCGAAATTTATTCCTATCACCAATCAATTTCTCGATGATTACAAACGTGGCTGGCAGACATGGGGAATTCGAGCGTTCGACGATCATCCCGGTGTTCACACCAGAAAAATTTTGCAACTCACCAGTGATTACGACAAATTTCGCACCCCGGCACAAACGCCCTGCGGGAATATCAGCGGGTTAGTGGCGGCAATGCAGAAAAAAATTGTGCGGACGATGTATTGTGTCCCGCGCAAAATTGCCAAGATCGAAGACCCCGATGCGAAACTTTATGCCACGCTGCGTTTCGCGCTGGCAGATCGGAATCTGGGTTTCGTGGCGACGGCAAACCCCAGCACGTTAATCCAAGTGGCCAAGTTTGCGAGTTCGTTTTGCGAAGATTTGATTCGCGACATTGCCGACGGAACGCTCTCGAGAAAATTCCAACTTCCCAAGGAAGTTTCCGCGGGACTTGCGAAAAAAGTGAAGAAAAAAAACAGGCGACGCGCCAGAGAACTCGACAAAATCGTGGAGAGAACCGGAGAATTTTTACCGAAGGATTATTGGAATGAGTTACAGCTTATCGGTGTCTGGACGGGGGGAAGCGCGGGGGCTTATCTCGATGGGCTACACCACAACTTCGGTGATGTTCCCGTGAGAGATCACGGTCTTTCTGCGAGTGAAGGTCGGATGTCGTTTCCTTTCCATGATCGAAGTTCGTCAGGAGTACTCGATATTGGGACACATTTCTTCGAGTTCATTCCCGAAGACGAGTACGACCGACCGAACCCCACTTTATTGCAGGCTTACGAACTGGAGCCAGAGCAGAATTATTTTATTCTACTGACCACATCCTCGGGATTTTATCGTTACGATATTTGCGATGTCGTTCGCTGTACGGGATTTTTCAACTCGACCCCGATGATCGAGTTCCTTAATAAAGGATCTCACATTTCAAACATCACCGGCGAGAAAATTTCCGAGTCACAGGTCGTCGAAGCCGTGAAAGTCTGTGTTGCAGAATTGCAACTTCAGGTGAAGCACTTCACAGTCAGCCCCGCTTGGGGAGAACCACCGCGTTACCACCTGATGATCGAGGAGACCGACCTGCCTGGCGGTGCTGTAGGGAAAAAATTGTCACGAAAAGTCGACGACCGACTTCAACAATTAAACTGTGAATATCGCGATAAAAGAACCAGCGGTCGGCTGGATACCATAGTTTGGATTCCGTTACCGGCGGGGACGTGGCAGCGATTTTCGAGACGGGGTTTGAGTCAACTGGGTGGGAGCGTCGAACAATACAAACACCCCTGTCTGGTTACCGATATGAATTTCAGCGAAAGTCTTGTCGAACAATTCGGCAGAACGGCAGCCTGAATTCTGCGAAACCATAATTACTTGGACTCGAACAGATAACTCACCGATTCGTCCCGGTGAATTCTGCGAATGGCTTCGCCTAACAGCGGAGCGACGCTGACGATTCTCAGCTTGGGGATTATGCGGTCTTCGGAAATCGGTAAGGTATTGGTCACCACAACTTCGTTGACGGGGGCTTCCATCAGTCGCGCCGGTGCTGGGCCACATAAAATGGGGTGTGTCGCCGCGACATAGACTTCTTTGGCACCTTGGTCTTTTGCAATGGTAGCCGCACCCACAATCGAACCAGCCGTCGAGATCATATCGTCGAAAAGTAACGCCACTTTACCGTCAAGCGGTCCGCCGATAAGGTTCGCCTGTTTGGTTTCCATCGCCGTCGAACGTCGTTTGTCGACGATGGCAAGCGCACCGCCCAACTGTTCGACGTGTCTGACCGACCTTTTGATGCTTCCTTCGTCGGGACTGACGACAACAATCTCCTCGGGCGGGATTTTCAACGAGCGAAAATAACGATCTAAGACAGGGGCAGCATATAGGTGATCGACCGGAATGTCGAAAAACCCCTGAATTTGTGCGGCGTGAAGATCCATGGTCATCACACGATCCGCACCTGCGGTGGAGATCAAATCCGCCACAAGTTTTGCGGTAATGGGAACGCGGCTGGTATCTTTGCGATCCTGCCGGGCATAACCGAAATAGGGCACCACCACCGTAATTCGTGAAGCACTGGCTCGTTTGCAGGCATCGATCATGATTAGCAATTCCATCAGATGATCGTTGACCGGCGGTCCGCAGGGTTGCAACAGAAACACGTCGCAACCCCGAATGTTCTGATTCAGTTTCAAGCTGATTTCACCGTCGGGGAAATCGCTCAGCTCGATAGCACCGAGTTCGATATCCAGATACTCCGAGATTTCCTGCGAAAGAGCAGGATGAGCGCGACCGCTGAGCAATGTGAGGTGATCGTACATAAATGATATTCAGCTCCGTCTTAAGAAACAGGTGGCAGAGTTCGCATCGAGAATCAGATGATCTTCGCATCGCATTTCTGTCGTATTTGGAACGAGTTGTCAAGGATTGGAAGCGGGAGTTTTGCGTATTATGAGTACGATGAGGGAGAAACGCGAGATTCTTACCAGGAATTGCCGATCTTCTTACTAGATGGCGTTTCGTGATTGTACCGATAGGGATACTGTTTTTTCACCATGAAGAAATCCTTAAAAAAACTGGCTCCCTGGTTGAAGTGGGTGGTCGCGATTTCCCTTTTAGCGTTGTTGTACTACTTGAATCACGAGACGTTCGAAAAATTCGCCCAGCAGGAAAAACCGGTCGATTGGAGCAATGCACTCGGGGCGTTGGCTCTTTGTTTTGCCGCCATCTTGCTGACGTTTTACCGGTGGTTTCTGTTGCTTTGGGCTTTGGAGATGGATGTCTCGTTGAAAGATGCCATGCGACTGGGGTTTTTGGGGTTTGCGTCTAATTTCATTTCGTTGGGTGCAGTAGGTGGCGATGTTGTGAAAGCGGTCGTGATTGCCAGGCACCAGGATACTCGCCGAATGTTGGCGGTGGCGACCGTGCTGTTGGATCGAATTTTGGGATTACTGGCTCTCTTTATTGTCGGGGCGAGTGTAGCATTTTTTCAATCGTCCGCTACCAATCATGCCGTGTTTCGAACGACGAGTGTGCTGTTCTGGACCGGTTCTATTGTGGGGTTGATCGTCTTTGGGGCTGTGTTGCATCCGGCTATTCCCAAGTCTCGGCTTGTCGAATGGATGCGGACCTGGCCTTATGTGGGGAAATTGATTCTCGAATTTCTCAATGGAGTTCAACTCTATCAAAAACGTCGCAAAGTGCTGGTGTTTATCGTACTCATCAGCGTGATCGGTCATTTTCTGATGTTGTCTTCTTTTTATTTCTGTGGAATAGCGGTCAATTCTGTAAAAGAGATTCCCGACTATTTTGCACATCTGCTCTTCATGCCTGCTGCAGAGATTGCTGCCATGATCCCCATCGCTCCTGGCGGTGTGGGAACTCTGGAAGCGAGCATCGCTTATTTCTATGCGCTTGCAGGTTCTCAAGAAGGTGCTGGCACGCTGATGGGGTTCACTTACCGCGCGATTACATTACTCATCGCCGGAGTGGGTATTGTGTTTTACTTCTCGGATCGAAAAAAAATCGTCGAAGCGATGGATACCAGCGACGATGTCAACGCACCGTAGGCTTCGCTGTGCATGACAAATTGAAAAGTAAGCCTTACGTTTCCGGACGGACGTGATTTTTCCAATCGTCATGGACTACACAGTGACATCGAGAATGCTTTTTACCGATTCGGTGTATTTTTCGTCATCTGTTGCGATGGAGGCGACTGTGTAAGAGTCGTTGGATTGCTGTTTGAGGTAGGCCATGGCGACGGTGGGTTGAGTGCCGTTTAAGGATGATGACGAGGTGATCTGGCCAATTTCTTCTTCGCCAGAGAAAATGCGATCACCACGATTGAGAGAACGCGATTCGTCAAACGTCAATCGATATAACATTTTGTTGGTGTGTCCCATCGAGTCGAGGCGGGCAATGGTCTCTTGCCCAAGGTAGCAGCCTTTCTCTAAGGAAACGGCTAAGCCAGTTCTGCCGACTTCCTGCACGAGATTCTCCTGGGACATATCGATGTCAAACATTGGATAGCCGGCTTCGATACGCAGAAATTCGAAACACTCTTTACTAGCGGAAACGAAACCCGATTGTTCGAGTCTGGCAACCAGATGACATTGTTCGTTTTTATCGCAACAACACCAGTAACCTGGTTGCTGAAGAAGATCGAGACGATGCACGTCGATTGTCATGCCATCGTGAGAAATGGTTCGATGTCGATGATTCGCAAGCGGGTCTCCTAAAACCCCTGCGCTTTGGAGCATTGCTTCCACTTCGGGACCGGCGAAAAACAGTTGACCCAGCGAACCGGTTTTGTCTTCAATGGCGACATCGTCGGTGATGAGATACTTCTCGAAATGGTCTATCAGTTTTCGATTTGTGTTTCGTTGGCAAAACAGGTCTATTGAATTTTCCGATACGAAAACCTGCACCAAGCCGAGGACGCGGCCTTTGATATCTGCGACGAACGCCTCGCAGCCTTCATGCGGATTCAACTTTTGGATGTCGTTCGTGCAGAAGTTATGCAGAAACCTCTTGTGGTCGCTTCCGGTCAGTGTAAGCACTGCGTAATCCGAAAAATCGAACATCGCACATGAAGAACGAGATGCAGTGAATCCCGAGTTTTCCTCTGAAATCGTTTCTTGCATGAGTTTTGCTGTCGTTCTGGAATACCGGTGTTATTTGCGAATTGGTTCGAAGCGAATGTTATCGACAGACAACCGCCCTGTGGCTCCGAAGAGACCCACGCCTACGATCGCCTCTTTCGCACTTGCAGGAACTTTCACTGTGCGCGTCACATTCTCCCATTGGCTGGTTCCCACCCAGGGACCGATTTGCGATGGATGTTTGAGGAGTTTTCTCCCGCCATCGTAATACCAGATATACAATCCCGGTTGGTAATTTCGAGCATTCTGTCTTCGAATCTGTGTGATCTTCGCCGAAAGACTGATCTTCAACTCTTTGATTTTTTTTCCATCGATTGCAAATCCCTGAACCAATTTTGCTTCGCGTCCGGCGACGGAATTTTCAATCGTCACATAGTTTTTTCCCTCAGGAGCTTCATTTTTTATGAGTCGAGTTTGTCGTTGATAATGCCAGCTATCTGCTTTGCCGTCGTGGTTTTCGTCGATTTCAAAGTTGCCGTTATGAATTGTGGGATGGAGAGGGTCGGGTTTGATTTTTCTAAGGTTCTCGGAGATTCCCGTCATGGGTACGAAAAGAGTTGAGATTAACTTGGTGCGAATCAGTTTTCCGTTTTTCTTCTGAAACAGGTGCATTATTTGCTGATAACGCTCTCCGAGCGGAACGATCATTAAGCCTCCTTCTTTCAACTGATCGACCAGCGGTTGGGGAACGTTTTCGGGAGAGCAGGTTACGATAATTTTGTCGAACGGTGCATGTTCTGGCCATCCCTTAAATCCGTCGCCGACTTTGGGATGCACATTCTGGTACCCCAGTTTCTTCAATCGTCTGGCGGCAGACCTTCCTAACGGCTCAATAATTTCGATTGTGTAGACATCTTTGACGAGTTCGGAAAGGATGGCTGCTTGATATCCGCTGCCCGTACCGATCTCCAACACTTTGTCGGTTTTTTGCGGTTTGATCGTCTCTGTCATGTAAGCCACTACGAAGGGAGGCGAGATTGTCTGTTTATAGCCAATCGAATACGCACTATCGATGTATGCGAATTTCCGATAGCCAGGACTCATAAATTCATGACGGGGAACGGTGCGCATGGCACGGAGAACTTCGGGATTTTTAATCCCTTCTGCCTCGATGTAGTTCCGCACTAAATTCAAACGTGCTTGCCGGAAAGGATCGGCTCTTTGTGCGTACAGCAGCGACGAGTTTGCGATGAACAAGACGATGATCGTTCTCAATACTTTCTTCGAGAAACGAATACTTAGACGATCAATTCTTAAACGAATTGGCAAGTGTTTTTTATTCATGAAAACTCCTGTCGATTTCGATTTTCTTGGAGAGGAAAACCGCAACTCCTGGCCCGACAGAACCGGCGAAAACGCACGACGCCCATCTCGTGTGAGCACGGGTCTTGTATTTTACACGACAAGATTGAGTAATTCTATGGATTGAAATTCTTCAGACATTTTAGACAAATCCGTTCCGGTACCAAATAGAGTTTCAGCTCCATCGAGCTTGCTTTCATTCGAAGCGCCCATGTCGGAAAAAAGTTGCCCTGCTGGTGTTTCGAACCTTCAAAAAAAGGGACTTCTGACACGCTAAACTAAGTAGATTGCGCGTTTTATGGATTTTTCACATAAATCGATTTTTATTTAGACAATTCCAGTTGAAACGATTATAGTAGGTACAACGTTCGCTCAGTTGTGATTTATCGAATCATTTTTCAGTAGCACTTGGACGAAGATTTTTTGTCTTCGGGCGATCATGCGGATTTCATATTTCTATTTTTTTAAGAAAGTAGAGGGGAAGTCAGATGGTTTTTTTGCGAGAATCCCGGCAACGATTTTCCAGAATGTTTCCTATGTTGACCGCAATGCTTCGAGGCCGCACTCGAAGAATGCGAAGGAGATCTCAAGAGTTTTCAATATCTTCAGGCATCGAATCTCTCGAAGTCCGCACGATGCTCGATGCCAGCAATCCCAGTGCAATGTTCGTGCAACAATTCGTCGAAGTCTCGATCTCCGATACCGCCGAATCTGCAAACTCCAACCAAACCGCCTCATTTGAATCCGCCGACCAAACGCAGATTTCCTGGAACCAGATTACCGATGCCAGTGGCTACGAACTTCTGATCTACAGTACGACCCAAGGGAAAGAAGCACTTCATCTCGATTCTCTTGGCACGACGTCTTTTCAGCCAGCTTCTTTGAATGGTCCCGATTCCTTCCAGATGTTCGTCAGAGGGTTCGATGCCACGGGGCAAAATTCATTGTGGAGCAGTCCGGTTTATTTCGATGTGACCCAGCCGACGACCAGTTCAATTCCGGCCTCTCCCGACTTCACCCTGGCCACAGGCAATGCCATCCCGGCTTTGCAGTGGACAACTTCCGTTGAGGCGACAAGCTACGATCTGTTGATCTATTCTGTTTCAGCGGGGCAAGAAGTTCTCAGCCAAAGCGGAATCAACACCGGCTCATTCGAAGCCGCGAGTCTCGCTGGTGCAGGTGACGATTACCAGGCTTTCATTAGGGCGTCGAATTCTCAAGGGCAGTCGAGTTCCTGGAGCCAACCCGCTTATTTCACAGTGAGCGGCGAATCGCAAATTCCCCAGGCACCCGTGCTGACGGGTGTGACCAATGCCACGCCTCCGCAAATAACATGGAACGGCGTTGCAGGTGCCGATTCGTATGAAGTTTTGATTTACAGCCTGACGCAAGGTCAAGAAGTCTTGCACCAAACGCAGGTCAACTCGACCAGCTTCACGCCGAATTCACTGGTTGGTCAGACTGATAGCTATCAGGTGTATGTACGAGCCGACAACATGCAAGGCGTCTCGGGCTTGTGGGGTGGACCGCTGGAATTCGAGATGGTAGCAGAAACCTCTGCGTTCCCTCAATCTCCTGTGATTGTCACCACTCCCAGCACATCAGCACCAGTGTTGCAATGGTCTCCCGTGAGTTTTGCCGATTCCTATGAAATTCAGGTTTATAATGTGACGGCTGGTCGTCTGGTGATGAGGCAATCGAATTTCCAGCAAACCGACTTCGACGTCTCGTCGTTGACGACCTCTCCCGATAGCTATCAAGCGTTCGTGCGACCCTACGATGCCATCGGCAATCCGGGAAACTGGTCCAACCCGACGGACTTCGAAATCGTCGAGCTGACAGCCGAACCCGATCCGGTCGATGTGAACCCCGATCCGGTTGACGTGAACCCCGATCCGGTTGATGTCAATCCCGATCCGATCGACGTCACTCCCGATCCGATTGAACCTACCGATCCGGTCGATCCGAATCCTAATCCGATTCCCAATCCCGACCCGGGTGAAATTCCCCCCGGGAATCCTGACGATCCGCGTCAAGCCTGGGTGGATGCGTTCCACACCAGTCTCGAAATGTTCCATGGAACGGACAGAACCGGTAAAGACGGTCCGACTTCTTCGATCGGCATGGCCTTGACCCTGACCTACGAGGAATTTTTGCACGCCGTCCCCCACTCGAACGCCTACATTCAGATCCAAAACGATAATGTTCTCGTTCATGTCGATGCGAATTCGTTCGACTGGAAAAATGGAATCGAAGCATTAGGCGGTGTTGCGGAAGGTGAATCCATCGAATTTTCAGGCGATTATTGGTTGCCGATTCACAACCTCGATAATCTCGCTGCCATGCCTTGGTTAGTGAAAGCGGAACCCGTTCTCAGCCCACCGACCAATGTCGATTGGTCACTCGTTTTGGTGAGAGGAACAGATCCCTCACAAATCAGCCAGGATGTTGGTTTGGGGGCAATCTTACCGACCGGTTTAGTAGACGATACTTATTTCTTCAGTTTGGCGGGTGTTGAGAATCCTTCCGACGTAGTCGCAAAACTGAAGGCTCACGATTCGGTGTTGGGCTTCGATCCACTTGTCTCGCGGCAGTTGTTCAAAAGGTCGTCCATCCCCAACGACGAATTTTTCAGCAAACAATGGTATCTTTTGAACTCGGGGCAGTCCTTCGGAACTCCCGGATTGGATGCCAATGTCGTCAATGTCTGGGACAATTTCCGTGGAGCAGGAGTGACGATCGGAATCGTTGACGACGGGATCGATACCACCCATCCCGACTTGGCCGATAACTACGATGCGAATTCGAGTTTCGATTTTAACTTTAACGATCCCGACCCGACACCGTTCAATAGAGATTCGCATGGCACGTCTGTCGCGGGAATTGCAGCAGGACGCGGCTTTAATGGCATCGGAATCAGCGGAGCCGCTCCTCAGGCAAAATTAGCAGGTCTCAGGCTCCTTGCCGATGATGTCACCGGCTTCCAGGAAGCATCTGCTTTGGGTCACAAAACACAGGTGATTGACATCTCCAACAACAGTTGGGGGCCAGCGGATGTCGGAGTCTTATCTCCCATTAACTCACTCGCCAAAGCGGCCTTGCGTCAGGGAGTCACCTCTGGTCGCGGTGGATTAGGCACGATTTACACATGGGCCGGTGGGAACGGCAAGGAAGATAACGACAACTCCAACTATGATGGCTATGCGAACTCGCGATTCGTCACTGCTGTGGGAGCAGTTGATAATAACGGCGTTCAATCGTTCTTCAGCGAACCCGGTGCCAACTTGCTCGTCTCGGCGTATTCCAGCAGCGAAGACGTTGGAATTTTCACCACCGATCTTGAGGGTACCGATGGAGCATCACCGACCGATTACGATCCGAACTTCGGTGGGACTTCTGCTTCCACACCGTTGGTTTCGGGAGTCGTTGCACTGATGTTGGATGCCAATCCCAACCTTACCTGGCGTGACGTCCAACACATTCTTGTGCAATCATCGACACGAGTCGATCCGTTCGACTCGGGATGGACCAAGAATGCTGCCGGATTTTCTCACAATCCCAAATATGGATTCGGTGCCATCAATGCCGAGGCTGCCGTGAATCTTGCAACAACCTGGGTCAATGTCGGTCCCGAAGTGGCCGGCAGCACCAACGAGATACAAGTGCAGCGAGTCATTCCCGATAACGACACTTTTGGAGTCATCTCGACCATCGACGTGAAACATGACATCAACATCGAAACGGTCGAGGTTGTTGTGAACGCCACGATTGAGGAACGGGGCGATCTGCAAATTGAACTGATTTCCCCATCGGGAGTCTCCTCGATTCTCGCGGATGCCCGGGATGAAGACGATGATCCGAATATCGAAACCTTCACATTCTCCACGAAACGGAATTGGGGCGAAAACACTCAGGGGAAATGGCAATTGATCGTCAGAGATCTCATCGACGACAACAATAATAACAACAATGTCGTTAGCACCTTCGATTCCTGGGAGTTGAACTTCTATGGAACTGGACTCGCCACACCGCCATTCCCACCCGGTTGGGAACCAGGTGTCCCATTTTGATCGTCATTGAGAGTGGGATTCTCATCCGACTCTCGAAGCGCTCTCAAATCAATCCTAACGGCGACCCGCTACCAGGGGTCGCCGTTTTCTTGTATCGATCGAATTCTACGCCATCAACCACGGAGATATCGGGAGAAAATCATTCTCGGCAGAGATCTGGAACTCTTTTCTTCCTGCCCAGTTTTTTGACTCGCAGGTTCCTGCAAAAACACAAACGCAAAAAACATCGATAATGCTGCAGCGATCAAACTCCATCGGCGGAAACCCGGGTCGACCGCAAACGGGACGATGTAACCAACATACCACGGCGCAACTCGCTGCGTGGTCGGATTGGGGAAGGTTTTTTTAGGGTCGAGACTCAAATTGGCCTCTACCGGGAACGATTCCGAATTCGGTTCCGTCATTCCCAATTCCACACGCTGCATTTCTTCTCGGAAATGCGAATCAGTCTGTAGAGCGTTTGCAACGTCTCGAAAGTGCTTCACCCGGTTCTGTTTCTCAATCAATCGAAGTTGACCACGAAAATAATCTTCGCTCAGTTTTTCGTGTGCCATAACTTTCGGCGCAAGATAAACCATCCCGAATAGCGAACACGAAACCAGAATCGTCAGCCAGAACGAGAGGCTGACAAGTATTTGAAATTTCGATATGGTCTGCGTTTCTCGTGACATTTTCTAGAACCGGATTCAATACCGTAGCGGAATTTCCAAAAATTCAGCCGAACGCGCAAGAGGATTGATCTTCAAGACATCTTAAATTCACGGGGGTGCTAACTGATCGTGCCACCAAAGTGCGCGTCGCCGCCAAGGATTTCTTCGATCCGCAACAATTGGTTGTACTTGCAGATGCGGTCGGTCCGACTGGCTGACCCCGTTTTGATTTGCCCCGTTCCCATCGCCACCGCGAAATCTGCGATCGAAGTGTCTTCCGTTTCCCCAGAACGATGGCTGATCACCGAAGTGTAACCGTGCTTCGATGCCAGATTCACCGCATCCATTGTCTCGGTCAGCGTTCCGATTTGATTCACCTTTATGAGAATGCTATTGGCAACCCCCTCGTCGATCCCCCTTTGCAATTCCTTTACATTCGTCACGAAAATGTCGTCTCCGATAAGCTGGCAGCGGTCACCCACTTTTTGTGTTAACTTTTTCCAACCGTCCCAGTCGTTCTGATCGAGACCGTCTTCGACGGAACAAATTGGAAACTTTTCAATCCATTCCAAAAGCAATTCACTCATGCCGTCGGCATCGAGTTCCTTTCCTTCCAGCTTGTATCGCCCCGTTTCGCGGTCGTAGAACTCGCTCGATGCACAATCGATGGCAATTTTCACTTGCTCACCCGGGGTATATCCCGCCGCTTCGATTGCGTTTAAGATCAGCTCTAATGCCTGCTGACTGTTTTCGAGGTTGGGTGCAAATCCCCCCTCGTCGCCTACCGAGGTACTGTGTTTCTGGTCGTGCAACAATTTCTTCAGATGATGAAAAATTTCCACGCCGCTGCGAAGCGCATCGGAGAAGCGGTCGAAACCGAGCGGTACCACCATGAATTCCTGAGTGCCGATGTTGTTATCGGCATGAACTCCTCCATTTAAGATATTCATCATTGGCACGGGGAGCACATTCGCCCCCACACCGCCCAAATAACGAAACAATGGCATGTAATGCAAACGGGCTGCTGCCTGTGCACAAGCCAGCGAACACGAAAGAATCGCGTTCGCACCAATTCGCGATTTGTCTTCGGTGCCATCGGTCTCGATCATCGCATGATCGAGATGCGACTGATCGGTCACGTCCATGTCGATCAGTAAATCCGCCAGTTCCTCGTTGACGTTGCGGACCGCTTTTTCGACTCCTTTGCCGAGGAAGCGTTTTTCGTCTCCGTCGCGAAGTTCGACCGCTTCCCGTTCACCGGTGCTGGCACCACTGGGAACGGCCGCGCGACCGACGGTTCCATCGGCCAGAATCACATCGGCTTCGACGGTGGGATTTCCTCGACTATCCAAAATCTGACGGGCATGAACTGCTGCAATGTTGGCACTCATACGACTTTGTCTTCCTTGTTGAATTGCCCGCTGAAAAACATATCGCGTGGCTCACCCTGACATTGGGCGGCACGCCCTGAGTCTTCCTGGAATGTGGTTCGCGACGAACCCGTTCCCGTTGCCTCGTTGTAACAGATGAATCGACCCTTTTGCAATCATTGCTAAAAAGTAACGCAGGTTGTGCGAATCACTCACCCGACCGTTACGATTGCCTGCTGAAAACGCAACCCTGGCAATCGTCAAGCTGACCCCGAAGTGGCACGCCTTGAGTTCCCGCAGGGATAGCATCGTCGTTACCCCGACCGTCCTTGCCTCAGAACGTGCCATTCAATCTCGCCGCGTCTCAACCATCTCTCTATGGAGTAGACCGACCAACTTCGGCGAGAGAATCCAAATAATCCCCCGATATTGAATTACCCATTCATCCCCTGTTAAACTGAAATTTCGACACACTGTCGATTTTCACTTACCGATGTCTCGAACGAACTCAAACATCGGACCATTATTGTTCCACAGATGGAGTTAGTGACATGACACGCTTTTCACGACGCGAATTTTTGGAAGATTCCATTTTCACTTCGGCGGCTGCGGTGCTTGCAGGTGCGACGTTTCCACAATCGATGTTTGCAGAAGAGAATCAATCGAGCGCTCCTTCCGAACGGTTACGAGTTGCGGTATTGGGAGTCAACGGTCGGGGGCGCAGCCACGTCGGAGCTTTTATGAAACGAAAAGACACCGAAGTCGTTGCCATCGTCGATCCCGATGAATCGGTCGGCATGAAAAAAGGCGTTGCCATGGTCGAAAAGAAAACTGGAAAGAAACCGGCGTTCTATCGGGATCTGCGAAAAGTACTGGACGACAAGTCGATCGACATCGTCACCATCGCCACGCCGAACCACTGGCATTCACTGGCGGCAATTTGGGCGGTGCAAGCTGGAAAAGACGTTTACGTCGAGAAACCGGTGAGTCACAATGTCAGTGAAGGACGCCGACTGGTTCAGGCCGCCCGCAAGTATCAGAAAATCGTTCAAACTGGAACGCAGAGCCGATCCAATGGCGGAACCATTCAGGCGATGGAATATCTCCACGCGGGAAAGATCGGAAAAATTCAAGTTGCCCGTGGCCTTTGTTACAAACCCCGCGGGTCCATCGGCCCGCGTGGCAACTACGACGTTCCCGCCAGTGTCGATTACAACATCTGGCTCGGCCCTGCCCCCATGGCAAACCTCACACGCAAACGATTTCATTATGACTGGCATTGGCAGTGGCCTTATGGCTGCGGCGATTTGGGGAACCAGGGCATCCACCAGATGGATCTCGCTCGTTGGGGACTGGGCGTTTCCGACCTGGGGAATTCGGTCGTCAGTTACGGTGGACGGTTTAGCTATGTCGATGCCGGTGACACCGCCAACACGCAAATCTCTATTCACGAGTACGACAACGATCAAAGACTCGTCTTCGAAGTTCGCGGGTTGAAAACCAAGCCGTTTCGCGGTGCGAAAATCGGAGTCATCTTCCACGGGACCGAAGGAGACGTTGTCTTAACGTCTTACAGCGGCGGAGTCGCTTTCGACAAGGACGGAAAACAGGTAAAAAAATTCGGCGGTGGTGGAGACCACTTCGGTAACTTCATCAAAGCGGTTCGTTCTCGAAAAGTCGGCGATTTGAATGCCGACATCGAGCAAGGTCATCTCTCAAGTGCACTCTGTCATCTCGGGAATCTCTCTTACCGACAAAGTTCCTCGCTCTCCTCGAAGCAGGTCGAAGAGCGATTGCAAGGCGACAAAGAGGCTTCTGAAACCTTCGGACGTTTCGCAGGTCATCTGGTCGACAACAAAATAAACCTCGAAGCGACAAAGATCGGATTCGGCACGAAACTCACTCTCGACGGCAAGAAAGAAGTCTTCACTGGCAAGATGGCTTCGAAGATGAATCCCCAACTCAGTCGCGAGTATCGCAAAGGCTTCGAAGTCCCCACCGAAGCGCATGTGTAAATCATCCGATTCCATCGAACGCCAAAATCCCCGGAATCTTCAAGATTCCGGGGATTTGCATGTGTGTCTTGAATGACGGCGTTCTTCGGCTAGGGATTTAGTTTGCTGCGGTTGGTTCGACGTTCATCCGACGACCTTTTCGGTCGAAGTAGACTTTCCCTTCCACGAGAGCAAAGAGAGTGTAGTCGTTCCCCATGCCCACGTTTCGACCGGGATGCCATTTCGTTCCGCATTGCCTCGCAAGGATGTTCCCCGCCAGCACCGATTCGCCGCCGAATTTTTTAATACCTCTTCTTTGGGCTTCCGAATCGCGACCATTACGAGTGGAGCCTTGCCCCTTCTTATGTGCCATTACCGAATTCCTCTAATTCCTTGTAGTTTGACTCTGTATTTCGACTCTATATTTTGACTCTATATTTTGACTCTATTTTGGGAGACGGCCAAGATGACTGTCGAAACTCTCGCTTCCCACTATGGTAAATTATTGAAGATTCCGCAAGATATCCTGCCCGAATTCTCGGTGAACAGACTTGCGAGGTTCCTTTTTAACGAAACCGGAGAAAAAACGCTATCCCCTCATGCACCTGAGTACCAACGCTTAGGGCTGCTTCGGTTAAGATCTGACCCGGTTCACACGGCCCCACCACACTCGGGGACAGCGTTTCGCCTCCGGCGGGATCATTCGTTGCTTCGATTCAATTTCTGGCATTAGAACAATAAGGCATTATCGGTCCTGGACTTTCGCCGTCAAGCGTGAGTGGCTGTCTCGCGACACTCTGTGAGAAAATTCTTGTTGGTTGAGTGTTCAAAAAGTTGGTGCCTTTGAGAAGCCGACAAATCTTCCAACAGATTTGACTCTTCCCTTTCTACAGTTTACCGTGATGCTTTGACCTTTTCGTTATTTGACGAAATATCGTAATGCGATCGCAATCTGTGTCAGGAAATGTTCCATGAGAGTCTTTCTTTTCCTTCTGGTTCTCAGTTCAGCCTCAACCGTTCTCTCTGCCGACAAAAAAGCTGACACGTTCATCGAAGCGGCCAGGAAAGGTCAACTTGAAGTCGTCAAACGAATGCTCGAAGAGGGCATCGATGTGAATGTGAGACCGAAGTTTGACATCACGGCACTCTGGCAAGCAGCGGGGAAAGGGCATGGGGATGTCGTCAAGGTTCTGTTGGAAGCCGGGGCCGATCCCAACATCAACGACAATACCTGGAAAGTCACCCCCCTACTGCTGAGCGAAAAACCGAAAATTGTCGGCCTGCTGTTAAAAAAAGGGGCCAAAGGAGCAGGTGTGAAGCTACGCAACGCTGCCATGCTGGGGCAATCGAAGATGGTGCAGACTATTCTCGAATCGACAAAAATCGAGGAAGCCTGGTACGTTTCCGCGAAAGCTCATGCGAAACTGGCGAAGAAAAAGAAGATCGTCGAGTTACTGGAGAAGGCATTCGGAAAAGCAATCCCCGATCCTCCTACAATTTCCGAGGAAATTCTGAAAACCTACGCCGGCAACTTCATCAACGAGCGACTGGAACGAGTGAAGGTGTCCGTCAAAGAGGGGCAACTTCGTCTGGGAACCGCAGAAGGACCATCCGCACCACTGATTCCACGCGGCAATCACATCTTCGAACGAGGAATTGGCGCATTTGAATTCCAGATGAAAAACGGCAAAGTTGTCGGTTTTTTGCTTCGCGACATTTACGTTAGACGATCTTATGTTCGAGACAACAGCACCAATGTCGCCGAGAACGACTCACACACGAAACATGCACCCGGCAACGAAGAAATCGATAACGCCATCGCCGCCAAAGAGAACTGGTCATCGTTCCGGGGACCGGGTGCAAGAGGAATCGCCGTTGGTCAAAATCTTCCCGAAAAATGGGACGTTGCTAAAGGACAGGGAGTGCTCTGGAAAACGCCGATTACCGGGCTGGCACATTCGGCACCCGTTATCTGGAAGGACAGAGTGTTTCTCACCACAGCTACCAGCAAAAAAGCCAACTACAACATCCGCATCGGTTTGTATGGCGCAGGAAGTGCCCAGCCTGACGATTCGATTCACGAATGGAAATTGCTTTGCTTCGATGCAAAAACGGGTAAACGCCTTTGGACGAAAGTCGCGAAGAAAGGAAAACCACCCGTCAAGCGACACCTCAAGTCGACGCAGGCTAATCCCACGCCAGCAACAGATGGCAAAAACATTGTCGCGGTATTTAATTCTGGTGGACTCTACTGCTACGATTTCCAGGGAACTCTGAAGTGGGAAAAGAATCTCGGAGTTCTTGACAGTGGTGCCTTCAATTCGCCGGACGATCAGTGGGGGTTTGCCAGTTCGCCAATTATTTATCGAAAAGTTGTCATCGTGCAAATCGACATTCAGAAAGGCTCTTACGTTGCGGCTTACGATTTGCGCGATGGACGTGAACTTTGGAAAACACCCAGAGAAGAATCTCCCTCGTGGGGAACGCCGACCGTCTACGAGACCGACAAATTTCCGTTACTCATCACCAACGCTACCAACTATATCAGGGGTTACGATGCGCGGAACGGTAAGGAAATCTGGCGATTGAACCTCAATGCCTCGATCACCGTTCCCACACCGTTTGTAGCCCATCAATTGATCTATGTCACGAGTGGGTATCGGCCTGTGCAGCCGATTTATGCAATTCGGCTCGATGCCGTGGGAGATATTTCTTTATCCCAAGGAACGACTTCCAGCAAACACGTTGCCTGGAGTCGTTTCCGTGGCGGCCCCTATTTACCCACACCTATTGTCTACGGAAATTACCTTTTCACTTGCGCGAACAACGGTGTCTTCACCTGCTACAATGCCAAAACGGGAAAACGAATTTACCGGCGACGGGTTGGACACGGGAATGCCAGTAGCTTCACAGCCTCGATCGTGGCAGCGGATGGAAAAATTTTTCTGACTGCAGAAGCCGGAGTGATCTACGAAATTCAATCCGGACCCCAATTCAAGCTGCTTTCAGAGCATCACATCGGCGAATACACTCTCGCGACACCGGCCATTGCAGGTGGACGATTTTTCGTGCGAACCAACAAGCACCTCATCGCATTCGGCAGCAAACCGAAACTTGCTTCCAGCAAAAGAAATACCGACGAAGAAGAGAAGTAAGAAATTCGTGTTTGCGATAGAGACTCGATCCAGCAGAAGAATCTTCCTTTGCCCGTTTTCATTCGTTGCTCAACCCTTTGCCGGGTTCCCAGAGAATATCGTTTTGTCCGTTGTTGTTGGCAAGTCTGGCCAGAACGAAAAGTAGATCGGAAAGACGGTTGAGGTAGGTGATGGTGTGAGGATTGATTGCTTCTTTCTCAGCAAGAACGAGGACAGAAATTTCGACTCTGCGACAAACCGATCGTGCAAGATGAAGCGCTGCTGCGATTTTCGAACCGCCGGGAAGAACGAAGCTGGTGAGCGGTTGAAGAACCTCGGTCGCTTCGTCGATCCATCGTTCGAGCCTTTCGGTTTGAGCCGAAACCATCCTTAAGGCTTTCCTTGGAACCGGTTTGCGATTTTGAGATTCGTCGGAAAACGTCATTGGGACGCAGAGATCGGCTCCCATGTCGAAGAGGTCGTTTTGAATCTGTGTCAGCTTTTCTGCGAAGCCTGGGGAAACGTTTCCAGCTTCTGCCAGACCAAGGAGAGAATTCAGTTCGTCCACTCCGCCGTAGGCTACAACTCGAGGATGCGTTTTTTGGACTCTCTCCCCATTTCCTAGAGACGTTTTGCCGGTATCGCCGCTTTTTGTGTAGATTTTATCGAGATGAACCAATAAGAAATCCTCGAGTGATGGTGAAGTCGATCGCTAGAGAAAGCTGGAGTTATGATTTTGCTTTTACAGAGCCAAGTCGAATGGCCGGTTTATCCTTTCTTCCTTTTTTCTTCTCGATTTTTCCGTTGTAAATCGCTTTGAAATCAGCATCGTTTTTGAGCGATTTGAAATCGGGTTCCTCTTTAATTTTTTCATAGTTACGGAAACCTTTTTTCACGGCTTTCTTCAGGAGCGCGATTGTTTTTTTCCTGTATTCTTTCACGCGTTTTTCGCGATCAGGATTTTTCGGTTTCGTTCGAAGGTTGGCCATGGCCAAGGCGTACACTCTGGCCGAGAGGAAATAGAAAATATGACTCGATTCGAATTTCTTTTCGTGTTCTTTTAAGAACGCGAGTCCTCTTTCGATTTTTCCTCTACGGAGATCGAAGATTGCCAGATAACCCACCGCTTCGGGGTCGAAAGGGTTCCGTTCGAACCCCTTGCGGAAATCGTCGTAGGCCTGCTTCGGTTTTTTCATTGCAAGATAGACTTTCCCTCGACCTGTGTAAGATTCGCCGATTGTGTCGTCGAGTTTTATCATCAAACTAAATGTTTTCTCCGCCTGGCTCCATTTTTTCGCTTTATAAAACTGATCCGCCTGATATTTGAAACGGTAACCGGGAGAACGACTACGCATACTATTGATCGCATTGATGGCGTAACGACTTTTGTTTTTATCTGACGAAGAACGTGCTTCGATCAGTGCCTTTTTCGCTTCAACCGTTCCCAATTGCGAGAGGGAATTGCAAAGGTAAGACCAGGTATTTCGATTTTTGGAATTTGCCAGTGCTGCAATCATTATCTTTTGCGCTGCATCGCTTCCATCTTGAAGAAGCCCTTGGGCCGCCGTTCTGACCATGGTGGAATTGTTTTTGGATTTCAGAGCTTCTTTGGCAAATTTCAGAAAATGTTCGGACTGAAGTTCTCCAAGAATTTTCAAAGCGGCCGATTTTTCGGAGCCATTGAGTTTGGGATAAATTTCTGCGATATCCTCAGCGATACATTGATCACCCAGCAAACCCAACGCCAAAATAATCGCCTGACGATTCGATTTCGAATTTTTCAGATGTTTTAAGAGCAAGGGGACGGCACGCGAGTCTTTGGTTTGCTTGACCAGGTTGATCGCCTGAGAATCTACCTTTTCTTTCTTCAAACTCTCGAGAAGATAGTCCATCGTAAGATTTCTGCTGGCAAGGTCTTTTCGGGAGACGAGTTGTTTGACCGCTTCAGCTTGAATTTTTTTATTCTTGCTGTTGATCGCCTTGGCCAGCAGGTTTAACAGTTTCGGATGACCCATTGCTTTAAGTGACCGCAACCCTTCGAGTGTGATCGAGTTCTCGGTTTTGGTCATACTTTGATAAATGGTCTCGGACCATTGGGGATTGGGGTGTTTAATGAGAATTTCCATCACGAACGATTTCTGATCCTCGGGTGCGGATTCGAAAAAACTCAAAAGCGACTCGCGAGCCATCGCAAATCGCGACGACAATAACGAAATGACAGCAATACCGCTTAACTTTTTGTCTTTCAAGGCGATGACTTCGAGAAGCCTTTTGTTCGCGTCCCGGTCATTAAAATGCGCCAATGTCTTCAACGCTGCATACTGAAGATCGGATTCTTTTTTGTTTTTCGACAGTTCGAGAATATAAGGTAATTGACTTTTTTCGAGTTTGTATCCAGACACGTCGAGGGCAATCGCCCGGCAGAGGGGATGACCGTTACGAACCTCTTCGAGAACTCGTGTTGCAGAAATCGATTCGTAGGAAGTTTTCAACGCAGCACGCAGCGCGGAATATCTTGTATTATGAATATATTTTTTTCGGTTGCGAGAAGAATAATAATTACGGTTATTGTTTTTCGGTAAGCCGGCAAGATGAAACTCATGCAACGCTCCGGGTAACGCAGGAAATTGGTTATTTGAAGACCATGAGTTTCTGGATGTCATGTAGTAAACTTGCTGTTGCAACCAACTGTTGACATAGTTATCCATCGGGGGCGCGTCTTTTGCCCAACACGCTACAAAGCGACTGACACCTTTGCCGTTCAGCGTATCGATTTCTTTCACGAACGTACCAATGTTGACCGAACCCAGTTTGCCAGCAATTTCGATAAACCCCAGGCATTTTCCGGGACCCATTCTCTCTACGGTCATTTTCAATCGTGCTTTCTCGATGAGATTCAAATCGAAGAGTTGCTTCTGTACTTTGCCTCGCTCGTTTTTGAATTTCACGGTTAACGTGAAATCGGGGATCACACCCTGACCGGGGATTTCCGTAAAGAGGAGTGTTTTTTTCGCTTCACCACCAGCGGCAATCGCGACGGATTCCTTAACCTTGAAATCCTTGAAGCGATGACTTTGCTTGCCATCATTGAAAGAATACCGAGACAGGCTGGCAGGGATCTCTTTGAGTTTCAATAATTTGTCATCGGCTTTCAGTTGAAAGTCTTCCGATTTCAGTGTGATATTTTTTGCGGTCTTGTTGAGAAACTTTAACTCGATGACAAGATAGCGACGATATTTCGAGTTGGAATAGATTTGACCGAGGTAGGGAGATTCCGGCAGGATGTGCAGAATCTTCTCCGACTTGCGATTCCGTTTGGAAATTTGGCCGGTTGTTTTTGCAATTAAGGCATCCAGTTTTTCGATGCGCTTCAGAAGGCCGATTTTCTTTTCTTTTTTTGCTTTCTTCTTCGGTTTTGCTGTGCTTTGTTTTTTGAGGACAGGTCTTTTCGCGACAATTTGCTTGACCTCTTTTTCGACAATGACTTGTTGAGCGAATGTCGAAACGGGAATTACAAGCAGGTAAACTGTCGCGCAAAGAATCGTTTTCGACGTTGTGTGCATCTTGCTTCTCAGTGAGTTCGTGATCGAGTGAAATGGAATTCGGGTTGGGTTTTTTCGAATGCGAGGCTGTGACGAAAGGCTACTCGAACCGCCCCCTTATAAAGTAACGTCTCAAAGCGGTGTTTCCTAACGAAACCCAATTTTTTTTTGCGGAGAACTGGTGTGAAACGAGCGAAATCGGACGGTTATGCCAATTAGGAGAGCCGTTGAGCTTACGTTAAAAGATCCCGCCTCCCCCCATTCTCATTCGGTACGAGGGGTCTGTGACGACCTTAATTTTTTTGACGAATTTTTTGAACTCGACGTCATCCTTTATATCTTTGAAATCCTTTTCCTTCTCGATCTCCGTAGAGAGGTAAAGCGTTTTCCCTTTGAGTTTCTTCAGATTTGCGAACAGCTTTTTTTGAACAGCTTTCGAGCGAGTTGCTTTCTTTTTTTTGTCTTTCGTTTTGTCAAGAGAAGCGAGTAACCTTGCATAAATCCGGGCTGCCCCATAATGGAATTCAGTATCGTCCTCGAACTTATGTTCGTTTTTTTCCAAAAAAGAAACGGCTTTCTCGATTTTTTTCTCTTCGATTTCAAGGTGACACAACCCGAGGAGAGCTTGCGAATTATAGGGATCGAGTTGGAACGATTTCTCGTAATCCTTTCGCGCTTCCTTCAACTTTTTGAGATGCAGATAAACATCGGCACGACCCAGATAAGAAATGGGCAATTGTGGGTCACGTTTAATGGCTTCGGAAAAAATGCGTTTAGCCTGTTTCCACTTTTTTTCCTGAACGTATTGAAAACCCTGATAAAGAAAGTAGTAAGCGGGCGAGTGGGAGTATTGAGCCATGATCGCCTGCCTCGCTGCCCGATGGGTGGCCTTGTCCGACGATCTCCGTGCGACAAGCAACGCATTTTTCGACTCCTGCGTGAAGAAGTTACCGAGAGAGGAGCAGATTGTCGGCCAGGCTTTTTTCGATTTCGTATTTTTCAGGGCTTTCACGAGGAACGAAATCGCTCGATCGCTGCCGTCTTCAACCAGAATCTGACACCCCCTGTTTTGCAACGCGCGATTCGAAGAATTGAGTGTGTCTTTTGCGAAATCGAGAATGTCCGGCGTTTGTAATTGCTGAAACGCTTCCAGTGCAGACGCTTTCTCTTTGTCTTTCAAACTGGGATACAACTTTTTGAGGTGTGTGGCCACCGTCTGATCGCCGATACTCCCCAGTGTGGAGATGAGCTTGGAACGATTTTTTTTCGAATCTTTCAACTGTGCAATCAACACCGGGACAATTTGTTGATCGTTTGTGTGCATCGCCAGAGTCATAGTGCGATCGGTAATTTTCCCTAGAGCAACCTGTCTGCGAATGTAGTCGGCGATGAGTTTCTTGCTGGCGATATCTTTTCGGGCGGTCAATTGTTCGCAGACGGCTTTTTCGAGTGCTGGATTATTTTTATCGAATGCCAGGCGATAAATTTCCAATAATTTGGGATGTCCCATCGCACTGAGTGCCTGGATTCCCTCGACGTTCAACGAATTCTCATCTGCGGTCAGGTAGTGGTAGATCATCTCGGCCCAGAGTGGATGCGGATGTTTGACCAGTTCTTTGATGATCGCCTTTTGTCGCTTTCGGGGTGCCGAGCGAAAGTACTTCACCAAGTCGTACCGGATGTTCGAGAACCGCGAGGACGCCATCGCTTTCACGACGACCGAAGTCGATTTGGGTTTATTCTGTTCGAGAATTTCCCGTAGCCTGTCGCGAGATGGTCCCTTTTCGAAACTGGCCAAAACCAGAATGGCAGCGTTTCTTAACTTTGGATGTTTTTTGTCTCGGGAAAGTTTCAGCACATAGGGAAGCTGATCGTCATGGAGACGCTCTCCTTCCAGTTTAAGAGCCACGTGTCG
>Ga0114931_10002560_pt1 | contig 23095 bp, 25 predicted proteins | sample 2SBtaG_FD_89579 | JGI IMG/M metagenome (GOLD analysis project Ga0114931, IMG submission 89579) | Deep subsurface microbial communities from Kolumbo volcano to uncover new lineages of life (NeLLi) - 2SBTROV14_V59a metaG | ecosystem: Environmental > Aquatic > Marine > Volcanic | place: Kolumbo... | reverse complement strand
CCCACTTGCAATCCTCCTTACTTAAGGTCAGTACCATCGCAAAAGGTAAATCGCAACGGCAATCCCAATGAATCCCACCACATTAACCGTCAAACTAAAACCGAGTGTTATTGAAAATATCTTTAGGTCAAGGGTTCCCGGCCCGACGGCGACCGCACCGGATCTCAGAAAAAATTCCTTAACCACTCCTTCGGGGAGAATCAGTCCGATCAATTGTCCCAAGAGCGACCCAAGCACGGCCCCCAGGATAATCACCAGTATGACCTTGCCAATTTTTTTTCGAGACATTCAAAATTCCACTTCGGTGTTCAATAGGCTAGTACACATTCTCGGCACGGATAGTTCCGTGCGGCAAATGAGCGGTTCCAGATTCCACCCCCTGAATAATCGATTTGAAAATGAGGACGCCGTCACTCGAGGTCAGAACATCCTCAAAACATCGGTCCGGATGAGGCATCATGCCAAGCACGTTGCCCTGTTCATTCATAATGGCGGCAATATTCTGCACTGAGCCGTTTGGATTCGCTTCCCGGCGCAGGTTACCCTCACTGTCACAGTAACGAAACAAGACTTGCTTGTTTTCGTTGAGCCGGCACAGTGTGCTTTCATCCGCAAAATAGAGACCCTCGGCATGCGCTACCGGTATGCTGAGAATCTGACCTTCCCGGCAGCAATTGCTAAAAATCGTCCGGTTGTTTTCTACCCGTATGTTGGAGAATTCACAGACAAAGCGCAAGCTTTCATTTCGCATTAAAACACCGGGGAGAAGCCCCGCTTCGCATAATATTTGAAAGCCGTTACAAATACCGATCACCACGCCGCCGTCGCGGGCAAAATTTACGACGGCTTCCATGACGGGTGAAAAGCGGGCAATGGCACCCGTTCTCAAATAGTCGCCATAGGAAAATCCGCCAGGCAGGATGACAACGTCAATTTCTTCGAGGCTGCTTTCTTTATGCCAAATAAAACGCACATCTTGACCCAAAGCGTGCTTCAAGGCATAGTAGCAGTCGTGATCACAATTTGAACCAGGAAAGACGACGACTCCGAATTTCACCGACATGATGTCAGTTTTCCTCCGTAACCAACTCGATACGGTAGTCTTCGATCACGGGATTCGCCAGCAATTTCTGACAAGCCTCCTGGCTGAGTCTTTGTGCCTCCGCCCGGGAAACATCGCCGAAATTCAATTTGATGAGTTTGCCAATTCTCACCTCGTCTAAAGCAGCAATCCCGAGGTTGTGGAGTGCATGCTGAACGGCCTTTCCCTGTGGATCCAGAATGCCATCCTTGAGGGTCACGAATATCTTCGCGGAGGTCATGGCGGCACTTATAGGGGACTATCAGTCCGGTAGTGATACATCATATATTTCATCGTCATTCTCTTCGTCTTTCCCATGCATGAGCACGGATCTAAAGAAATAAAAAAGGATGAATCCCATGATCGCGGGAAACATGGCTCTTTCCTGAAAAACGATAACGGCGATGACACCGACTATGAGAAGCACTAGAAAAAAAGAGTTGCGCTTGTTCTCACGAAAAGAAAACTTGGGCATCATCTCATACTCAACATTACTGACCATTAGAAAACAAAGAAAGAGAACGAGGGGGATCAGGACCGGACCAAATCTCAACCCTTCCCACAAATCATAATTGAAGATAACGTAGGCAGAGAGAGCCGCCGCCTCAAGCGGAATCGGCAAGCCGGAAAAATTTTCCTTGTCAAAGCCATCAAGGTTCACGTTAAAACGGGCCAGCCGAATGGCCCCAAACAGCAAGGGCAGAAAGCTGATAATGACCCCAATAGGTCCGATCTTATAGAGGGCCACTTTGTAGATCAGAATAGAAGGCGCGACGCCAAAGGAGACCACATCGGTGATCGAATCAAATTGCACGCCGAATTCGCTGTATGAATGCGTGAAGCGAGCGATCTTGCCGTCCAGTGCATCCCAAACCGCGGCTATGAGAATCAACCACGATGCCGTGACAAATTTCTCCTGCAAGGCATTCACGATCGCAAAAAAACCAAAGAACAGATTCAACATCGTGAAAATGCTGGGAACGAACCTGCGACTGTCTCTCATCCTATATCTCATTCGCAAAGACTCCTAAGATGCTTTCGCCACCTTTAACCTTATCCCGTAGTTTAACTTTTATATCGACATCAGACGGTAAGAAAACGTCGACACGTGACCCAAATTTGATCATGCCGAACCTCTCACCGAGGGCAACCTCATTGCCTTCCCGGATATGGCAGACGATTCGACGCGCAATCAGACCAGCGATCTGTTTAAACAGAACCTTCCGGTTATTTGCACCAAGAATACCGATGACCGTCTGTTCGTTCACATCTGAAGCCGCACTCTTGTAAGCCTTCAGGAATGCACCCCTTTTATATCGAAAGAACTCGACCGTCCCCGCAATGGGTGACCGATTGACGTGCACGTCAAAAATATTCAAAAATATGCTAATCCGCGTGACTTCAGCACGAAAAAAATCGGGTTCCCTTTCCTGGATAATTTCAATCACCTTTCCGTCAGCGGGCGAAACAATGTTGTGCTCATCATCCGGAATCCGTCGTTGAGGATCCCGAAAAAAATATACCGTGATCAAAGCCAGTAGAATGACCATCCCCGCCATGAGCCGGATGTGCAAGAACGGGCTTAAGATCGCTCCGACTGTCATAATCAAAGCGAAAATCACCATTCCAACGATAATACCCAAGCCTTCTCTTGCCAAAGAATCCCCTGCTATTTCAAACAAAGTGCCAAACGCATCGCATTCTACTTGAACACCCGCGCCTGAACTTCCTGGTAAGCTTTTTCAACATTACCCAGGTCATGGCGAAAACGGTCCTTGTCAAGTTTCTCACCAGAGTTGATATCCCAAAAGCGACATGTATCTGGGGAAATTTCGTCACCCAATCTCAATTTGCCGGACTTGTTGCGTCCGTACTCAAGCTTGAAATCAACAAGAAGTAAATTTCTGCGATAGAAAAAGGATTTAAGCACCGCATTGGTTTTTTGAGTCAACCGGACGATTTGTTTCACCTCATCTTCACTGGCATAGCCGAAGGAAATGACGTGATCCTTATTGATCATCGGATCGTGCTTGGCATCGTCTTTCAAATAAAATTCGAGAATAGGATGTTCGAGTTCCTTTCCCTCTTCAACCCCATATCTCTTAACCAAACTCCCGGTCGCGATATTTCGCATGACCACCTCGACCGGAATCATTTCAAGCTTGGAAATCACCATGGCGTTGTCGGAAAACAATGAAACAAAATGGGTCGAAACGTGATAGTTTTCAAGAAAATTGAAGAGATGTGCCGAGATTTGATTGTTGATCGAACCCTTCGCCTTGATTTTGCCTTTCTTTTTGCCGTCCAGGGCGGTTGCATCGTCCTTGAATTCCTGAATCAGATAGTCTTCCTTATCCGTTTCGTAAACAATTTTCGCTTTGCCCTCATAGAGTTTCTTCTTTTTCTTGACCTTGGTCTCTTTCAATGTGACCTCACTCCCTGTTTTTTACTGCATGTAAGTGATTGACCGGTGACCTGACGAAAACTACTCTCTGCTATTATTAATGCTTGCGGTGCTCCAAATAGCAAACAGTCCGTTTGCTCTGAACCCTTAATGCGACAACCCTGCTCTCTTAAATATAAACTCAACGCGGCGCTGATGGGCCTCTATATTAAAACAAATTGTGATTTCCTCATCGGTAAGATTGCGTCTGAGCGCTTCACTCTTCATCACAACAGCCTGGAACGCCTCTCCCGTCTCCCACACCTGCATGGCGGCATCTTGCACCATCCGGTAGGCCTCTTCACGGCTGACACCTTTGCGGGTGAGCGCAAGCAAAAGGGCCTGGGAGAAAACCAAACCCTTCGTCTTTTCCAGGTTGTGGCGCATGTTGTCCGGATAGACGGTGAAATTCGAGACGATATTCGTAAACTTGTGAAGCATGTAATCGAGAGCGATTGTACTATCAGGAATGATGATTCGTTCCACGGATGAGTGTGTGATATCTCGTTCGTGCCAAAGCGCGATATTGTCTAAAGCGGCGGCGGCGTTCGCTTTGACGACCCGGGCAAGGCCGCAGATTTGTTCACAATTGACGGGGTTGCGTTTGTGCGGCATCGCGGAGGAGCCTTTCTGACCCTTGGCAAACGATTCCTCAACCTCCAAAATTTCAGTCCGTTGCAGGTTTCGAATCTCGGTCGCGAATTTTTCCAATGACCCGGCTATCAACCCTAATGTGCAGAGATATTCCGCGTGCCGGTCCCGTTGCACTATCTGAGTTGAGACCGGCGCCGGCTTGAGGGAAAGTTTGTCGCAAACATACGCTTCGACCCGCGGGTCAATATGAGCAAACGTGCCAACCGCCCCGGATATCTGACCGACGGAAATAGTATCGATGGCGTGTTCGAGTCGTGTGATGCCGCGCCCGACCTCATCATACCACATAGCCAGCTTCAGTCCGAGTGTCGTGGGCTCCGCATGAATGCCATGCGACCTGCCGATACACGGCGTGTATTGGTGCTCCCGTGCCCGGTCCCCGATTTGTGTGCGCAACGCCTTCATCCTTTCAAGCAGCATGAACGCCGCCTCTCGCATCAGGCATGAAAGCGATGTGTCCAGCACGTCTGACGATGTCATGCCAAGATGAATGAAGCGGCTGGACGGGCCCACATGTTCGGCTACATTGGTAAGGAACGCGATGACGTCGTGCTTGACCTTTTCCTCGATTTCCAAAATTTTATCGATATCAAAGCGTGCTTTATTCTTAATTGCCGACAAGGCTTCCTCTGGCATCTCCCCCAACTCGGTCATCGCTTCGCAGGCCAAAATCTCGACTTTTAACCAGGTCTCGAACTTGTGTTGGTCGCTCCAGAGTGCCGCCATTTCGGGGCGTGAATAGCGCTCAATCAATTAACTAATCCCATTTTCGTGAGCGTGAACTACCGCTTTAGTTCTTTTAGTTTAAGTGACATGTTCATCTCGCGACCGCTGCGAACCAGCGATAGCTTCAACTCGTCGCCGCCGCGCAAATCGGAATTGTCGATCACACTCCATATATCCCGATCGCTTCTGACACGCTGTGAATTGACGGTCGTGATAATATCGCCCACTTTGATCCCGGCCTTGTCAGAGGGACTTCCCGCGGCAACTTCGGTCACGATTACCCCGGAGGATGATTTTAGCTTGAAATAACGTGCGACCAGTGGCGTAATTTCCTCCACAACCAGACCGGTCGTCCAGCGTCGGTTTACTTCACCAAACTCCTGCAGGTCCCGCAACACGCGTTTCATACGGTTACTGGGAATGGCGAATCCGAGGCCGATGGAGCCGGTATTATAGTCACTGCCGGTGTAGATAAAGGTGTTCATCCCAATGACTTCACCGTGACTGTTGACCAGGGGTCCACCACTATTGCCCTGGTTGATGGCGGCATCCGTTTGGATCATGTCCTGGTACACGCGGTCGTTACTCTGCCGCCCAAAGTCCCGGTCGACGGCGCTGATCACGCCAACCGTCACGGTCGGTTTGGCATTTATTTCAAAAAGACCAAAAGGGTTGCCTAAGGCGATAACCTATTCCCCAATAATCACATCATTCGAATTGCCGATTTCGGCATACGGGTAATTGTCCCCGTCAATCTTTATGAGAGCAACATCGGTTATGTAGTCCATGCCCACGAGAGTGGCGTTTGCAGTGCTTCCATCAGACAAAGCGACGACGATTTCTGACGCATTATGTACCACGTGTTCATTGGTCACGATGAGGCCATCGGAGGACATTAGAAACCCTGACCCAAGGCTCTTAACGGCGCGCAGTGGCACACGTTCCGGAAAGAAAAACCGGAAAAAAGGATCATTGGCGTAACCCCGCCGGGATTCGCGGATCTGCGTGACATTGATGCCAACCACTGCATCGCTAACCTTTGCAACCGCCCGGGTTATGGCGTTTTGCCGGCTGTTGGAAATGTCATCTTTATTTTCTTCGTCGGGTGGCTGCTGCGCGCGGGCGGCAGGTGGCACGGCGACTGACGCGGCTTCCACGTTGTTATTCTCACCGACTCCCTGGTCCTTGCAGCCTAGCATTGCTAGACCGCAAAACAATAACATCAAGACAAAATTTCTCATAAGAATTCTAGCTGACGCTGTCCTTTATTTTCGCCCAATCATCCAGGAATCGTTCCAGTCCGCTGTCGGTCAATGGATGATTGAAGAGTTGGTCAAAAACTTTATATGGCATTGTCGCGATGTCGGCCCCGATGAGGGCGGACTCCAGCACATGAAGCGGGTGCCGCAGGCTGGCCGCAAGAATTTCCGTTTCAAAACCATAGTTGTCGTAAATAAGGCGAATATCACGAATAATATCCATTCCGACGCCACTGATGTCATCGACGCGGCCAACGAACGGGCTGATAAATGAAGCACCCGCTTTTGCGGCCATGAGCGCCTGGGTAGCGCTAAAACACAACGTGACATTGGTCCTAATCCCTTCAGTGGCCAACGCTTTTACCGCCTTCAGGCCTTCCCGGATCATTGGAATTTTCACGTAGATATTTGGATGCAACTTAGCCAGGTCACGCCCTTCTTTCAACATACCGTCAAAATCCGTTGAAACGACTTCAGCATTGACCGGACCGGGCACCACCTCACAAATTTGTAACAACATATCCTTGAATTTGATATTGCCACCTTCGCGCGCCACCAGAGTCGGGTTTGTTGTCACACCATCCAGAATCCCCATACTTGCGGCTTGTTTGATCTCATCGAGATTTGCCGTATCCAGAAAAAATTTCATCGTGACATTCCTTTCACTTTTACGCTGTCCTATTGGTAGTTGACCGTAACAAGAAACAAACCATGTGGCGGCGCTGTACTGCCCACCCGACTTCTATCTCCGCTGTTCAGTATGTCACCGACATCACCGGGGCGCAATTTCTCCCGTCCGACGTCAACCATTGTTCCAACAATAATGCGTACCATATTGTGTAAAAAACGATTGGCGGTCACCTCCATGACCAGTTTCCCATCCCCAACTTCCCATCGAATTTGCTTCAGGTCACACAAATAGTGTTGCTCTGTTTCAATGTGCTTCGAAAATGCGACGAAGGCATGCTTACCCAGCAACAATTTCGAAGCGGCTTCGATCTGCTTGACTTCTAATTTGTATTTGCAAAACCAGGAATACTGCCTGGCGACAGCGCGCATGCGAGTCGAAAGAACGTAACGATAAGTACGACTTACGGCGCTAAACCTCGCGTGAAATCTATCGTCCACCTCTGAGGCATCAATAACCCGCAGGTCCGCCGGCAAATAACTATTTAACCCCAACCGGATCGCACGCAAATTCAAACGGGTCGAAGATTTAAAATTGGCGACTTGCCCCAACGCATGAACGCCGGCATCCGTTCTTCCGGCACCGACCACCTTGACCGATTCCCGCAGCAATTCTTCCGCCGCCTGCTGCAACACCCCCTGGACTGAGCGGCCTTTCGGCTGCCATTGCCAACCACAAAATTCTGACCCATCATATTCCAATGCAACTTTGATATTTCGCATGGCGCTCAGCGAACCGCGCTTGCAACACCCAAAAAAATGAAAGTAAAAACAAAGAGTTCAATATCGTCGATTCTAAAACCCAACTCGTGAAATGAAGTGCGTTTTCCATCGCTCACATAACTCCTGGCTTCCATTGCCATGGCCAAATCCTCAGCACGGCGAATCGCTGAAATAAATAAGGGCACCAACATGGGGAGCAGGTTCCTGACACGAGCAAGGAGAGTTCCCTCTAAAGATACACCGCGTGACAATTGCGCATTTTTCACCCGCTGTGCCTCTCGCAACAGTATTGGGACAAATCGCAGCGTCAATGTCATCATGAGGGCAAACTCATGTACCGGCACTTTCAATCGCTTGAGTGGACGCAGCAGCAATGACAAACCCTGGGTAAGGTCTACGGGTGTCGTCGTTAACGTAAATAAAGCAGCGAGCACAATCAAAAACGTCAGTCGCATGACGTACGCCGCGCCATTGGAAATCCCTTCAGGGTGACATTCCAATCTACCCCCGGGATAATAAAAAGCGCTTCCCCCGGAGTTGAGAAAGCGTGCAGCAGAAACGTAATCACGAAAAGCCATACAAATGGCCGCAGATTTTTTGCCACGATTCCAATTGGAACGCCTGAGAGAATAATGCCGCCCAAACACACCAAGGTATTCAACAGAAGCACCTTCACGTTGAATCCGAACAAAAGGTTCGTCATGAATATCAGGCTGGTTATGAGTTTGCTGCGAGGATCGAGACGGTGTAAATATGAATTCCCTGGATAATATTGGCCTAGTGTTATATCCCTCAATATCGGCATTCTGGATGTCCATTAGCAGACAGGTAATATAGAACTCTTTATAGAAAAAATCAAATAAAAAAGCACGGGTCCCATTTCGCTTGACTTTTTAGTCGGTTTCTGGTAAGTTAAATCCACGGCTTGGAGAGAAACGGCCGGTCCAACCATCCTCCGTGGGTCGGCTTTCTGACGTACCAATTCTTCTTTTGTGGTCATATTTCCGCCTGAGGGGATGTTGCCACGCATGTCGGTCTGTGTTCACAATAGCAATCAATATAGATTTTTTAACACGAACATCGTGCACATGCACCTCGATTCACTGTGCCATGAATCCAGGCAATGTTCTGACCACGGAATTTGAGACCGTCGATTTAAATGTCCAGCAAAGAAAAACTGCAACGCTACTCCAGAAAATTGCTAAAAAAATGTCTCAACTTGAGAGCCGAAGAAGACCTCGCCATTGTTGCGCATGAATCGCTCCTCGAAATTTCGACCGTGTTGTGGCGCATCGCCAAAAGGGCCTGCGCCAACACCGTTTCCCTCACCTACCGCTCACGTCACACGCTCTCTCCCGCGTTTCCGGAACGCATCGTATCGTGCCTGATCAATTCGGATGCTTGCGTTGTTCTCGCCCCGGCGCTACTGAACGCCAACATCTTTGATCGGGCACGGCGGAATGGCACGCGTATTGTCAATCTACACGATACGTCTATCGAACAATTCACACGGGCAATGGCCAACGATCTGACACGTGTTTCAAACATGAGCCGGAAACTGGCGGACCTTTTTTCCATCGGAAACATGGTAACGGTTAGCTCCGATTCAGGTACGGAGTTGCAGATAAAAATTTCGAAATTAAAAGGGAAGGCCCATACGTACCTGGCGCAAAACGCTGGTGAGATGGCTTCAATTCCCGCCGGCAGAGCTTGCCTTAGTCTGACCACAAGGTTGAGCGGGAAACTGGTCATCGACCGGGTTGCGGGAGAGCGCCGCAAGCTTGCTTCGCCGGTTATTTTGCATATCAGGAACGGCCAGATTACACAAATAAAGGGAGAAAAAGAAGCCGAGAGCATTCGCAGGACCCTTCGCAGGTTCGGCAAAAAAGGACGACAGCTCAATGAATTCGCTGTTGGAGCAAACGACAAAATGGCGTTCGGTAATTCAGGACACGAGGACCTGAATGTGGCGGGGTCGGCTCACTTTACCATCGGCCAGGATTTGGTTTCGCCGGATCAAAACAAGCTGCTGAGGGCCATCAAGGGCATCATACTCGCGCCGACCGTCACCATTGACGGCAGACCTGTTATTACAGTAGGGAAACTCGTTATCTAGCCTGCGACAACGTACCGCAGATATAAATAAACCACTGGTGCAGCGAGGATTTCACTATCAAACCGGTCCAGAATACCCCCGTGCCCTGGTATCAAATTCGACGAGTCTTTCACCCCTGCATCACGCTTGAACAGCGACTCAACCAGGTCACTCAACTGCCCGAAACCGCCACAAATCGCACCTATGACAAGGGCATCCCGCATCCCCAAATTCTTTAGAAAAGTCAGGTAACATACGTATCCGGTAAGAACGCTGAACATGAATCCCGCCAGCGTCCCCTCCACGGTTTTGTTCGGACTGACCCGCACGAACAGCTTGTGCCGGCCCCAACGAGACCCCAAAATATAAGCGGCGGAATCGCAAATCCAAACGCACAAAAACACCATAATAACGAGGGACCCATTTTGAATTGTCCGCACTGGAAATTCACGAATAGCGATCAGGAAAGAGAACGGGATGGCGACATACAGGAGACCCGTCAGCGTTACGGAAACATTGAGAGTAGGTGACTCACCATCTCGAAAAAGTTGCACTAACAACGCAAGAATCGTCATGCCAACAAGCAGCACCCAAAGTAAGTCGAGGCGCTGAAAAAAAGAACAAAGGCAAACCGCCAGCCCGCCCAGGAATCCCAGAGCCCTCAGGGCAGTCGTCCCTTTTTTTGCGGCGAGGTCGAAAAATTCATGCATGCCGAGGAGGCATATGCAGCAAATGAAGGCAAAAAAATAGTACCCGCCAAGCCAACTCAAAAATAGAATGAGAGGTCCAAACAGAATCGTTACAGCAGTTCGGGTGGCGAACTTATCCAGTGCCAAAAATAACCTCCCTCCTCATTTTGGGGATAGCAATCGACTCAAAAACGGGGTCACCAGCTCCTCACGGAGCCGACCAACGCTTCGATTTCATGAATATCGTTTTGACGGCAATAAGCCTCGATGCCCGCCACCGTCGCGGTGCCTGTTGCTGGATCAATAAAATTTGCTGTTCCTATTTGAACCGCCGTAGCGCCCGCAATGATGAATTCCAAAGCGTCAGCCGGTCCGGCAATGCCACCGATGCCGACAATAGGTATCTTAACATTGCTTGCCACCTCAAAAACCTTGGCAAGCGCTACCGGTTTGACGGCGGGACCGGAGTAGCCGGCTGTTCCGGTATAGATTTGCGGCCGCCTTGTGTTAATATTGATTGCAAAGCCCACAAGTGTGTTGATCAGAGAAACGGCATCGGCCCCACCCTCCAATGCCCCTTGAGCAATCTCGCTCACGCGGGTCACATTGGGTGTAAGTTTTACGATCACCGGACGCGAAGCAATCCGTTTAATGCGCTTCGTGACCCTCTGTGTAAGGGATGCTTCCTGACTAAATGCGAGCCCACCCTCCTTCACATTTGGGCACGAAAAATTCAGTTCATAAGCGGAAATGCCAGATTCATCTTCCAGTTTCTCAATCACCTGTACGAATTCATCTGGAGTGCTGCCGGCAACGTTTACGATAATGCTGGTGTTCAGACTTCGCAGGAAGGGTAGTTTGTCCGCTATGAATGTTTCAACGCCAACATTGGCGAGACCGATGGAATTCAGCATCCCGGCAGGTACTTCAAAGATACGTGGCGGCGGATTGCCGGCACGCGCCTTCAGGCTCACCGATTTCGTGACAATCCCCCCCAGTAGAGAAAAGTCAACCAGACCCTCACTTTCCTTGCCGTAGCCGAAAGTCCCGGACGCCACTAGAACAGGATTCTTCAGACGAAGATTCCCTATTTTCGTGGTCAAATTAATCATTCAACTCGACGTCCCGGGCGTCGAAAACCGGGCCCTCGATGCAGGTCAGTTGATAAAGCGCTTCATCTTTCCCAGGATTTTTTCTTTTTACCGGACATCCGACGCAGATACCAAAACCGCACCCCATCACGGTTTCAAGTGAAACCTGGCCGCCCACACCAAATTCCTCCGTCATCTTCATCATCGCTTTAAGAAATCCCGTTGGACCGCAGCTAAACAGATGGGTGGAAGCCGAAGCTCGCCATTCGTTCATTTTTTCAAGCAGAGGTTCGGTTATTTTGCCGCGGCGTCCAACGCTGCCATCCTCCGTCGTGACGACGATCTGAACACCCAAACGTTCAAAGAACTCCACCATGCAAAGTTCCTCCCGCTGCCGCGCGCCCAGAAAAACGTGAACCCGAACGCCTGACTCTAAAAGCTCCTCGCACAAAAAAGGCAGGGGGGCTACCCCGATCCCGCCTCCCACGAGGACCGCTCTTTCGGTACCCGAAGGCAAAAAAAATCCCTTCCCAAGCGGCCCCAACACGTTGACAACATCCCCGCACCGATACTTTGACATCATGAGGGTGCCCGCGCCTACGATCTTCCAAAGAATTTCAAACCACCCCTCTTCCGCATCACGACGGCACACACTAAATGGTTTTCTTAACAAAGGGACCAAGCCATCACTTATTTTCAGATTGACAAACTGACCTGGATGGGAATGGCGGGCGATGGGGAGACACCTCAACCTCATTCGGAAGATGTCTCCAACGACGTTCTCCAGGAAGAGAACGTCACAATCGTAGATACGTCGGCAGTGAGTTTCGAGTGACCGGTCGTTCATTCTCACTTTGCGGCGGTCTCTCCTCTACTGGTCCTCTTCAAGTTCGCGATTTTTTTTGGATTGAGGGGCTGGGGTGTTCTCCGCGGCTTTCCGATTAACCGCATTCCTTGGGGTTCCCCAGGGTTTGGGGGCGTTGCTCTCAGGTTTAACTTCGGGCTGCTGCTTCTTGGTTTTCGGTGCGCGACCCAACGCAGCCATTTTCTTAGTCACCTGGCCGGTGAATTCCGAATCAGGGTATCTGTTCATGACAAGGCCATAGTATTGCGCGGCGCGGGCGTTGTCAAAAATGATGGATTCATGAATCCAGCCGATTGCATACAAAGCCTTTGGAGCGTATTCTGAATTGGGAAAATTGTCGGCGATTTTCTGGTAACTATCGATGGCGAGTGGAATGTTTTGTTCCACAAAAAGAGAGCGCTCGGCTTCCATGTAAAGGGCCCTGGCGGGATCCTCCACGGTTTCTACCCGTATATCCAATTTTTTGCGGGCCGCAACGGCTTGCTCAGTATTGGGATATTCCGCAATAAGAGCATGAAGCAACGAATCCCGAATTGCTTTATTGTGATATTCCTTTTCATAAATCAGCGCAGTCGAGTAGGTTGCTTTGGCCGCACCCGGGTTGCCCTTGAAATGCAACATGATGTCATTGTATTCGGCCAAAGCGGAATCAATCTGGCCAAATTTGAACATGTAAGCTTCAGCCAGTTGTAGCTTGTTGCCTACGAGAGAATTAATTTGCTGAACTCTGGCGATCTCATCTTCATCCACCGGTGGCTTCTCCGCATTCTGAACATGCAGCCTCTTCTCCAATTGAGCCCTTTTTTTCCGTTCTTGCATAAATCGCAATTCAGGATGGTTGCCATGCTCAAGCAAGAGCAAGGCCAGCGGCGAAAGGCCATATTCATTATTGGCCTCCTGCATAAGCGTTCCGCCCTGGCTTTTCTTAACCAGATTATTTAACTTAATAAGTTCTCCTATATCCTTCGCTTTCCGGGACGCCTCGTCAACGTGTTCCGACTTACGATATTCAATTTTGACCTTATCATAATTTTCTTTGGCCTTGCTGAAATTTTTCAGATCATTCAGATAAATTTCTCCCATGCGATAGTAGGCGGTGGCGGCCACCTCAGTCCGTTTATTTTCCAGAACGACCAGATCGTACTCTTCCAAAGCTTCCTGAACATTGCCCGTAAGACTTAAGTTAGTTCCGGCAAGATCCCGGTTCAGGGCTTTCCCCTTATAATAGGTTATGTCCGCGAGTTCAAGTTGAGCATACCCTTTCTTTGCCTTGTAGGTTTCGTTTTCCAACAACTCATTGCAGACAGCGATCGCACTATCAAACTCCCCATCCAACTTCAAGGCCTTTGCGTAACTTAGCAAAGCATCAAATTCCATGCGCTTGTCGGTATCGTTCTTAATGCAGGCCTTAAAACTTTTCGCGGCCTCCCCTGGCTTGCCATTCACTATCTGGCATTCGCCAAGCTTGAAATAGGCCCTGGATTTCACCGATTTGTCACGCGAGGTGTGCGCGGCGGCTTTGTATTCCAGCTCGGCGGGTTGAAAACTGTTTTGTCTGAAACTGATATCGCCCTGGAGGTAACGGGCTTCCTCCCGTATTTCACTCTTCAGTTTGTTGGTCTGCAATAGTTCATCCAGAAGCAATTTGGCTGAAGCAAAGTCGGTGAGCTCAATATCGGTTTTCGCAAGCCAGATGCGAGCCTTGGGGTAGTAGGAACTATTCGGAAAATATTGGCTGAGTTCCTGAAATTTTCGTTGTGCTTTTATATATTCCTGTTTGTAGTAAAAACTGACTCCCAGGATGAACAGGGAATCATCAACATATTTACTATTAGGGTAGACTTCAAGAATCTTGGAGGCCTTTGCGATGGTATCATCATATTTTTTTTTCTCAGCCGTGGTAGGCTGCGCACCCTGGCGTCTCTCACGCTCCTTATTTGCCTCACGGAATAATTTTTTTGTATTATAAAAAGTATTGAAATAGGCACAGGAAGAAAAACTCAGGCAAATGAACGTCACCATCAACAATACAATATTTCGTTGCATCATTAACTACCGATTCGATTGAGAGTGGCCAACATAACTTGGATAACCATTTTTTTCACCTGAGCACCGGTTCCGTCGGCATCCCAAATTCTTCAACCCAGACAACTTGCTCTGACCCAGGCGGTGTTGAAGTAATAAAATTAGGGTGGCGCCCATTAAGAACGCTGGTGTTCCCTTAAACTTGCGAGTCGCGGTCTGGTTTCACCCTACCCGATGTTTCTTCCGTCCCGACAGGTCCATCACGGGCGGAAAACACGCCACGGATAGCTTCGGAAACTTCCTATTCAATGGCACCGTGGCTTTCGGCCCAGGCTACGCTATTCCTATTTGTTCGATTTTTCTAATTGAGTAATGTGCGAAAAGTCCCACCAAAAATCCAGAGAAAAGTGCGGACAACAACATTATCGGCAGAAGATAGAGAGCCTGCAAGCTGCTCACGATGAACTGCGCCGCCAGAACGACCTGGATCAAATTGTGTACGAATGCTCCAACGATACTAACACCTATTACGCTGAAAACATTTCGGCAGCACCGAATAAGAGTGCCCATGACGAGTGTGGCCCCCAACCCGCCAGTGAAAGCAAAAACAAAAGCCGGATTACCGAAAGTGCCCAGTAAAAACCCCGCGATCACGACGCGCAAAGTCACCACCAGCAAGGCAGGCCGAAAACCGTAGAGATAGAGCGTGATTAAGGTGACCAGATTGGCCAGTCCGGGCTTGAGCCAGGGCAGAGGTCTCGGAATGGCGGATTCGAAAAGGAACAAAATCAATCCAAACGCGACGAGAACGGCAATTTTGGTAAAATCGCCTAATTTTTGGAGAGTCATCGCCCGCGGCACTTGGCAAGGCGCTCAGCCGGTGATGGCGTCAAACTTGTTTCCGGGTCGCCCCTGAATCGTAATCGTAACGTGATTCGGCACACACACAATAATTTTTCGCGATCCGGAAATGGCACCTCGGTTGCGACAGATTTTGTTTGGACAGTCGGAATCCAGAACCCGGACCGTGCCATCTTGAATCGCAATCTTCGTGCGGCCAACCGGCCCGGTAACGGTTAACGTTTCATTTTCTAAAAGAGATTTGCGAATCAACCCAGAATCCGCCGTAGAGATGACAACGAACTCCCCAGGTTCCGAAGCGCTATCGAGCCAAAAAAAACTCAAACAGCTTAAGGCCGCAAGCAGCGCCACCAAAAGCTTGTCGCCCAGGGTTAATATTTTTAAAATATCTCTCATCCGGTTAGTTCAACCGCTTCAAGGCTAGTATCCGTTGCTGCGTTTTTTCAATATATTCGTTGGCGCCCTTGTGGCCCGGATCTAATTGCAGAACACGGTCAAAGTATCCTTTTGCCTCTTCATATTTATCTTTGGTGTAAAGATTGATGCCATCGTTAAAAAGCTCGGCGACCAGTTGTGTCACTTTAGCCTCGATAGCGCGAATTTGTTCATTCACATCGCCATTGTTCGGTTCAATTGCTCGAGCTTTTTCTAATATGGACAACGCTTGCTGAAGTCGATTTTTAGTTTCCTCTTCATGGGCTTGAGTCAATAATCTCACAACCTCTTCGCGTTTGCTGACGCGGGCTTGACCAGACTTAGCCATTTCATTGTCGGGTTCGATTTCGATAACATCGCCATAGATTTCCCTGGCCTTGTTGAGGTCGCCGGCGGCGAAAGCATCATCCGCCTGGTCTAAATAGAATGAAGCGCGTGCGGCAACTTCCTCGTTTACTTTCACTAAGGTTCGTTTCGCGCCGGGATAATTCGGCTCTATGGTCAGGACTCGTTTCAGCAATTGCCGTGCCCGAGGCAGATTTCCGCGGGCAAACTCATCTTGAGCTTCCTGATATCTGGCGGCGACAAAGCGTTTCACATTCGGCCGGAGACGTTCGATAGCCAGGCGGGCAACGGAATTGTTCGGATCGACTTTTAGCACTTCAAGGTATTTGTTAGTCGCCCTAACATATTTTCCCTGCCCTTCCAATCGTGATGCTTCCCGCATCAGCTCCCCAAGCCGCGTTTGCCGTTTCCGCATCCTTTCATCAGTTCGGCTCAAATAATCTTCGGCCTCTTTTAGCTCGGGATTGTACTGCAAGGCCAACTGCAGCGCCTCTTGTGCTTCCGCATAATTCCCTTGCTTGAAGTACCCGATGCCTTGATAGAAATAATCCTCCGCGCGTTCCGACAAAACTTTTGCTATAATCGAAATGTAGTAAAGAGCTGTTTCATTTTTCCGGTCGAACATGAGGACACGCTGGAAAAGCTTGCGGGCGGCGAAATGTTGTCCCGCTTCGAAACGCACGATGCCGTCATCTACGCTCTTCTTTAAGAATTTTTCGACAGCGGGCCGCAAAATTCTCAATTGATTAGCAGCTCGCTTATTGTCAGGATCCAGTTGGAGAACACGCGTGTAAAGCAGCGCGGCCCGCAGAAACAGCGGTTCATCCGCACTCAGAACATTGTCGGCTTCGGTAAATAAAGAGTCGATCAGTGTGACGACTCGTACCCGACGTTTTTGCAAAGCGAACACCATTTGGCGAGCCGTGTCTTCGGCTGCGTCTTTGGTTTCGTAGGACAGAAATTTTTTAAATTCTCTGGAAGCCCTTGAATATTGAGCTGCCTTTACGGCCTTCCTGCCCCTGCGGTAATGAGGTTTCGCCAGGTCCAGCGGTGTCGCCCCGAGTCGGGTTACCAGGGTAAAGAGAGCTCTTTCCAGGCGTGCGGAGTAGGCCAAATTGAAACTCACGTTGCGAAGGGAATAGCTCGCCGCGATGCCAACATTCTCAAACCGGAGATCGTCTAAACCGCCCAAAACGGTCAGGTGCCGATTCACCTGGTAGCCGATGCCGAAATGGCCCGTGTCATCGCCTTGGTTGAGATCAAAACCCGTGTTAATGATCAGGTTACTGAATGGCAGGACCACACCGAGGCCAAGCAGGACGGATGTATCGAAGAATTGCTGCCCCAGCGGAATACTCTTTATCGTTGCGCCCAGACTAAGCCGATCGAAAATGGCATGCGAATCGATGTCCCGCCAGCTCCTCTCCGATGTCCCGATATTCGGATTGCCTAGGAACATTCCCAAATCGGCGGCACCGGTCCACTCCGCGCCAGCCTTCTCCACGTTCAACGTCCCGCCGACCCGAAACCACCGGCTGACGGGTCGCCCCCATGCAACGGATCCTCTGTCGACGTCACGAACGCCGAAGGAGATTCGGCTGAGACTTGCTCCGAAGGTACCAAAACGCGGCACGAAATATGTCATGCTGAAAAGACGGCCCTCGAAAGGGTCACTCATACTTACCAGGAAACCCGTGCTTTTCAAGCCCGAGAGTACAGCCGGATTCCAGAAGACGGCAGCCTGGTCCCTGGACATAGCTGCAAGAGAGCCACCGAGACCAATAGCCTGGGCATCAGGGCGGTAAGATGCCAGGCTCTGAGCCATGGACAGAGATGCAAACGTATGCAGGCAAATTATTAGGATAGCATGGCGGGCGGAATATCTGAAAATAGCAAGACTTCTTTGCATAAGTGTCTCAGTACAACAATAGTCACAATTGTCAGTCACAGTCGTTAAATAAGAATATCACGTTCGTAATCAACTTCGCACACATCGATAACCTGAGATCTCCCTTTAACGGAAATCGATTTCAACCGGGAGGTCGGGTAAGAGCCTGTAACCTGTTTTGCCACCTCGAGCGACGTGATGATTTGGCCGCTCTTTGCATGGGCGCACAGCCGGGCCGCGACGTTCACGACATCTCCGATCACCGTATAATCCATTCGATTGCTGGACCCCATGTTTCCGATCACGGCGGATCCGTTGTTCATGCCGATCCCAACCTCCAAAGTCGTCTTACCGACTATCTCGCGTTCCTGATTGATGAGCCGAATCTGCTTTTGAATTTCAACGGCGGCCCGCAACGCGCCATCGGCCATATCTTCGCCCTGGAAGATGGCCATAATCTGATCACCCATGAACTTGTCAACAATTCCATCATGGTTCTCGATGATTCTGGTTTGCAGATCGAAATAGACATTCAATAGCTTGACGATATCACCAGGATCCAGATGCTCGGAAATCGATGAGAAATTTCTCACGTCAGAAAACAGTACCGTCAGGTTCCGCTTGGCGGCGATAAATTTTTGCCCTTCCATCCACGCGGAATCCTTGATCATCTCCACGGTCAGTTTTGAGACGAATTTTTGCATCTGCAGTTTTTCTCTGAGCTGCTGAATCATGTTGTTGAATTCGTTCGCAAGCCGCCCGAACTCATCTTTTGAATTGACCAGAATTTCGATGTTCAGATTTCCATTGCCAACCTGCCTGGCACCATCCGAGAGCAACCGAATCTGGTTCGTCATTCGTTTGGCGATCATGTTGATTCCGACAAAAGCGAACAAGACAATAAGAAGCGCTGAAGTCAACGCAATATTGCGTGCCAGGCGAACAGGCGCGAGGACCACTCGTTTCGAAAAACTGATGAAGGCAACTCCAAGCAGGATTGGCACATCCCGGTTCGATTCGTGTACAATCGGATAGTAGTACTGAAACCGGCGGCCGGCATCTACAATCGTAAACTTCCTGTATTGCAGCAGAGCCCTGGGATGTTCTATTTCGACCTCGGTCCCGCCTTTTTCAAATCCGGCCACAACATCTCCCTTGTGATTGACGACGGCGACTTTCTTGAGGCCGGCGATGTTCGTATTATTGAGCCGGAGAACCGCTTCCTTTACGTTGTCGTCGTGACCTAGCAATAGGTCACCTTTCACGGTTTCGGCCAGGTTGCGGATCATGGCATCCGCTACCTGATTCATCTGCTGAAGAACCGCGGATTCTTGCGTTTGAATCACGATCAGGCTCAACATCATCAATACCAAAACGACGATGGAACCGATGATTAGACTCAGCTTCAACCGAATCGGCAAAAACCGGAATAGCTCGACCGCAAACGCCCAGACTGAGGCAACGACCGTTGTTAGTTTTCTCCTACGAGGCGATGCAAAACTGCTGGTGGGAGAATCCTGAGGAGATGACGGCGGGTTAGATTCCTGGTTCGAGTACACGGGTTCGGACACTTGACTGAGAGTAGACATCAGGAGAAAGAAGGTGGCTAAAACCCACTGGGAGCCTGCTCAATCCGGATATTGTTGGTCTCGAAGGTTTGCGTTTCTTGATTGACTTGGTCGAACAGATAATATAGGCAGGCCATCACGAGAATAATAAGATAAACCAAACCCCGAACGGATTTTTTTTTGACGGTTACTCCCTTTCGCAACCGTCGAAACTTTATCCTCGGTCCCGCATCATCAGTTTCTTCAACTTTTTGATAGTAGTATGGATGAAAACTGAAGGTGCGCGGCACTCGCTTCGCGAAAACATTATGAAGTAGCATGAAGTCCCGGTTCAAAAAAGAGGATTCAAACTTTACCGCATCGTTGCACCTCGGTGCAGTCGACGGCGGACCACGGAGAACTCGCAAAATATCGCTTTAAAAAGTAACCAAGAATTCCGTAAGATGCAAGCACTTTGACCGTTCCACTCTTGGCCATCATACCTGAACGAAGTGACGCTTGCTTTGACATGAGACAATTAGTATCTTGCGAAAAACGAACTAAACGGGAGACGAATCTTGTCAGGAAATGCAGATGAACAGGCGGGCAAAAAAATCGAAAAACTGATTGAGATCATGGCATTGCTCCGCGGCCCGGACGGATGCCCGTGGGATAAAGAACAAACACACCAATCGCTGCGTCAGTACTTGCTTGAAGAAACCCATGAAGTTTTGGAAGCACTCGACACGGGGAACAAGCTTCATTTGAAAGAGGAATTGGGGGATCTTCTCCTGCAAATCGTCTTTCACGCCCAAATCGCGGGCGAATCCAGCATTTTCGACCTATCGGATGTCATCGAGGCGATTTCCGAAAAACTCGTCCGGAGGCACCCCAATGTTTTTGGGGAGACGAAAATAGATTCCGCCGAGGAGCAATCGGTCAATTGGGAAAAGATAAAAAGAACGGAGGGGAAAACTTCAACCATCGACGGCGTACCGAAGTCGCTTTCAGCTCTGCTGAGAGCGTGGCGCATCCAGCAAAAGGCCAGTACGGTAAGATTCGACTGGCCTTCAAAAGCGCCGGTTTGGGACAAGGTTCGGGAAGAGTTGGCTGAGTTCGAAAGCGCGTGCGAAAATCAAGATTCAGATGAAATGGAAGATGAGTTCGGCGACCTGCTATTTTCTCTCGTAAACTTGTCACGATTTATCAAGGTGAATCCGGAAGATGCCCTGCGGCGCACAACCGAAAAATTCATCCGGCGCTTTCGTTTGGTAGAAGATCATTTTGAGCGGGAGCGCGGCGGTTTGGAAGGGGTGTCGCTTGCGGAAATGGACACAGTTTGGCGGGTAATCAAGGAGAACGAAAAAGCCGGGGCCTGATAGCCTCGGCTTGTAAAAATTCACCTACCGTTATTTGGCATTTTTCTCTTCTTGCGCGGCGGCGGTTATCTTTTGAATGATGTCGGACGGCACGGTTTCGTAATGAGAGAATTTGCGCCTGTGAAGCCCACGACCATGCGTGATCGACCTCAGTGAGGTGGAGTACTTGTAAAGTTCGGATAGCGGCACCTTCGCCTTCACTATCTGGAAAGGCCCTTCGGAGTCCATCCCCGAAATTTTCCCACGCCGACTCGAGATGTCACCCATCACGTCACCCATATAATTCTCAGGAACGATGACCTCGACGTCATAAATAGGTTCAAGCAGCACCGGCTTCGCCGCGGCAAACGCCTTCTTGAAGGCCATCGAACCCGCGATCTTGAAAGCCATTTCCGATGAATCAACATTATGGTAGCTGCCGTCATAGAGTGAGGCGCGTACATCGGCAACCTTGTACCCCGCGATGACGCCTTCTTCCAGAGCTTCCCGAATCCCTTTCTCAACGGCCGGAATGAATTTCCCCGGAATGACACCACCCACGATTCGATTTACAAACTCAAAACCTTCCCCTCCTGAAAGAGGTTCGACCTTGAGCCAGACGTCTCCGTATTGACCTCTGCCTCCTGTCTGTTTTTTGTACTTGTGCTGTGTCTGTGCCGACCCACGAATCGTCTCCCGATAAGGTATCTTGGGCTCAACCAACTCCACATCAACCCCAAATTTTTCTTTGAGACGCTTGACCACGATATCCAGGTGCAGTTCTCCCTGTCCGGAAATAATAGTTTGCCCCAACTCAGGATCATAGCTAACCAGGAAAGTAGGATCCTGTTCGTGCAACATGTTGAGCCCCGAAGAAATTTTGTCCTCATCTCCTTTGGACCTGGGTTCAACGGCGATGCGGATCACCGGTGTGGGGAAATCAATGCCGGACAGAACGACTGGCTCCTTTTTGCAGCTTAACGTGTTCGCGGTGTGCGTATCCTTAAGTTTGACGGTGGCGGCGATGTCGCCCGCGTTCAGAACACCGACCTCTTTCCGGTGTTTACCGTTCATCAAATAAATTTGTCCAATTTTTTCCGCAACACCCCGACTTGTATTCTGAACATCCGTGCCGCTTTCTAGTCGACCGGATATCACTTTAAAGAAAGACATTTCGCCGATGTGTGCTTCAGAAACAGTTTTGAAAACCAACATCGACAATGGGGCGTCGATTTGGCAGGGGCGCTCCACTTCCTTGCCGCCACTCGTTGCTTTTGCCATTTCGGGTGGTCTCTCCGACGGCGCATTGCCATAATCGACCACAAAATCCAATAAGTGTTTTACACCAATATTGCTGCTGGCGGCGCCACACAAGATTGGGAAAACCGCTTGATTCGCAATGCCCGCACGCAGACCTTTCGCCACTTCCGCGGGCGTCAACTCACCTTCTTCAAAAAATTTCTCCAGAAGCTCGTCATCGTTCTCGGCAGCCATCTCAACCAATTTTTCCCGTAATTTTTCCGCCTGACTTTTGAGATCATCCGGAATGGGTGCAGCGGAGAATTTGCCGGAGCCGTTTTTTTCGTATTTAATGAGTTGCATGGAAATCAAATCAACAAAGGAGTCAAAGCCCTCACCTGCATTGGTGGGGAACTGCACCACGATCCCCTTATTTTTAAAGCGATCCTGAATCGAGGCAACCGCTTTATCAAAATCGGCATGCTCTTTGTCCATGCGATTGAGGAAAAAGAGACCGGACACACCCGCCTTTCTGGCGGTTTTCCATGCGTTTTCGGTGCCCACCTCCACACCTGACGTCACATTAACGACAACGACGGCCATATCGGAAACACGCATGGCTCCGGTCACTTCTCCGATAAAATCTGAGTAACCGGGTGTGTCAATAATATTGATTTTGCATTCTTTCCACGCACAATGCAGTAAGGAAATGTTGATCGATATCTTCCGCGCGATTTCGTCGGCATTATAGTCCGAGATGGTGGACCCATCATCTACAAGGCCCTGACGATTAATTTCACCGGTCGAAAAGAGGATACCGTCCGCAAGGGTTGTCTTGCCAACCGTCGAATGGCCGATCAAAGCAATATTACGTATGTTTTCTGGAGCGTATTCTTTCACAAGGTCCTCCATTCATCGGGTTCCAATATCAGCTATCAGGCAACCAAAACTTCATTGCATAGAAAATATCAACGAAAGGTCCATCGCTTAAATAAGACAGTAACCTCCTGGACTGTCAGATACTGAAACGATTATTACGATTACCGCGGAGATCTGAATCATTCCAAACATCCGATAGAAGCTG
>Ga0114931_10002559_pt1 | contig 23098 bp, 22 predicted proteins | sample 2SBtaG_FD_89579 | JGI IMG/M metagenome (GOLD analysis project Ga0114931, IMG submission 89579) | Deep subsurface microbial communities from Kolumbo volcano to uncover new lineages of life (NeLLi) - 2SBTROV14_V59a metaG | ecosystem: Environmental > Aquatic > Marine > Volcanic | place: Kolumbo... | reverse complement strand
CTTCGACGGTATCCGGTGGCGGCAAGTCGGAAATTTCCAAGTCGTTGAATGATGCAGTGATCTATCGCTCGCTGTTCGTCGACGACCTGCAAAAAGACCTCGAACAGGTGCAGACCATCTTTGACATGGACTACACCACACGCTTCAAGCCGGGGTTCGAAAAGGAAGACCGCGACCCGACCCGCAAGCCACTCAGCCCGGAACGCAGTCTCGGTTCGGTAATCAAGCTGCTGACACCCAGCTCGACCTATACCGATGAATTTAACCAGTGGCTGGATTCCATCTCCCCACGCATCCTCGCCCTGGTGTTTATTATCAAGCGTTTCTACCGGCCCGGGTGGGGTAATAACTGGTACGAGCACCTGTCGGTAGACCGGGTCGATGGCGCGCCTGCACACGAACTGAAACTCGACGATCGACAAATCGTCGCCTCCTATCTGCGCGTCGGTTTTGACCGAGACAGCAAGTGGCGTACCTTCAAACTACGCCAGGATTACATCGCCACGGAAAAAATCCAGATGGAAGACGACATCACGGCTTCGATGGTAGTGCCATCCAGCTGTATTGCGGACTGTGCGCCAGCGCGCGCTGGCGATCACAGTGTGAAACTGACGCACAACTGCGAATACCGCCTGTTCCAGCGCCCCGATGACGCCATCATCCCGGGCTTTGACAAGCAAACCGAGCAGGATATGTCCCAGCCGGATAACTTCTTCGCCAACTACGAGCCGCTTGGCCACGACAAGGTTACCGAGCTGGTGGAAGACGTACATACCTTCTATCAATTCACCCGCCCCATGCAGGACACGCTGAAGTCTGCCAGCCAGGAAAACCGCCCGTATGTTGTCTCTTCCGCACATCCGCGTATTGTCGATGGCGCACCGTCGAAAAACCCGCGCTACCTGCAAACCCGCCCTGACCTGGTCAACCCGGTACGCAAATACGTCGCGGAAATGAGCACCCGCCTGCACCGCAAATTGCCTCTGCAACAGCCGGTCTGCCACCCGGTCGATGCCGTACTGGCCGGCCGGCGCAATAATCCGCCGGAACCCGGTATTCGCCCACTGGCCGTCTACAACCCGATCCACTACCAGGAACTGCCGGAACTGTTCATGGATTTTCTGTGCAGCCTAACCGGCAAGTCGCCCTCCACCACCGGCGCCGGTAGCGAAGGCGCGCTCACCAAGGGGCCGTTCAATGCCCTGCGCACCATCGCCGACCTGAACAATGCGCTGGTGTCTTTTGTGCTCACCGGCTACGCAGGCTTTTCCAGTTCCGCCGGCTATGTTGGGCCGGACGTCCGCGTCGACCACGATATCAGCTTGCTGGTCCCGGAAATCTGGGCGCGCATCGAACCACAACAGCGCGAACCTGCCTGGCTGATCCAGAATGGTTGCCTGGAAAAACTCGACGACTTCGACCATGACGGCGAGCGGGTGCTGGCCAGCCGGCTGGGCTACCGCATTACCAGTCGTTTTGTACACGGTTTCTTCGGTAAGATATTCGACAACCCCTGCGCGGTATTTGCTGATGAAATTCTCAAACCGGAAATCCAGAGTCTTGATATCTTTGTCGACGGCATCCACAATATCGTGGAGGCGCAACAACGCGAGGCGCAGCGCTACATCGACGATGGCAGTATCGAGGATGCCTGCCCGCCCTTGCGGGCGCTCATCAATATCATGGCCACCGGTGAGCACGATGGCATGGATGCGCAGCACCCGGCGTTCCGCGCCATGTTTACGCGCAAACACCTGATCAAGTCACGCTGGTATAAACAACGGCTGGAGGTCAAGCAGTACCGGGACATTGCGCTGTGGCAGCGTAATGTCAACTACCTGAAGCAATTCCTCGATGATAGCGACTATACCGATGAAGCCGAACGCCTGGATATTGCCGGCCGCTACCAGCGTGCTACAGATCGACTCAAACAGGTTCAGAGCCGTAGTTACCTCAAAACACTGGTTGGCACACTCGGCGCTGACCCGTTGGGTCTGGCAACCGTCGCCGCCGGCAATCAGCTGATAAACTGGAACCGCATGAAACTGTCATTTTCCAGCAGCGGTGCAGTCGAGCATTCCGGTCAGGGGGAATCCGCCGAGGCCAAACCCACGACATTACTGCAACGATTCAAGGCGCGCTTCCGGCGCACGCACCTGCAATAATCCAGACACGCATGACCCACACCTACCCGGCTGCCACACTGGAAGCGCGCGATCTTGCCTGTATCCGCGACGACCGCACACTGTTCGACACCTTGTCCTTCACCCTGGAAGCCGGTCAGGCTTTGCTGGTCGAGGGCCGCAACGGTAGTGGTAAAACATCGCTGCTGCGCATTCTCTGTGGTATCCGCCAGCCGGATGAAGGCCATATCCACTGGAATGGAGGGGATATCTACCGGCTGGCAACGGGCTATAACGCTGCTACCGCCTGGGTCGGGCACAAAGACGGCATCAAGCTGGAACTGAGCGCAGAGGAAAACCTGGTCTTCGCACGCAGTCTTGGCACACCCTCGGGACTCGATATCGCCGAAGCGCTGGATGCCATGGAACTCGGCGGCTTCGATGATGTCATTGCCATCAACCTGTCAGCTGGACAGAAACGTCGGCTGGCACTGGCGCGGTTGCTGGTAACCCGATCACCACTGTGGATTCTCGATGAACCCTTTACCTCGCTGGATACCCACGGAATTTCACTGATTGAGACCATGATCAACAAACATCTCTCCGACGGTGGTATGCTGGCGGTCACTTCGCACCATCCGGTGGCACTGGACAGCACCGACATCACACACATCAATCTTTCTGACTGAATGAAACCCGCTACGCTTCCACAGGCATTTGCCATCCTGCTCCGCCGCGACCTGACACTGGCGTACCGTCGGCGTTCGGAAATGATTAACCCGTTGTTGTTCTTCGTGCTGGTGACCGCGATGTTTCCGCTGGGCATAGGCGCCGATCCGGCACTGCTGCGCGATATCGGCCCGGGCATCATCTGGGTTGCGGCGCTGCTCGCTTCCCTGCTGTCGCTGGAAACGGTGTTCCGCTCGGACTTCGACGATGGCTCACTGGAACAACTGCTGCTCAGTCCGCACCCGCTATCGATATTAATGATTGCCAAGGTACTGGCGCACTGGCTGGTCACCGGACTGCCGCTACTGATCGTTGCACCGCTGCTCAGCGTGCTGCTCAACCTGTCTCACGAGGCAATGCGCACATTGTTAATCACGCTGGCGCTCGGCACGCCGGTATTAAGTCTGATCGGCGCCATCGGCGTAGCGTTAACCGTCGGGCTGCGCAAGGGAGGCACCATCCTGTCGCTACTGGTACTGCCCCTTTATGTACCGGTGTTGATCTTTGCCGCCAGTGCCGTCGCCAACAGCGATGCCGGACTGCCAGTCAGCGCCCACCTTTCACTTCTTGCAGCGCTGCTGGTGCTGGCGACCAGCCTGTCACCCGCCGCCACTGCGGCTTCACTGCGCATCAGCATGAGTTAACGATGATACATTTCTTTCACCAGCTCGCTTCGCCGAAACACTTCTACCGCATCAGTGGCAAATGGATTCCCTGGCTTGGGCTGGCCTGCCTCGGCTTTATGCTGGCAGGCCTCTACGAGGGCTTGCTGGTCGCGCCGACGGACTACCAGCAGGGTGACAGCTACCGCATCATGTTCATTCATGTGCCGGCGGCATGGATGTCACTATTCATCTATGTGGTGATGGCCGGCGCCGGTGTCATCGGCCTGGTATGGCGCATCAAGCTCGCTGAAGTCATGGCCATCAGCAGTGCACATATCGGCGCATCGTTCACTTTCCTGGCGCTAATCACCGGGTCTATCTGGGGCAAACCCATGTGGGGTGCCTGGTGGGTATGGGATGCGCGCCTGACTTCTGAACTGATTCTGCTGTTCCTGTATCTCGGTGTTATTGCCCTGTACAACGCCGTCGAAGACCGGCGTACTGCAGCGCGTGCGACATCCATTCTTGCCCTGGTTGGTGTGGTCAACATTCCCATCATCCACTACTCGGTGGAATGGTGGAACACACTCCACCAGGGACCGACTGTAACAAAATTCGATGCGCCGTCGATCGATATGCGCATGCTGATTCCTCTGTTGCTAATGGCCGTCGCTTTCAAGCTTTTCTATGCGACGGTTGTACTGATGCGCGCACGCGTTGAAGTGCTGCAACGCGAACGCAACACGGGCTGGGTACACGAACTGGTGAGCAAATATGAGTGAGTTTCTCCATATGGGTGGCTACGCCGCCTACGTCTGGAGTTCCTACGGCATTGCCCTGGTGGTGCTGGTAGCGAATCTCATCGCGCCGATGACGGCGCACCGCAAACTACTGACCCAACTCGCACGCCGTGATCAACGCGCGCGGAGGATGAAACGATGAACCCGGTACGTCGGAAACGCCTGATACTGATCGGCCTGATGGTGGCGGGCATCGCTATTGCCGTAGGCTTCGCGCTCAACGCCTTCAACCAGAACCTGATGTTCTTCTATGCTCCCAGCGAAGTGGTTGCCGGCGATGCGCCGGTTGACCATCCGTTCCGGCTCGGTGGACTCGTAACCAAAGGCAGCGTACAGCGCCTGCCCAACGGACTGACAACGCGCTTCCAGGTCACTGACATGGCAAAAACCGTCACCGTCGAATACACCGGTATCCTGCCCGACCTGTTCCGCGAAGGACAGGGTATCGTGGCGCATGGCAAACTCAATACACATGGCGTCTTCATTGCCGACGAAGTACTGGCGAAACACGACGAGAACTACATGCCGCCGGAAGTCGCCGATGCACTGATGAAATCCAAAACCGGGAAGCCCGCCAACGGCACTGCGGGGACTGCGCCATGATTCCCGAACTCGGACATTTCGCACTGATACTCGCACTGTGTCTTGCCATCGTGCAGTCCGTGTTCCCGCTGGTCGGCAGTCTTAACCGCACACCATCCTGGGTAGCGATGGCGCGCCCGCTGGCTTACGGCCAGTTCGTGTTTCTGGCGATTGCCTTTGCCGCGCTGGTTTATGCTTTTCTGAGCGATGATTTCTCGGTGCTGTACGTCGCGCAAAATGGCAATACCGAACTGCCCACAATCTACAAAGTATCGGCGGTATGGGGGGCACACGAAGGCTCGCTGCTGCTTTGGGTGTTTATCCTGTCTGCCTGGATGATTGCCGTTGCGGCTTTTACCCGTAGCCTGCCGGAAGTCATGGTGGCACGTGTACTGTCGGTAATGGGCATGATCAGTATCGGCTTCCTGTCCTTCCTGCTGTTTACCTCCAACCCTTTCGCGCGGATATTTCCAGCGCCCTTGCAGGGCGGCGAACTGAATCCCCTGCTCCAGGACTTCGGCCTGGCGGTTCATCCTCCCATGCTGTACATGGGCTATGTCGGCATGTCAGTTGCGTTCAGTTTTGCCATCGCAGCACTGATCGGTGGCAAACTCGACACCGCCTGGGCGCGCTGGTCGCGACCCTGGACGCTGGTGGCATGGATGTTTCTCAGCATCGGCATCGTGCTGGGCAGCTGGTGGGCCTACTATGAACTCGGCTGGGGCGGCTGGTGGTTCTGGGACCCGGTCGAGAATGCCTCGTTCATGCCCTGGCTGGCGGGTACCGCACTGGTGCATTCGCTGGCTGTCACGGAGAAGCGCGGCGCCTTCAAGCGCTGGACGGTGCTACTGGCACTGCTGGCGTTCTCACTGAGCCTGATGGGCACCTTCCTGGTACGTTCCGGCGTTCTCACCTCGGTACATGCCTTTGCCTCCGACCCGGCACGCGGTATGTTCATACTGGCTTTCCTGATGATTGTTATCGGTGGCTCGCTGTTCCTGTACGCGCTGCGCGCACCGGGTATTTCTCGCGGTGGCGGCTTCGGCATACTATCGCGTGAAACCCTGTTGCTGGGCAATAACCTGTTGCTGATTGTTATCACTTCACTGGTCTTACTCGGCACACTGGCGCCACTGCTCTACGATGCCTTCGACTGGGGCAAGATCTCGGTCGGCTTCCCCTGGTTCAACAGCATGTTCGTCACCTTTACGCCACTGATGATCCTGCTCATGGGCGCCGCACCCCTGACCCGCTGGAAACACCAGGATGGTGGTGAATTACTCCGCCAGTTACGACTTGCGCTGCTCATCAGCGTGGTTGCCGGCGTTATCGTTGCATTGCCCTTTGCAGCGGGCACCTGGTCGGCCGGCCTGGCCGTCGGCCTGTCGATGTGGCTGCTGACAACGCTGTTGACCAGCGCCTGGCGGCGACTGCGCCACCGGGGTGGCATCAGGGCGATAATCGCCGATTTCGCCAGCCGCGGCGGCCGCTCCTATTACGGCATGTGGTTCGCGCATCTTGGTGTCGCGGTATTCGTCATCGGCGTCACCTTCGTCACACAGTTTGATGTCGAAAAAGATGTTCGTATGAGTCCTGCGCAGGAGATCGTCGTAAATGGCTACCGGTTCCGGTTTGATGGTGTCAGTCCTCACGAAGGGCCCAATTACCTGGCACAACGCGGGACGGTGCATGTCAGCCGCAACGGCCGCGAAGTTGCGGTACTCCACCCCGAGAAACGCACCTACAAGGTGCAAACCCGGCCCATGACGGAAGCCGGCATCGATGCCAGCCTGTTCCGCGACATCTACGTCTCGCTCGGTGAGCCACTGGACGGGGGTGACTGGGCTCTGCGCCTGTACTACAAACCGATGGTGCGCTGGATCTGGCTGGGTGGACTCTTGATGGCATTTGGCGGCCTGCTGGCAGCCTCCGACCCGCGTTACCGGTTACGCATGCTGGCGAAGCTGTCGGGCAAGGCGGCACCGGCTGATCCGCTCACCGCAGGTGGTCAGGCCTGATGCCCGCTTTCGCACGCTACCTTGCACCACTGCTGGCCTTTCTGGCGCTGGCCGCCCTGCTCTACAAGGGGCTCAGTATCGACCCAAGGACAATCCCCTCGCCATTAATCGACAAGCCGGCCCCGGCGTTCAGGCTGCCGGCACTGAAAGACCCGGAGCAATTCATCAGTAACACTGACTTCAAGGGCAAGGTAACGCTGTTAAATGTCTGGGCAACCTGGTGCGTCGCCTGCCGCCAGGAACACCCACTACTGGTGAAACTGCGTCAGCAAGGTGTGGAAATCTACGGGCTCAACTACAAGGACAAACGTCCGGCTGCCGAGCAATGGTTACAGCGCTTCGGCAACCCCTATATTGCCAACGCCTTTGACGCTGACGGCCGGATGGGGATCGACTGGGGCGTGTATGGCACGCCCGAAACCTTTGTGATCGACAAGCACGGCATCATTCGCCACAAGCATATCGGGCCAATCACCTTCAATGCCATTGAGCATGAGATCCTGCCACTGGTCAAAAAGCTGCGCGAGGCCAACTAATGCAATACAAGCGCTTTGCATCAAACTGTATACAGCTGATATTCGCCCTCCTGATAACGTTGGCGCCTGTTGGCGCGCCACCCGTCCAGGCCGCAGGCCTGGAGGCCTTCGACTTCACCGGCAAGGTCGATGAAGACCGGTTCAAAGCACTGATCGTGCAGCTGCGCTGCCTGGTGTGCCAGAACCAGTCGCTGGCTGACTCGGACGCCGAACTGGCTCACGACCTGCGCCGCGAGATTTTCGAAATGATGGATAACGGGAAAAGCGATAAGGAAGTCGTCGACTTCCTGGTCGCGCGATACGGCGATTTCGTGCTCTATAACCCGCCCGTCAAACCCGAAACCTGGATACTCTGGTATGGCCCGTTTGTGTTACTCGCCATCGGCCTGCTGGTACTTGTATACACCGTTCGAAAGCGCAAGCATCAGCGCGAACCGGGCTTTTCCGCGCAGGAACAGCAACGACTAAAAACACTGCTCGGTGACGAGGATGAAGGAGATAAACCCGCATGATTCCCGCTTTCTGGTTATTGGCCGGCGCCATGGTGATACTGGCGCTGGCCTTCATTGCACTACCGGTATGGAGCAACCGGCGTCGCGATGATATTGATCGCGACCAGCTCAACACGAAAGTCGTCCGCGAACAGCTCACAGAACTCAAGGCAGACAGGGATAGTGGCAAACTCGACGCAAGCACCTTTGAAGCAGCCCGCCACGATCTCGAGCGCGAACTGCTCGACGCCCTGGATCACCAGTCCGATGGCACGGCTGACAACACGCACAACGGCCGCTGGTTACTGCTGCTGCTGGTACCTGCAATACCGCTGATAGCCATCATGCTCTATCAGCAACTGGGCGCCGGCGTACTGCCCGAACAAGCCCCACAGGCGCGTGCTGAACAGGCCCAGGGCAGCAATGGCATGCCGTCCGAGCATGATATTAACCGTGTGCTGGAACAGCTGGTAGAACGCCTGAAAAAGGACCCGAACCACCCGGACGGCTGGATGCTGCTGGGGCGCAGTTACACCTCATTACACCGCTATGATGATGCAGTTTCCGCTTACGAACAGGCCCGCAAGTATGGCGGAGATTCGCCCGAACTGCTGATCGACTATGCCGACACACTGATTGCCGCCAGTGGTGGCGACTTCAGCGACAAGGCAGGAAACATGCTGAAGCAGGCAATGACGCAACAACCGGATAATCCCAAGGGACTGTGGTTAATCGGACACTGGTACTACCAGCATGGTGATTACCGTAAGGCGTTGAACAACTGGCAGCGGGTTGCCGGGCTGGTGCAGCCAGGCAGTGAGAATGCCAGGATTCTGCAACAACAGATTAAACTCGCCAGTGCCAGGCTGGGTGAAGCCCCGCCCCCTGAACCCGCACCGGCGACAGGCAAAGCAACAGACAAAGCCTCGATCCGCGTCAGCGTATCACTCGACCCCACACTCACGAGCAAGGCGGCGCCGGACGATACAGTGTTCATTTTTGCCCGCGCGGTCAGTGGCCCACGCATGCCGCTGGCGATCGTGCTGAAACAGGTTCGCGACCTGCCTGTCACCGTCACACTGGACGATTCCCTGGCCATGTCACCGGCCATGGTGTTGTCACGTTTCCCACAGGTCGCTATTGGTGCACGGATATCAAAAACCGGTCAGGCCATGCCGGCGCCAGGTGATTTACAGGGTATGCAAAGTCCGGTGCAGACACACAAAACGGACAGCATGATCAAAATCGTTATTAACTCGCAGGTGGGTGGCTAGGCGCGGGTATTTCAGTCTCGAAAATACCCGGTCGCAGGGTAAAACAAAAACAGGCGCCCTCACCGGGTGCACTATGCGCCCGTATTTCGCCACCGTGACGATGGATAATACGCTGTACAGTGGCCAGGCCAATCCCGATACCGGGATACGCTTCCTGTGAATGCAGGCGCTGGAACGGGGTGAAAAGTTGCTTCGCATACGCCATGTCAAATCCCGACCCGTTATCCTCGACATAGTAAATCCAGCCATCCCCCTGGCGTTTGCTGAAAAAACTGATGCGCGGTTGCGTTCCCCCAACAGTGTATTTCCAGGCGTTACCCAGCAGGTTTTCAAGCACCGACTCAAGCAGGTGGACATCACCATAGGCGGTAATACCCGTCTGAATATTCACTGTCGGCTGGTGGGCGGGATCATTGACACGCAACTCCTCGACTACTTCGGCAGCAAGGCTCGACAAATCAATCTGTGTGCGTTCCAGCAATCTGCGTGAACTACGCGAAAGCTTCAGCAGACCTTCGATCATTTCAGTCATCCGCCGACAACCATTCAGGATGCGCTTGATATAGTCGTTAGCCGGCGCATCCAGTGTGTCGCCATATTCCTCCATCAATGTTTCGCTGAAACCGGATATCGCCCGCAATGGCGCACGAAGATCATGCGATACAGTGTATCCAAACGTCTCCAGCTCCTGGTTGGCCACCTTGAGTTCTGCCGTACGTTCTTCGACCCGGCGTTCCAGCCCGGCCTGTGCATCCCTGAGACGTTCCTCACTTTCCAGCAACGCTTCATGCACCCGGTGTTGCGGCGTAATATCGCGCACAATTGCCACCAGCTCATCGCTATCATCCAGCCGTACCAGGCGGGCTTCAAAATGCAACTCGTGATCGGCAATATTCAGGTCGTATTCGAAATTGACCGGCTCGTCATTATCATACAGCTGCTCAAGCTTCTCATTGAGTAGCCCACCAGGGCTTGAAGGCAGAATAGTCTGCATGCGCTTACCCAGAAATTCCTCTGGTGGACGATAGAGTGCCGCCGTATCACTTGCGCGATAACCCAGGATGGTGCCGTCCCGGGCCATTCGAAAGAACAGATCAGGCAATGCCTGGAACACCGTTGTCAGTTCCAGCTCACTCTGGTGTAACGCACGCTGGGCGCTTTCACGGGTTGCGAGCGCATTTTCCCGCTCTTGCAGCAGTTTTATCGCTTCATTTGTGCGACGTGCTATTTCCCGTCGCAACTGTTGGTTCCAGAACAGAATGGCCAGGTAAAACAATCCGACAACAATACCGGTACCCAGCACCCAGCGCATGACAAGGGTACGATCGAGCACTGCCGTCGGGGAACGCACCAGCCACTTGCGCAGGATAATACTGTTTTGTTCGACAGTAACCGTAGCCAGCAGGTGATTGATAGCATCGATCAACCCCGCCCACCCGGCACGTGCCGCAAACCGCAACGGTATGTCAGAGTCAGCCAGTAGTGCTGCCGCCCGTACGCCGGTGAAACCACCGGATTCCAGCTCATTAAGCGCGGGAGTGGCCGCCAGTAGTGCTACATCAGCACGCCGGTCTGCAACGGTCTGCAAGGCCTGGTGATAATTATCGACCTCAAGCAGGCGGTCATGGTGCCGGGTATCCAGCTGCCGGGGGGCAAGACCACCACGTCGCACAGCGATAACTTTTTTATTGAGTTCATCGATGCTGCCGGAGTAATGTGGCCCGTCGCGGGAGAACATCATCAGTGATGTATGATGGTAGGGTCTACTCAGTACAATGCCATTTGAATGCCGACGACTGCTGGCAACTGCAGCCACCAGGTCAACCTTGTTATCCTGCAGCATTTTCATCAACTGGTCCTGGTCTTCCGCCACCACCTGTTCAAATTTCAGGGACGTGTTCTGTCCAATCAGCGCAAGATAATCAGCTGCAATGCCGGCATGCTGACCCTTGCTATCGATAAAATCGAACGGCGTATTGTCACGTTGCACGCCAACGCGTACAAGCCGGTGGGTTGCCAGCCAGTGTTGATCCGCGGTACTTAACCGCGCCCCCAGTAGTGGTACCTGCTCGGCACGTACTGGCAACCAACGGTTAAAAATGGCCTGTTTATCGGCGGGAGGAATGGCCCGTAGCGCCTTGTCCAGCAAACGCGCCAGTATCGCCCAGTCCTTGCGCACGGCAAAACGTTGTCCGTTTTGCTCCATATCAAACGCCGCATTGATCTTGATATTGCCGAGACCATGCAGACTCATCAAATATGTACTGATTCCCAGCACACCGATATAGGCATCGGCCTTGCCACTGGCCACAGCGCGAAGCCCCTCGATGGGTGTCGTCACGGAATACGGCTTAATGCCCGGGTAGCGCTGCAGCGCCTGTTGTGAGGATGAATACTGTTCCACCAGCGCCACACGCATTTGCGCAAGTTGTTCGGGGCGGGTCAATCTCGGCGTCTCGTTACGTGTCACTATAACCAGTGGTGTGGGGAGGTAGATTTCGCTGAAACTCAGGTAAGCCTCGCGTTCGGGCAAGCTGACTGCGGTGGGGATCAGATCGATCCGGTGTGAGCGTGCAGCGTCTAGTATCTGTGGCCAGGAGAGTCCCGGCACCACCTCCAGACGTATGCCCAGCAGGTCGGCGATCTGTGCACAGTATTCAGCTGCGACCCCCTGAAACCGGCCCTGCTTGTCAAAAAAGGAATAAGGGGCGTAGCCACTGTCAACACCTATACGGATAACCGGGTGCTTCAGTAGCCAGTGCTTTTCCTGCTCGGACAATGTCAGGGTGCCCTGTGGCGACACAGCAGCGTAGCCAGGCAGGATGATCAGGCCGGCAATAAAAACCAGCAACTGCGCAAGCATACGCGAGCGGGTGACCAGCTTGTTGAGCATGAGTTGGTGCCGATCCCTGTCTGCCTGGCGAGTTACCAGAGTCTAGTCCATGCGCAGTGCATTACCAATGCAACCGGCTACGCATGGTCCCCTGGAAAAGGAATTATTCAGCAACAGATGATTCAACCAGGTCGTCAAGCCGCATTCGCAACCTGTCTGCGCGCGCATTGGGGATCTGGTAGACCCAGCCATCCAGTCTGGCGTGCAGGCGGGCAGGTGTGGCCTGTGCAGTCATGCTGGTATCCAGCCAGACAAGGGTTTTCTTATCCTGCTTGAGCGTATGGGCGGTGATCCTGAGGCCATCCCAGGTTTCGAATACGGCGGTTACAGCCGCGGATTCAGCTAAGTGGATAGCGTTATGAACAAAAACATCATCCATCTTTAACGCGGCCAGTCCCCTTGCCAAAGTATTTACCTCTACGCCCTGTTTCAGTGCGGCACCCTCGGGAAGATTCATGACGGTATAGCTCGGTGCGCCCTGGCGTGATTTTTCCACCACCAGACGACTGCCATCGGGCTGTATGATGGTGACACGCTTCACTGTTTTCGGTTTGATATGAGTAAACTGTCTGTCGACCCAGTCGACCGGCTTTTCCGCCAGGTCGAGGTGGCCGGCAACAAGCCATGCCCGTGGCTGACCGGAAACACGGGCATAGATACCGTCCTTGCCCCCCGTAATCAGACCCGCCTGAACCCCACCAACAATGAGCGATGCGACAGGGTTGTCAGCCATTGTGTACAACTCGATGCGGGTGTTAGCGGTATCGACCGCCGGTTCCTGTACGCCCAGTCGGGCATAATTTTTTGGCCTGTCGGTTTTGGGCTCGACTTTTTCCAGCAGTGCAATGCCAAGCAACATTGGCTTGACCCGTTCAAACAAAACCGGGTAACCGCCCTTGTCCTGCAACTGCCACTGATCGCCGGCTTTTACGACGTCATAGACCGTTCCGCTGTGTTCAACCCGGATACGACGAATGTCGTCCAGCACCTGTTCCAGCCCCGGAAACAGGCGCTGCCCGCTGGCACTGTCTTCAGAAGGCGATTGCCTCTCACCCGTTAACAGCCAGATGCCTGCCATAAGAGCCAGGGTGGCCATGATGAATATCAAGCGTTTTTTTTGCATCGCTCAACCCGGCTGAATCAGTTTTCCGATGTCGCCGCACGGCGCATACGCCGTACACGCAACACACCCAGCACTGTTGCCACCAGGATAACCACCAGTGGCATCAGGCCGATATTGATGACTTTCAACCAGACACCGAGCGTGTTGATATCCCTGTTCAGGTCATGTTGCACATTGCGCAGTTCCTTGCGGGTCCTGATTTGTTCGGTCTGGAATTTACGTAATGCCTCACGCTGCTCTGCACTCATAATAAGCTTGCTGTCACCGTCTTTCTGTTGCTGAAGTTCACCGATTTTTTGCTCTGTCTCACTGAGCCTAACCTGTAGCGCCCGCTCTCTTGTACGGAATTTTTTTTCGGCGTTTTCTTTCAGTGCAGCAACTTTTATGAACGGCCGTGCCGACCTGCCGCGACTGCGCAGACTGATGAGGTCATTGCTGCCGCTCAGGTTCTCCAGGGCATTGATCAGGAAGGCACCGTTATCAGCCCGGGGGACGGCAACACGCCGGCCATAAAAATCGCGGAAATCGACCCAGAAGCGGTCATCGAGCATATCGCTGTCGGCAACTACAATGACGTTCGCAGGTTCACGCGATCGGGTCAACCGGTCAGTATTCTTTGCGCCATCGATACCTTGCGGGAAAGCGGATTTAACCTCACCACGGATATGCGCCGCCAGCACCAGTGGCGTACCACCCGGGTGATAGGTCTGTAACAGTTCAGTGGGTTTGGTGCCGTATTTCACATAACCCGCTTCCAGTTGCATGGCCTGGTAGCTGGTCTGTACCAGTGGGGTAACCTGCGTTGTGGCACCCGGTTGTTTCAGCAGGTAGCCCGGGCTTGCCATCACCAGCGATTGCAGGTCAGCCGTCACGAAGTCTTTACTATTGAAATTAGTCTTGTTCAAGGTCAGCCACACGACGTAATCCACCGGTGTGCCGCGGCTGGTCATCACACTGGTCGCTGCACGGCGATCAATCGCAATATAGTCCGGTGCCAGCTGGAGGCCCCAGGCACCCAGCAAGGGTTTCAGGTTTGAGCTGCGAACAGCCTCGACATAGCCCTGTTCCGGACTGGTCACCCTGGGCATCGACCTGTCGGTTTCCGAAAATCCATCAAGGAAGACCAGTGCGCGTCCACCACCAAGAACATACTGGTCGATAGCAAACAAGGTTCTTTCCGGCAAGTCCCTGGGATAGACAACCATCAATACATCGACATTTTCGGGAATCCGCTTACTATCGTTATCCAGCTCCCGTACATCGAATGACTGTTTCATACGCGTAAGCGCAAACCAGTCATGCTGCTGTTCGCCGCGCAGTGGATCATCGGCCCGGGAATCGGCTGCAATGGGCAGGCCGGACATCAACCCCACTACCGGCTTTTGCGGGTTCGCCAGACTGTAGATCAGCTTTGAAACGCTGTACTCCAGCGAATCCTCCTGGTCTGGCTGGAAGAAAGGAATCCGCCGGATATCGCCGACCGCATTACTGCCGACAAGGCCGAAATAGGCATAACTGCCGGAGGTATCAACCGGCACACCCTGCATGCCATAGCGTGCCGCCTGTTCTTCGGCATCGGAAAACGGTTCGGGCGCTTCAGTGACAAGCCGTAACTTGCCGTCACTCACGGCAGCATATTCATCCAGCAGCTCACGCACACGTTGACCGTACGTTGCAATCACAGGCATCTCACTGAACTGTTTTTCCGAGAAGTAGAAACGCAGGGTAACGGGTTCATCGAGACCGGCGAGGATATTTCGTGTGCCATCAGACAATGTATAAAGCCTGTTGCCGGTCATATCGAACCTGACGCCCTTGACCAGCAACCCCGAAAACAGGTTAATCGCCAACAGTAGCACTGCAACCGCGACCAGCCCCGACATGGAATATAACGCCCGCCCTTTTAGCATCATCAGTCCGATTTTTTAATTTCTACAGCGATACCATTGGCCAGCAGCCAGGCACCGATAAACGAGAAGAAGAAAATCAGGTCCCTGAGATCAATGACACCCCGGGTGATCGATTCGAAGTGACTCAGGAAACTCATACTGCTGATCGCATTGATCAGCGCCTGCGGTGCCCAGCCCTGAAACAGGTCCATCACCATGGGAAAACCTGCCAGGACAAAAATAAAACAAATCACGAATGAAATCACAAACGCGATGACCTGGTTGCGCGTAAATGCTGACACGCAGGCGCCTACAGCGAGGTAGGCCCCCGCCATCAGAAAACTGCCGATGTAACTCAACAGGATGACGGGGTTATCGGCGTCACCAAGATAGTTGATAGTAATCCACACCGGGAACGTCAGCGCCAGCGCAATCCCCGTGAACACCCACGCCGCCAGGAACTTGCCTAGCACAGCCTCGCCAACAGATACCGGCAAGGTCATCAGCAGCTCAATGGTACCGGCCTTGCGTTCTTCGGCCCACAGACGCATTGACAGCGCAGGGATCAGGAACAGGTATAACCACGGATGGAAGGTGAAAAATGGTTGCAGGTCAGCCTGTCCGCGTTCGTACAGGCCGCCCGGGTAGAAGGTAAATACACCCGACAGCACCAGGAAAATAACAATAAACACATAGGCGACCGGGGTGGAAAAATAGTTGCCAAGCTCGCGTTTCAGAATGGCGCCTGTCACACTCATTCCCTGACACCACGCTGCGCCGGGGTATCCCGGGTAGTAATACGGCGGAATACCTCATCGAGTTGCCCGGTTTCAACAAAGACTTCTTCAACCGCCCAGCCTTCATCGCGCACCATGTGTGTCACTTGCCTGACAATGGACACGCCTTTACCTGGCAATACCGTCAGGTGATTTGCACCGGCGGCGGAAATCACCTCTGTCACTTCGTCCAGTCGACGCAGGCAGGCAGCGGCGGCAGCGGGAATCTCACCTTCAAAACGTATCCTTACTGCATTATGCAAATTCGACATGGCCGCCAGCTGTTGCGGCGTGCCGTCAAACAGCAAGGTACCGTGGGCAATAATGATGGCGCGATCACAGATGGCACCCACCTCTTCAAGAATATGGGTGGAAATAAGGATCGCCTTGTCCCTGGCCATCTCCCGGATCAGTTCACGCACTTCATGCTTCTGGTTGGGATCAAGCCCGTCGGTCGGCTCGTCCATGATCAGGATGGGGGGATCGTGCAGTATCGCCTGCGCCAGGCCGACCCGCCGCTTGAAGCCTTTGGACAGGGTCTCGATGGGTTTGTGAATAACACCGCCCAGGTTGGCTTTTTCGATAGCCGTTGTCACCCGCCGGTGTATTTCCCGACCACGATAACCCCGAACCCTGGCGATAAATTCCAGGAAGGCTGTTGCGGTCATATCGCCATACGCAGGAGCGCCTTCGGGCAAGTAGCCGATGCGCCGTTTGACTTCGATCGGCTGCTGGCTGACATCAAATCCTGCCACCCTGCTCTGCCCCTGAGTGGGCGTCAGGAAGCCGGTAATCATTTTCATGGTGGTCGATTTGCCAGCGCCGTTGGGGCCGAGGAAACCCAGCACCTCGCCGGTACGGACTTCAAAGGAAACATCCTTGACGGCAGTAAAGACTCCGAAATCCTTGCGCAACGACGTTACCTCGATCGCTGCATGCGTCTCTGTTGGCGTACCTGTCATACCGGGCTTCCGTCATACCGGCGTATGCCGGTAGCTATCGCAAATTGAAACCCCTGGATTCCGGCATACGCCGGAATGACGTTACATGAACTAACTCAAGGGGTTCCTTAATGAACTACTGTTATTTTGTTATTTATGACCTGTTGGGGAAAGATGTTTTTCCAGCATATTTTATTCCTTATTCTGTAGCCGCTGTCGCCTGTTCCTGTTCTGGCCTGACAGCGATGAATTTACGCTCGACCAGCTTCTTGTCCTTGTACCAGACCTGGAATATCCAGTCGCCTTCCACCAGCTCATAGTCCTCGTTAAATGCATAACCGTCAAAACCCAGAACCTGCTGGTTCTCCACCCGGCCTTTGAAGGTTTGATCCCAGCCAGTCGCTGTGGTGCCATCCGGCAGGGTCATTTGTGGATGGACAAGAACCTTTCGCAGTTTGATGACCGGTTTGTCCAGAACGTCGGGCGGCAAATTGAACAGCCGGTACTGGTAACCAAAGTAGGTTTCCTTGACCAGCGGGATACGATCAGTCATCGAAACATGCTCGAGCTTTGGCTTGCGGATCACCTTGCCGGTATTTGTTGTCGCACTCTTTTTTATCTGTCCTTTGCTGACAGCCTTGTAGATACCGAACTGAAAGACATGCGACTTGATGCCCTCAGGCTTCCTGTCAGATATTTCGCCGACACTCGCGTTGGGTTCAGTGCCTGCATCCCCGTTATTTGCGGCCTGATCACAACCCGCAAGTCCTGCAATAATAAAAATCACTATCAGGCGATTCATGGTAAAGCCTCTTTTTTATATCCGATCCTGTTGCACAGTATCCAGCGCGGCGCTGTACATGTCCAGATACTTCCCGTGCCGTTAACAGATAAAAAACGGGGCGCTGCACCTGCAACGCCCCGGAGAAGAAAGGACCAGACCTACCCCTTTTATTATTTTATTCTTGATATTTCCCCATACTCAGGGAAACTGGAACCAGGCCTCGCGAGTCGCCGGGGACAGACCGTGACTCATATTATCCGTGCAATGGGAAACCACGCGAACCAGGAAGGGCGTACTCTCCTGACCCGGTTCTCTGGGATCAGCAATCGCGGTAGCCACATTCGCATGGGCTTCATGCCCGGGCCTGGAAGTCGCTGTCATCTGGAACGGATAGGCACCTCTGACCACCGGGAAGTCCAGGTTGGTTTCGAATACGGCATCGCCATTCGCATCGGTGGTGAATGAATTTGCTGAACCGAGGGCGCCGGCGGGATTTACCCAGGGGCTGATGGCATTCAGCGCATCCAGCGCAGAGCCAGGAGCCAACGGAGTCGCACCACCACCAGTTAACGGGCTACCAGCACTATTCAGGCCATTTTTACCCTTGATGCGCAGCCAGACGGTGAACAGGGTGTTGGGAACTGCACCCTCCACTTCGATTTCGACTTTACTGTTGCCGCCTTTCTGTTTGACCTCAAGTGATGCAGTAGCACCTTGCCAGGCGCTACCGCCGGGATCAGCCATGCAGTTGGCTTCGACGGTATCACCACTGCCGCTGGTGGAACCGGGAGCCCTACGGGACATAAAGTCGTCAATTGCCTTATTGGAACCTGCCATTGCCGTGGTAGAAACCACGCCAAGTAGCGCTGCTGTGAGTGTTGTCATTTTAAGTTTAGTCATTCTCCATTCCCTCATTTTGTTGGTTATAAACTACGTTATTTAACACTTAACGTTCCCGGTGAACGCTGCCCGCATAAAAAGCGGGCAACGCACATCGGAAACACCTCCTTACTTACTGTGACTGACTACTGGACAAACGCTTCGTGGATGACCATCAGCATGCGCGGATCAACGAAGTCTGTGCTGCCGGTAACATTGTTACGCCCCAGGAAAGTCGCGATAGGCTGCGCACAACCGGAGTTCACGCCACCTGTGCCATAGGTGCTCTGCGCACCTGTCTGCTCACCCGTACAGGTACCATCCTGTGCATCGGCGTCTGCTGGCAGGATAGAGTACTCACCAACACCACCACCCTGCTTGAAACACTCAGCAGGTGGTACAGGGCCAGTGACCGCACAACCCGGGTTGAAGGCAGATGATGCGATCAACAGGGTTTCTACGTCACACGCTGTGCCACTCGCACCAGGACCACCGATATTGGTGCAAGCTACCGCTGACATACGGTTGGGGCGGATACCGGCAATAACATTGACACCCGGATCCAGACCGATGGTACGGGACGGGAAGCTGTCGCCGTAGTCGACCACCTGGACTTTCTGGCGGAACACGCTCGGGTTACAACCACCCGGTCCGACTTCGCCCTCAAGGCAGTCACGTGAACGTTCGCGGTCCGTCACATAGATAGTGCCATCTTCGTCGTAGCCCCAGGCACGCAGTGAATCACGACGCGACGGATCATCGGCCGGTTTGCCCGGACGCAGGTCGATCCAGCGGGTTACAACAGCGCGGTTCTTGGCCTTGCCGAGCTTGAAGAGATCGTCGTTGTCGGCATCATCCATTTCCTTCTTGCCGTCCTCGTGGCGCTTCACCTTGTTACAACCAACGCCGCAACTGGTGTCTTCAACACCGGCTTTCCAGTCAACCATTGCAATAGCGGCACCGTGGAACATACTGAGTCCCATGCCTTCTTCACTGAAGGCGATACCAGCCATACAGGTCCAGCGTGGATCCTGATCAGTTGGCTGGCTGTATTCGTCGATAACCTGCATGGTCTCCTGGTCAATAACCAGCACGCGGCTGTTGGCCGAACGCGCGGCTGTTGTATAGACCGGCGGGAAGAACAGGTTGGAGGCGTTGCCACTGGGGTGTGTATTACCCAGCGGGCTGACCGAATCAGAGTTCTGCGCGTTGAAGAAGTTGGCATCACAGATTGCCTGCACGATGTTTCCGTTCGGCATCATCTGCGTGCCCAGTGGACGCGGTAAACTTCCGCGACCGGCAGGACCCGTGGGGTTGCCCAGCAACGGACGGTAGGAGACCGTCTTGATCGGGACACCGTTACGATGGAACTGGGTCAGCGCCTGCTGGGCGGCACTGGTAATGAAAGCATGGCCATTCAGACCACCGGACAGTACGCCGGTTGGCTTAAACGGTCCGGGACATTCAAGATTGCCACTGCCGTTTTCACACACTGGACCATTCGGGTCAGCAGCACCACCGAACGGATTCGCCACGGTAATACCGCGAGCACCGGTGACGATATTCACTTCCAGTACCTGGCCTGGGCCATTGGCTGCCGCGAAGGGCGCATTCATGGCGTCAGCCATCATAAAGTTGGCTTCCAGACAGGCTGGCTGACCTACCTCGTTAAGTCCATGTGCGCCGGCGCCGCCCGCAAACATGGCGAGCCCCAGCCCGTAGGCAAGGCTCGTAAGTGGTTTCATTAGTTTCATCGTGTTGAGCTCCTCACAATACTGGTTTTTAGTTAAAATACTTATTTTGTGCACAGGTAAGCGGGACAAGCTTCAGCCGCTCCTGATGAATAATGAGAAGTTGGCCGGCCGATTTATTCAGATTAACTTTGTGCCAGGTAGTACAAAAGCAGTTAAAAAACAACCAAATTGAATAAACCGGGTGGTTCTTGCATCTACCCACTATGGAAATCATCGACCGATTGCTGGACGCGCGCTGTCTGCGCCGCAAGATCGCGGGTAATCGTGACCGGCTGTACAAGGTTGCACTCGCCTGGTCTGGTGAGCCGACCGTTGCTGATGACCTGGTGCAGGAAACCCTGATGATCGCCCTGCAGCGCGTCCAGCAGTTGCGGGAACAGGAACGACTCAATGCCTGGATGTACACGATTCTCAGCAACTGCTGGAAACAGTACCTGCGCCGGATGCGCCCAACAGTCAATATTGATGACGTAGATATCAGCTGTGATGATGATGCAGAGGCCGGAAGCAGTAAGCAGGAAATCGTCGATCATGTTCGACGCGCCATTCTTCGCCTGCCCACCGGACAGCGGCAGACGATCACACTGATTGACATTGCAGGCTTCAGCTACTCCGAAGTGGCTGATATTCTGGACATTCCAATCGGCACCGTGATGAGTCGTTTGTATACTTCCAGACAGTCCCTGCAAAAGGTACTCTCCAATTTTCGTGCACCACAGACTGTCTCAACCGGATACCTTCGGAGTGTAAAGTGAAAAAAATGGACTTTAGAACTGAGCGCATTCTGCATGCCTATGTTGATAACGAGCTCGAACCCCAGGCAAAAAGCCACTTGCTGATACAACTGGAAAACGACGAGCGCATCCGCGCGCGCGCCTGTGAACTACAGCGCACCAAGGAATGGATAAAGTTTTCTTTCGAAGGAGAAGCTGCGCAGACACGCTCACTGCCTGGAATCCAGTGGCGGCTGCGGCACACTTCGCCCTTCTATATCGCTGCGTCCCTGGTGATTGTTCTGATCGCCTTCGGCGCCGGCTGGTCCGGCCACTCACTGACGGAAAATGTGACGCCACAGGGACTGGTACTGGATACTGCAAACACTGCAGCGCCACATGTCATTCTGCACATCAGCGATTCTGATGAAACCCGCTTTAACAAAGTACTGGAACGAACGGATCAACTTCTTCGTCAATATGGAAGTAACGGCGTACAAGTTGAAGTCGTCGCCAACGCGGGTGGCCTGGACTTTATGCGCACGGCCTCTTCAAAGCACATCGACAGCATCAGGCGCATGATTGCAGAACATGACAACGTGCGCTTCATCGCCTGCTCCAGGGGACTGAGCAAGTTACGCAAACTCGGTCTGAACGCGACGGTTATCGATGGTGTGGATGCCCATGAACCGGCGGCGGATCACTTGATAGAGCGTCTTACCGAAGGCTGGACCTACATCCGGATCTAGAACCTGGCTGGCCCCGGGTAAAGGTTATGCCCTGATTGCCGAAGTCAATCAGGGAGTGACCCTTAAAGGCCCCGCCATGAACACAGAAATGTGTCTCTACCCCGATTACAGCAATAGTAAAATCAGCCTGAGAATGGCTGCAATGCTTTTTGGCGTAACACTGCTCATCAATAGCCCGGTGGTTTTCGCACGAGCCTATCGTTGTGCTGACACCAGCGGGAATATCACGTATTCGCAAAGCCCTTGCGCAGCCAACCAGACCGGCTCAAGGATGCGTGGCATCAGTACCAGTAAAAATTCTGATCGCAAGGCCTGTACACACGTGCGTCGTTTCGCCACGGAAAGTTTCGAAAAGTTACAAGATGGCACTGAGCCTTCCATGTTGATTAATGAATACGGAGGCCCTGGCTATATCAGCCCGATTACACTGAATACCATCAATTTCGCAAGCAGCTTCCGCTTCAACAAAAATGTTTCTGCAAGGAAAGTTGGCGCGATGGCCTATAATAAATGTGCAAATCGTGGCTTCGGGAAAATACAGACAAGCGATCTCCCCGATGAAATACTGCCACCACGCAAACCTGAGCAGGACAGTCCTGCGGCTGCGCCGCTCCCCGCACGAGCCATACCCGATACCGGAACCTACTGACAGGGTAGCGACGGGCAGTCAAAACACACCTGACAACTCTGTCAAGCAGCGTTCAGATGCGCCCGTATAGCTTGCGCAACTCCGTTTTTGCCCTTTCCAGAACCGCTTTTTGTTGCGGGTCCAGGTGCCTGCCGGCGCGATTGATATAGAAGACCAGCATCGACATTGCAGACCGGAACGGCGGAGATCTGCGTCGCCGGCTGGCCTCGGCTGAACGTTGCAGCGACAGGGCAATACGGTGCGGATCTTTCCAGGTAAAGACTCCCTCTTCAAGATCCAGCGCATCGCTTTCCCGCGTTACGCGGGCCGACCAGTTCCTGTTCTCTTCGACCATGGTCAGCAGGAATCTGATGTACAGCCTTTCTACAGGCGCTCTGGCAAATGCCTGCGAATCTCCAGCGCATCATACTGCCCGAGATTTTTCTCAATCTCGGAAATTTTAACGCCGGATAAAGTCTTCAGCTTATCTCTCAGGAAACCCAGCAGAGGCGGGCCGGCTACCAGCAACAACCTGTTACAGCGTCCTTCATTATGGGCAGCCTGCACATGCCCGGCGATCTGTTTGGAAAAACGGATAGTCTCCTCCTTTTTGGGCTCGACGGATGACCCCATGGCATGACGACCCTGGCCCTTGCTGTCAAAGCTGCGCCCCGGTCGGTCAGCGCTCAGCGTCTGTTCCCGCTCACGTGCTTGCGGATGTTCCAGCTCATCCACCTTGATCAATTCGCCGCGTGGGTCATCAACGGTAAAAATACGCGCCTTGCTTTAGTCTGCAACCACTACCCAGTAT
>Ga0114931_10002558_pt1 | contig 23109 bp, 21 predicted proteins | sample 2SBtaG_FD_89579 | JGI IMG/M metagenome (GOLD analysis project Ga0114931, IMG submission 89579) | Deep subsurface microbial communities from Kolumbo volcano to uncover new lineages of life (NeLLi) - 2SBTROV14_V59a metaG | ecosystem: Environmental > Aquatic > Marine > Volcanic | place: Kolumbo... | reverse complement strand
TGTAGTGGAGGGGTTCTGTCAAATACTTGCTATGATGTTATGAAAAAAGAGGGTTTAATGTATTCATACTATGAATCGTTCATTGATGAAAAAATTAAAGCAAAAGTCAAATTAGTTCAACAAAATATAAAAAAGGCATGGTTGTCTATTAAGAGTGACAGGATTAAATTTGAATATCAAGATATTGATTTGTTTCCAGTTGTTTCGCATCAGTTTAAAGAATTTTTTATACATAGAATGATTGAACAGACAATTCTTATTGCGACTCTTGATAAAATATATAAACAATTGAAACCAAATTTAATAATTACACCAAACGATTCAGTTCTTTTTAGTCGTGCAGCAGTTCTTGCTTCAAAAAAATACAAAATTCCTTCGTTATTGTTACAGCATGCGACTAATCTTGATAGAATCAGTCGTGTGCATCCTATATCTGATTATACCGCATTATGGAATGAGAATGATTTCAAGCAGATAGATGAGAATCTTAGTAGAAAAATGTTTATATCAGGCACACCAAAGCAGAATAGAATTCAGAAAGACATGAAGCACTGTGATAAAAAACGAGTCATAGCAGAATTAGGCATAACTGGAAAGTGCATTGTTCTTTTTGCTGCAAGGTTTCCAATTACCAGGGACTTGTTTCGTATTGATGATTTAATAGAAATTATTTCAAAGCAGGATAAATCTGAAGAAATATCTGTGATTATAAAAATGCATCCAGCAGAAACAAGGTTAAGCCCAAAACAAGTTTCTGCACTATTTAGGCAAAAGAATTTTATGTTCATTCAGAAATACAACTTCAACAAATTACTATGCATTTCTGATATTGTGTTAAGCACAGAAGAATGCACAACCTGTTCTGATGCTATAATGGCTAAGAGGCCTTTGATTACTATAAATTACGAAAAAAATTTTGATCAGGCATTGACAGACATAACATACTATGGAAAGGAACCCCCTTTTTTCAGGGCAAAGAGCAGTGTTCAATTAGGAAATTACATTAAAAATCTTATGGACAGCAAAGTTAGAATTCAATTGCTTAAGAAAATTGATTTGTACAACATAAAACAAAATAGATATAATAAAAAAAGTACTGAAATCCTCACTAATTTTGCTCTTAATTTGTTAATAGATCATAAGAAACATCGTTTATGAGATTATTTTTCTTTAGTTGATGCAGGAATGAGAACAGGCTGTAATCACGATATTTGCGAAAAACAATCTGAGCACCATATGGTAATCCTTTTGGACAAGTAAACACAGGTATATTGATAGAAGGAACACCACAAAGTGTCCAGATTAGGCATGAGTCAATTGTATCTACTGAATCAAGACCTTTTTTTGCACTGCCTGCTGTTGATAAGGTGATTATGCCATCATAACGACTAAAAAAACTGTCCATCAAATCAGATAATTGCACTTGTTCTTTAAGAGCATTAGTATATTCATCTTTTGAAATTTTCATGCCATCTTCAATCATACTTTTAAATACATTACTTAACATCTCCTTGCTGTTATTGTATTCTTCATTATAATAATAAGACAATGCCTTGTTATATATTGTTTTGTGAATTTTGTGGCTTAATTTAAATTCTTTAGGTAACTCAACTTCTTCAATTGTTATATCCTTTAATTTTGAGAGTTTTGAAACATAGTCTTGAATGGATTCTTTGGCATATTTTTCCCATTTTTCCCATAAATGCGTTTTTACAAATGCAATTTTCCATGGTCCTGTCTTATTTTGTTTTCTTTCATTTTCAAGAATTGAATGAACATATGGGAAATTGTCTCCTTTAACTCTCATAACATCAAACATAAGCTCAATATCTTCTATTGTTCTTCCAAATGTTGTGACATGGTCTAACACATCAACTGTTTTTAAGACTCCTGTTCTTGGAATCAAACCAAATGTTGGTTTGTAACCATATATCCCACAATAACTTGCTGGTCTTATGCTTGAACCTGCTGTTTGTGAGCCTATTGATACGGGAATCATTGATGCTGCTACTGCTGCTGCTGAACCACTTGAGGAAGTACCAGGAGTGTGTTTGAAATTATGCGGATTTACAGTGGGACCAGGATGATGTACTGCAAATTCTGCTGTGACTGTTTTTCCAGGTACAATTCCCCCTTCTTGTTTAATATAGAATACAACTCTTGAGTCATTTCCTGGAGTGAAATCTTTCCATATAGGACTACCCATCTCCGTTGGGAAATACTTAGTATTGTAAATATCCTTTATGCCTACCGGTATTCCATACAAACAGCCTTTGAATGTGCCATTTGTAATCTGTTTATCAATGGATTTTGCCTGCATAAGAAATTCTTGTTTATTAAAAATAGACCATGCATGTATCTTATTTTCCATCATCTCTGTTTGTTCAATACATGACTTGGCTAGTTCAGTTGCAGTCAATAATCCTTTTTTAATCTGCTCAATGGCTTTTGTTGCACTGAGTTTATATGGTTTCATTTTAACCAACACCTGCATGTAATTAAATCACCTATTCCATCATTTGTCATGAGTTCTTTGTAATAATCATCGACCTTATCCAATATTTTTATGAAATCATTACCTTTTGGTGTTTTGGTCATTAATGGTTTTCTTGGAAGAACTACATTTGACATCTCTGTTGTATTTTTTTGGCCATGGCAATTATGCATCCAATGGAAATGGTTTGTGATTGATGCCTGAAGTATAGGGTGTGTTTCACAATCAAATCCAATTTTTTCGAGAAGTTTCTTTAAACTTGATTCTGAAAAATAGTAAAGATGAATATCCCTATAGAAAAAATCTCTGTATTGTGGTATATCATAACAGTTTGCTAAGGGCTCCATTAAATTCGGAACTTCAATGAATATTTGAGTCTTTTCATGGGTAAATCTGGATTTTAAATCTATTAGAAAATCAGTTACATTAGGAACATGTTCAAGAAGTGCAAACAGGCAAATTATGTCAAAGGGTTCACTAGGTTTAATCTCCTGAAGCGGAACATCCCATATTTTGTATTTTTGCTCTCTTAATTTTTTAACTTGTGCTTTTGTGATTTCAGTTCCTTTAACTTCTTTGACAAAAGGTCTTATCATCTTCATGAAAGTACCATCCCCACATCCAATATCCAATAGTCTTGAATTGTTGTTTGTGTATGGTTTTATTCTTTTGACTCTTTCTTTATATTCATCATATTTCATGTTTTGACCAGTAATATTTGGTCTGAAAACATATTTACTTTTATCATAAAGTTTTTTTACTTCATCTGGCTGATCCCATGTATCTAAATAATGTAAATTGCAAATATCACAACAGTATATCTTAATTTGAGTGCTTACAATATTCTTATTTATACCTTCTTTGTTACATATTGGACATTTATTTGACATTTTTTAGTTTTGACTTTATTTCCTGCTTCTTGTTTATTACTAAATTTCTGTGAAACTTCATAATCTCATAAAATTCTTTTTCTTTCATGTTAGTGATTTTGAGAAAGTGTTTAAAAGATTTTGGAATTCTTGAGTCATATTTTTTAATTAGTTTAAATCCTTGATCTCTAGTTATTAAACCTGCCCTGACATCTTGAGATGCATGATCTGTTGCACGACCAAATCCTCTTTTAAGGTATTTAGTGTAATCGTGCATACCATGCATGATACATTCAGCACTTTTATATCTCTTGTATGTGCCATCCATTTCTCCTTCTTCCCATTCTCGCCATCCATACTCTTTTTTAACAAATTCTTCTTGTCTTTCTGAATCCCAGAAGATATAATCTCCTAAATGAATGCCAACAACACCCACTCTTTCAATATCTGAAAGGTCTGGAAGCTTATAAGGATACAAATCCTTCATTGTCAAACCGTCTCCAGCAAATTCTTCAGGGTACAATTTTGCAGATACACGTGTAAAATAATCCCTATCAAATTTTATTAGTTTTGAATCCTTATATCTGGTTCTTCCAGATTCTTCTGCAACAGATTCACCCCAAATTAAGAGTGGAATTTGAAATCTTACTGCAACTTGTAAAGGAAATGCCCCTACACCAGCGTGGCAGCTCCAGCACGAGTCCCCAATTTTTTTGATTGATTTTTTTGCTATTGTGTTTACCAATTTTCGGTTTGGTGTAAACATTATGTGATCAATATTCAGTTTTTCAAGAATGTTTTTTAGATTATACTTACCTGTTTTACTGAACCAATTATGGCTAAAAGTTACAGCCAGAGGTTTTAAACCATAGATTTTTTTGATTACGTGCAATTGAAAACAGCTGTCTTTACCTCCACTGATTGGAACAATACAATCATAATTGTCTCCACTTTTGTTTTTATATAGCTCCAGAATATTTTTTAATTCCTTTTCGCGTTCAACCCAATTTATATGCATTTTTTCTTCTGCTGATTGACATGCCTGGCATATTCCCATGTCATCAAATGTAAGACCTTCATTAGTGCTAGTCATACAGCATCTAATGCAATATTTTAGCTTAGAATCTGGTTGTTCTTCATTATTTTTTTCAGGATTCATTAGTTTTATTGGAACAAATTAGCATTTATAAAGATTGTGAAGTTTAGGTATTACGCAAAGTGACAATGTGTGGCTTAACAACACAAATAATTTGGATAATTAATGATTTTTCTAAGCTAACTTAACTCTACATAGTATTCATAAAGTTTATTAATGAATATTTTATACTTAAACTCATGACAAAGATTGTGTGTGTTATTCAAGCTAGAACAGGTTCAACAAGACTGCCTTCTAAAATTTTGAAGAAAATACAGGGTAAGGAATTGCTCTTGCATGTTGTTGATAGAGTTCTTGATTCTAAACTTATTGATATTGTAGTTGTTGCAACAACAATTGCTAAGCCAGATGATCTCATTGTAGAATTAATTAATAATTATGATAAGAGAGTCCATTATTATCGCGGTTCAGAACAAGATGTTTTGGATAGGTATTATCAGACAGCAAAAAAATTTGCAGCAGATATTGTAATCAGAGTAACATCTGATTGTCCTCTAATAGATAGTGAAATAATTGATGAAATAATTAAAGAATTCATGAACTCTGATTTTGATTATATTTCCAATAACATTGGCCGAAGAACATATCCACGTGGTCTGGATGCAGAGGTATTTAGCTTTAAAGCATTAAAGCGGGCATGGCATGAAGGTGATTCTGCATCAGACAGAGAGCATGTAACTTGGTACATAAGACAACATCCTCATGAGTTCAAGACAATGTGTCATGAAAATGATGTTGATTTATCTAAGAATAGATGGACTGTAGATGAACAGGCAGATTTAGATTTTGTCAATGAAGTGTATAAGAGACTATACAATAAAAACAAAAAATTCAAAACAAAAGAGATTCTAGAACTTTTAACAAAAGAACCAAGTCTTGTAGAAATCAATTCTCATATTGAACAGAAAAAAGTTGACGGTAAAGAAGCATGAAAATACTCATAACAGGAGCAAATGGTTTGCTTGGTTCTAATTTGTGTTGTCTGTATGCAAATGTACATGAGGTGTATGCTACTAGTATTACCAAACCATCAATACCAAACTGTAAAAATTACAAGTTGGACATAACTGATGAAAAAGAAACAGCTCTTATTTCAAAGATTTCTCCTGATTTGGTTATTCACTGCGCAGCTTTGGTCAATGTTGATTATTGTGAAGAACATGAATCTGAAACAGAATTGGTAAATACGACTGGGACAAAAAATATAGCAAAGGAGGCAGCAAAAACAGGTATTTTTTTAATCCATATCTCAACAGATGCTGTATTTGATGGTGCGAAGGGAAATTATTCAGAAGAGGACGCTGTAAGTCCAATTAATGTGTACGCAAAATCTAAACTTAGAGCTGAAGAGTATATTAAAGAATTTGCAAATACGGCAGTTATCAGAACAAATATTTATGGATGGAATAGAACAGACAAAGTTAGTTTGGCTGAATGGATAATCAATAAATTAAAAAAAAAAGAAATTGTTAATGGATTTAAAGATGTATATTTTACACCTATTCTTGTCAATAATTTAGCTGAAGCATTGCTTGAGGTGTATGATATAAAATATCATGGGATATTAAATATTACTGGTTCTGAAGCTTGCTCAAAATACCAGTTTGCCAAAATGATTGCAAAAGTATTTAACTTTGATGAGAACCTGATTAAGCCAATAAGTGTAGATCAGTTTAATTTTAAGGCAAAAAGAGCAAAAAATATGAGTCTTAATATTAATAAGGCTAAGACTCTTCTTAAAACAAAACTTTTGAATATTGAGGATGGATTGACTGAATTTAAATCCTTGCAAAATACATATCTGGTGAAACTTAAAAGTGAAAGTAGTAATAATTCCAGCTCTTAATGAAGAAAAAACTATTGGTTTAGTTATATCTAATGCATTGAATTATGTGGATGAGGTTATTGTAGTTGATGATGGTTCTTCTGATAGGACAAAGATTATTGCAGAAAAAAATGCAACAGTTATTAGTCATTGTATGAATAAGGGTTATGATTTTAGCTTAAATAATGGTTTTAAAGAGGCAGTAAAAAAGGGTGCTGATATCATAATTACAATGGATGCCGATGGTCAACATTTTGCAGAAGATATACCAAAAATAATAGCTATTATTAATGATGGTGCAGATATTGTTGTTGGTCTTAGACCTTATAGGGCAAGGTTTATGGAATCAGTATTTGCATCTTATGGTAAAAGGAAAGGCATACTAGACCCTTTATGTGGATTCAAAGTATATAAAACAAGTGTTTACAAAGATATAGGTTTTTTTGATAATATTAATTCTATTGGCACACAATTAACATTTGTTGCACAAAAAAAAGGTTATAAAATAAGTAATTTCAAAATTAAACTGAAAAAAAGAAAGGATGTTCCAAGATTTGGGAGATTATTTGTAGCGAATGTTAAGTTGTTTTTTGCATTCTTGAAATTAGTAACATATTTATACAAAATGGACTCAACCAACAAATAAAATAAGATTGGGGTAGTTATGATGAAAATTGAAATTGATGGTAAAACAATAGGTGATGGATATCCTTGCTATACTGTGGCAGAAGTAGGTTCAAATTTTGATGGGAGTTTGGAAAGGGCAAAAAAATTAATTGATTTAGCAAAAACATGCGGAGCAGATGCAGTGAAATTCCAGAGTTTCAAAGCTGATAAAATTGTATCTAAAAAAGGATTTGAAAATTTGAAAGCAGGGTTTCAGACAAATTGGAAAAAACCAGTTTATGAAGTTTATGAAGATGCGGAATTCAACAGGAACTGGACCAAAGAATTGTTGAATTATTCAAAAAATAAAGGCATAACTTTTTTTAGTGCACCATATGATAAAAAAGCAGTAGATGATCTTGTTGATGCTGGTGTTTCTGTCTTCAAAATTGGTTCAGGAGATATAACATGGTTGGAAATTATTGAGTATATTGCTAAACAGGGTAAGCCTATTATTCTGGGAACTGGAGCAAGCACTATGACTGAGATTCAAAATGCAGTTGATGTTATTCATTCTACTGGAAATGAGCAACTGGTGATTTTGCAGTGTGTTACTAATTATCCTGCTTCATTTGAACAAGCAAATATCAGGGCTATAGAATTGTTAAGAAGCAAGTTTAATACTTTGGTTGGATATTCAGACCATACTCCTGGTTATATTGTTCCAATGGGTACAGTTGCACTTGGTGGTTGTATGGTTGAGAAACATTTTACAGATGATAAAAACAGATTAGGTCCTGATCATCCCTTTGCTATGGACGGAGATGATTTTAAACTAATGGTTGATAATATACGGACACTTGAAAAAGCTTTAGGAAAACCAGAAAAAGAACTATATCCTGAAGAGTCTGATTCTGTTATTTTGCAGAGGAGATGTGTTAGGGCAAAAAACAAAATAACTGCAGATTCAATTATTACAAAAAGTGTGTTAGAATTTTTGCGTCCAGCCCCAAAAGGTTCATTTAGTCCTGGTCAGTTGGATAAAATTATTGGCAGAAAAGTAAAAGTTGATATTGAAAAAGGAAAAGCTTTGTTACCTGAGCATTTTTAGTTAAGTATTTGGTTATTTTGTTTTAAATTATCACTGTCAATAAATGTCCTATGCCACAACTCCAGATTTAGCAGTGTGTATATCCTATGGCCATGATCAACTTTGCCTTTTCTATGCTCTTGCAAAATTTTATTGATTTGTCTTGTCTTAAAGTATCCTCTCTTCTGAAATCTTTTACTAAGTAAAATCTGCTCTGAAACATCTCTTAACTCATGCTTGAACCATTTTCCAATTGGTACACTAAAACCTTGTTTTGGTTTGTTAAGAATCTCTTTTGGAAGTAGATCTTTCAATGATTTTTTTAAAAGATATTTCATTGATAACCTCTTCATCTTGTTTTTGAAAGGGATTGTTGCTGAAAATTCCACAAGTTTATGGTCAAGAAATGGTGAGCGGGTCTCTAGGCTGTTCATCATGCTTGTCCTGTCAATTTTTACAAGTAAATCAGATGCCAGATACAATTTGATATCTGTGTAGAGTTGTTTGTTATAATCATTACTGTTGCATTTATCAAAATAATTGTTAATTACACTAAGTGACTTATTATCTTTATTTATTTTCCTAAGATTTGGTGTGTATAATTTTTCTTTCATTTCATCATTGAATATCTGAATCCAGTTAAAGTATCTCTTGCTGGTTGGTTGACTAGATGTAGTCAAAAATCTTTTCAGAATTCTAGTTTTTGAATTTGCTGATGTTGATTCTGGCAGTTTCTGAGTAACTCTTGCAAGATTTTTGATAACTGGTTTTAGGGGACTTAGCATGCGTGAAACTTTTTCAGCTTGGTATTTAGGATAACCAACAAAATTTTCATCTCCGCCATCACCATTTATTGCAACAGTTACATGTTTTTTGGTTTCTCTTGATACATAATATGAAGGTATTGCTGATGAGTCTGCAAATGGTTCATCAAATGCCCATACAAGTTTAGGGAGTATTGATATTGCAGAAGGCTCCACTGTAAATTCCCTATGTTCTGTTGAATATTTATCAGAAATAATTCTTGCATGTTTTGACTCGTCAAATGAGTTCTCACTAAATTTTATTGTAAATGTCTTGACTGGTTCATCTGAATATTTAGCCATTAAGGCAACTATTACACTACTATCAATACCGCCAGAAAGAAATGCGCCTAATGGGACATCACTTACCAGCCGTTGTTTTACAGAATCATCAAGCAGTTTTCTTACATTTTCAAGATAATAAGCTTCAGATTTATTAGATTCCTTATATTTTACATCCCAATATTGGGTAATTTTCAGTTTATTATTATTAATAACCATGTAGTGTCCAGGTTCAAGCCTTTTAATACCTTTAAATGCAGTATCAGCACCAATTGTTGCTAAGAATGATAAATAATGGTTGAGTGCTTTTAGGTTGACTATTCTCTTAATATCAGGGTTCAGAAGGATTGCCTTGATTTCTGATGAAAAAATAAATCTTTTTTTGTCATAATAATAAAAAAAAGGTTTTTTCCCTAGTCTATCCCGTACAATAAACATTTTTTTTTTGATGGTGTCCCATATGGCAAAAGCAAACATTCCACTTAACTGAGTCACACATGACTCACCGTATTCTTCAAATAAATACAGAATAACTTCTGTATCAGTATCTGTATTAAACTTATACCCTTTTTTTTCAAGATTCTTTCGTAGTTTCATGAAATTATATATTTCACCATTGTATACAATCCATAATGTTTCATCTTCATTGTGCATGGGTTGTTTACCTTTAATTGATAAATCTATTATACTTAGCCTCTTATGACCAAGTCCAATATTTCCATCAATATAAAATCCATCTTGGTTTGGTCCACGGTGTTCTAAAATCTTATTCATGTCCTTTATGATTTTTTTATCAACAGTATCTTTGTTAAAGTTCCATATTCCATTTATACCGCACATCTAATCACCCAGCATCTTAAAATAGAGCTTTTCTAGTTCATCTGTAACTTTATTCCAGCTATATTTATCAAAAACAATTTTACTGCCTTTTGCACCCATTTTTTTCATAAGTTGTGGGTCTGTAATCAGTTTGATTATTGCTGAAGATAATGCTTTAGAATCTTTGCTGTTTATTAAAATTCCTGCGCCATCACTAATAATCTTGTGCAGACCATTTTCTGTGGTTGTGATTATTGGCAAACCTGATGCACATGCTTCAAGCATGCTATTTGGAGAACAATCATAGATTGATGGGAGTACAAAAATATCTGAACCAGCTAATGCTTCAAGTTTCTCAGCTCCATATAAACCTTTAATGATGTTGATATTATTTAGGTTGAATTTATCTATATATGTTTTTAGTTCACCAAGATAATTATCATCCGGTCCAATAATGAATAGTCTTATTTTTCTGTCTTTTAAGCGGCTTAATGCTTCAATCAGATATTTGAGCCCTTTTATCTTATTAATTCTTCCAACAAATAACAGAACATTTTCATCTGGTTTGATTTCATATTTTTTTCGAAATATACTTCTTGGTGGAATTTTTTTAAACATTTCAGTATCAATACCATTTCTAATGATTCTTAGATTTTTTAGATTGTGTTTTCTACAATCTTTTCTCTCGTTTTCTGTTTGAACAGTTATAGCATCAGCTGAGAAGAGGAATTTTTTTAGAAAAAAATTAAATATTTTTTTGAGATTATTTTTACTTTGCATGGGGACATCAGATAATGCACCTCTTATCGATACTAAATATTTTTTATTATATTTTTTGGATAGCTTTCCACCTATAAAAGTTATAATTGTATAATATTCCTGAATATGGATAATATCAAAATTATTAATTTTTTTTTTGACCTGACTATACATGCCTACAGGACTGAATATTTTATATTTTGAGGCAAGTAAATTATTTATATTTGGAAAATATTTAATATGCATTCCATTAATTATATCTTCTTTTTTATCAATCCTTTTTTTAGGTTCCCATGCATCTGTTGTGTAGACAGTTACTTCATGACCTTTTTTAACAAGTCTTAATCCTGTCTCATAAGTGCCCCTTATTGGTCCACCAAATCTATATGCAGGGATAAAATATGGAATCAAAAATAGTATTTTTAGTTTATTACAATCTGGGTTTAATACCACACCCCTTTTTGCGCTGTCAGATTGTAGTGAATTTTTAGGCATTTTATTTTCTGGTTTTATATTGCACGGTGTTCCCATATCTTTCTTTTAATATAAGGCAGGATCTGGCTGGGATTGTTTAATGCGTTGGAAATTAAAGTTTTAGCATACTTTTGTTTTCTTAATCTTTCAAATTTTTTGTAAAAATTGTATAATTCTTTTTTTGATACTTTTTCTGAGAGATTAATTTTTTTTTGTGGATTGTGCGTGAAATCCTGTGCAAGTTTTTCCCAATCCATGTCTTTTGAAACAAGATTTTTTTTAAGTGCATATTCCCAGATAGGAGTTCCAGGGTAAGGGACGAGTCCATAAACCTGAAACAGATTAATATTTGAATTCTTGATAAATTTATATGTTTTCATAATATCTTTTTTACTTTCATATGGCGCACCAATTATAAACGTTGCATTGACATTTATATTGTACTTACTTATTATGCTTACGGCTTTTTGATTGTCCTTTATAGATACATTCCCTTTTAACCATTGCAGTGTCTTATCACATCCTGATTCAAGACCCATTCCTATATTTGTTACATTCATTCTTTTTAGGATTCTGACTATTTCATCATTGATTAGGTTTGATCTGCATGAAACATGAAAACTTACTTTTTTTTCTATTCCTTCTTTCCTGATTAATTCTACAATCTTCTTAAGCCTTTTTTTATCCGCAATAAAAAGATCATCCTGAAATGAAATTAGGTTGGGTTTATATTCTTTTAATATTTTTTTGATCTCCCTGATTACATATTCTGCACTGAAAAATCTTACACTGTTCCAAAATCTTGTCGATGAGCAAAAGGTACAATTATAAGGACATCCCCTTGATGAGAAAACAGGAAACATCCCTCCTTTTTGAATCTTAAGTAGTTCATAAGAGGGGTGAGGTATTTTATCTAATGGTTCAATTAAATCTCTTGCGCTGGTAAGTGCAATTGATTTAGAGCTATGATAGGCAATGCCTTTAATCTTCCTAATTTTTTCCATATCCCAGCCATGTTTTTGGAATGTGTTGGCTATATCCAGAAAAGTCTCTTCTCCTTCACGCATTATTCCAATATCCATCTCTTTTGACAGGCTTTCTGGGAGTGCAGAGATATGCTGTCCACCTATGATTACTGGTATTTTATATTTCTTACATATTTTACTAACCTTTTTTGCAATGTTGTAATTTTGGCTTACAGAACTAATTCCAACTAAATCAGGTTTAAAAGAATTGATTGTTTTGTAAACATTATGGTTAATTATTTTTATCTTGATATCTTTGTTGTATTTCATAAGGTAAGCAGCAATGTAACCTAAACTTAATGAAGGCATAACCCTTTCATTAATATTTCTAAAGTTAATTACATTAATCAAGAGTATTTTAATTTTAAACACCTTTAATTGATTTGATTATGCCAAAAATTACTTCTGTTGCAAGAATTGATTCTGGTGTTGTTATTAATTTATTAGATAATCCCTTAAGTGCATTTTTGATTTCATGCATTTCATTATCATATCCTAAATCAGAACTTGATGACATTATCTTTTTTCCATTTAGTTTAATCTCCTTGAATTCAATCATTTCAATGACATTTCCATCTTGGAAGATTTCACATTTTTCTCTTTCAACCTTACTTGAGCCTGTACAGCTATAAATGAGGTTGCAAACAGAACCATTCTTGTATTTGATTGTTGTGACTATATTGTTATCATCATTAATTTCACCTTTTGTTGAGGTGATTTTTTCAGCAAAAATTCTTTTTGGTTGAGATGCTGTCAAGAAATTGAACAAATCAATAATATGGCATGCTTCTCCAATTATTCTTCCACCCCCCACGTCTCGCTGGTTGACCCAATGGTCTTTTGGCAGAACAACATTATTAAACACATAGTTCACGATTATTGGTTTATCTTTATCTATAAGAGTTGATATTTTTTCGAATACAGGACTGTATCTTCTATTGAAACCGACTGCAAATATTTTTTTGTGTTTTTGTAATATTTTTTTTAGTTTTAGAAATTCATCCTTGTATATTGCTGCAGGTTTTTCAACATAAATGTGTTTATTTCTCTTGATTGCATCCATAGCAATTTTTGCATGTGTATCATGTCTGGTGCATATCATTACTAAATCAATATTTTTATCATCAAGTATTTTTTTATAATCAGTAGTTACATATTTTGCATTAAGTTCTTTAGCTGTTTTTTTGCCACTGCTTCCGTTTTTAGTTGCAATAGCATAAATTTGAAATTCTTTGATCTTTTTGATTGCAGGAACCAGAAAACCTTTGGTAAAATTACCAGCTCCAATAAGCCCAATCTTAATTGTGCCATTTATTTTATTTTTGTTAAGTATGGTGGTTGATTCTGTATCATATTCTTTGTGATTATTATATTCAATGAGTATGCCATTTCCACTAAATTCAAATAATTTATTATATGCTTGTTTAGCTTTACTTAGTTCATATGTCTCGTCAATGAGTGAAAATATATCAATCTTTTTTTCTTTTACTAGCTGCAAAAAAGCCTCCATATTCCTATTCATCGTCCAGCGGACATATCCAATAGGATAGTCAATATTTTTACTTTCATAATTTGGATCATAATATCCAGGTCCAAAAGATGTAGATATCTTAAATTCGAGTTCTTTTTATAGATTTTACTTCTTTCGATGTTTAGGTTGCAAACACCTACAAGTATGACTCTTCCTTTTCTTCTACACATATCAAAGGCATCATTGACTAAATTAGCATGTGTAGCAGCTGCTATTATCACGCCGTCGCATCCTATGGAATTAGTAAACTTTTTGATTTTTTTGATATCTGAATGATTTAATGCTAAATCAATATAGGGTTTTTGAGTTTTTTCTTTGTTGGTATCAATACCAATTACACGACAACCATTAGCTTTTAATAATTGAGCAATTAACTGACCGATAAGTCCAAGACCTATAACAACATGGGTTTCACCAAGTGTTGGTTTTAATTGTCTGATTGATTGCATGGCTATTGCACCAACACCTGCAAAAGCTCCTTCTTGTGCTTTTACATCTGGCAGCATTTTGACAAACATGTTTTTTGGTACTGCGATATACTCAGCATGATTTGCAACACCGGCACCTGAACATGCAACTAAATCACCTGTACCTACATTTTTTATATTGTCACCAACTTTTACAACTGTACCACATGAACTATAACCTAACAGATGCCATATATCAAGTCTTGATTTAACTATTTCTAGTGTTTTTTTAACCCCTGTTTCCTTAGCTAGTTTTATGACTTGTTTTGTTAGATCTTTTCTCTCTAAAGCCATTTTGTAAAGAGGTTTTTTCATGAGGTCTATCATGGATTTTTCAGTTCCAGAACTCAAAAGTGAGAACTTGTTTTTTACTATAATTTCATTCTTGTTGCAAGAGGGTGCAGGAACATTTTCAATAAAAACACTGCCTTTTTTGTCATACAATACTTGTTTCATAAGTGACAAGATAAGGAGAGTTATTTATAAATATTATTAAACTCAGGTTATTTCTTATTTATGCTCTTTTTTAGTAATGGTATATTTACATAAACATAAATTCCAAGAATCAGTCCTAAAAAAACACCAGTTAGTATCATATATCTTAATTCACACCTTAACATAAAGTAGGGTTGATGTAAATCAAGACCAACTTTGTTTAATAAATTACCAATAGACTGAGCGATTTTCTTAAAAGGTCCAAATAATCCATACCTGAATCTAGCAGTGTCATCAAAATCCCATTCTTCAGAATATTCCATTTTTGTTTGTTTAGTTTGGTCTAAATATTCCTTTCTAGCAATTGGATTATTAAGCTCATTACTTGTTTTGCCAGGGGACATATTATATAATGGATCAAATATTAGCCATTTATTATTTATATTTGCTTCAACAACAACATGTGAAAAGTCATCATTTTCAGAACTTGGGCATAGACCTAATGGATGGGAATCAATATTTAAAATATGAAGCATGGAAAGTTCAAAATGAACATGATCTCCGCAATTTCCACCCTGATTAAGTATTTTAATGGGTGTTCTACAAACAAAACTTGTTCCACCATGCGTAAAAGTTTTGTTGATTATTTTATATGTGATTTCATTAATTTTATTTACTTTCTCATAATTATTATTTAATGAGTAAACATCATATTCCTCTAGTATTTTTTTTAATGTTTTTTGATTATTAATATACACAAATAAGTTAAAAATAAAAATAGAGATTATTAAAATGGCAAATATAATAAGAATATAATTAATCTTTCTCATTTAGAATGTGGTTTCTAAAAGTTATTTAAATTTTTTGTATCTTTAGTTGCTGACAAAAGTAAATTATATGATTTTTTGCAACTAAAGTTAGAAAGACATAACAATTCTTATAGTGTACTTATGTCTTTCTCTACTTTTCAATTAAACTTCATATGTTCACAACCTTTAAAAAAGGACTAAAATTCTATGGGCACTATGCTTAAGAAATCTGCAAAATACACAGCTAAAGGTGTAAGTTCTGGTTTAAAATATAGGTTTAGAAAAAATCAAAATATACACCAGTCACCCACATTCATGATATATCAGATGACAAACAACTGTAACTCACGCTGTATGATGTGCAATATTTGGAAAAAGGAAAGCAAAGGAGAGATGAGTGCTAAAGAGCTTAAAGAAAATATTAACAAAAAAATGTTTCAAAAGCTTCGCTGGATAAACCTGACTGGCGGCGAGCCTTTTGTAAGAGATGATATCCTGGAAATTGTCAGGGTTCTTAACACTCTGCCAATGCTTGAAGGTATTGCAATACCAACAAATGGATACTTAACAGATAGGATTGTTAAGAACATAAAAGAAATCTTATCATTCCTTACAAAAAACCGTTTTTTATCAGTAACACTTTCAATTGATGGGTTTGAGAAAACACATGACAAGATCCGTGGCGTTTCTGGTGCTTACAAAAAAGTTACAAAAACATTAAAAGAACTAAAAAAAATAAAAACCAAGTATCCAAACTTCAATGTTGGTGTTCAGCCAACAATATCAAAACTTAATCTTGATGAGGCTCTGGATTTTTATAAATATATGAAAAAACAAGCAGGCAGTGTGGGTTTTGCTGTCATGGTGACAAGCGAAGGGTATTACAGTAATGAAGAGAGCAGTATTGCACTATCAAAGAAAGATAAGGTGAAAGTTGCAAAGATACTTAGAATAGCAGCAAAAAATGACCCGCAGTATGCATTTTATTATTCAAAACTAATCAGGTTGTTTAAGACAGGAGAGCGTGAGTTTGGCTGTCTTGCAGGGTATCTTACTTTTTTCATGGACCCGTATGGTAATATCAGCCCATGCCCTGTTTTATCGTGTAACAATAAGTATAAGTTTGGCAATGTGACTGAGGGTGATGTTTGGTTCACTAAGAATGCATCCAGGATAAAAAAAGACCTAAAAAATGAAGAAATCTGTGATTCATGCAGTATGATGTGTGATTTCATCAGTTTTGCAAAAGTTGAGTTCATTGAGCATTCTGCATGGATGCTGCAGCATCCGAAAACACTTGCAAGATTGCTTAAAAAAATAAAGTCAGAGAAAAACCCTTATTTCTGATAACTACCACGCTTTGTTTTACCGAAACTGGTAGTGTTTTTTAATCGGTTCTGTAATCTTCCACTTGCATATTGCGCCTTTTGGAATAGTCACAAGGTCACCCTTGCTAAATTCATAGTCTTTTGAGTCTGATGTAATCTCTGCCTTGCCTTCGATTACATAGAATACTTCTTCATTCTCGTATTCCATATCAAATACGCAGACTCCTTTGTCCCATATTGGCCATCCTGTAACCATCTTAATTTGTTCTGGTGTTGGTTTTTCTATCTTGATTTCCATTGTAACTACCTCTTTTTTTGTGTCTTATTAGCTTGGATTGTTTCTTTAATATGATTATTCCACCAGTGTTGGACTAGTTTAGTTCGCTTGGGCGAACTAAGAATTGCAAGAGCAATTCTGTCGGTTTTCGATTGACTTTATTGTAAATTCCGACAATCGAGAGGAATTTTCATGAGGGTTTAATACCCCAACCTTTAGGTTTTGGGATAGCTAACGTCGAATTTTTGTTATCTTGAATGTTCTTTAAGAACATCTTCCATTTTCCTGCAAAGCTTTTCCCAGTTAAAATTCTGCTGAACAAACACCCTTCCTTGTTTTCCAAGCATTTCTCTTAGGATATGATCATGGTAAAGCGTGGATATTTGTTTATCCCATTCTAGTGCACTTCCTGCATATAAAACCTTATCGCCAAGCATTGACTTTGTTTCATTAAGTTTTGAACATATTGCTGGTTTTTCACATGAAAGATATTCAAGAAGCTTGAGTGGACATGTGCCGTTTGTTACTCTATTCTTTTTGAATGGCATTGTTGTTATGTCCATTTTATTTATGTATTTAGGAACTTCTCTATATGGCACGTTGCCTGTGAACTTGACATTTTCAATGTTATGTTTTTTTACAAATTCTTTGTATTGTGTCAGATCTTCCTCACCACCAACAATTAATACTCTCATTTTGTAATTTTTTAAGTTTTTAACAGCAAGAAGCATGGGCCGGAGATCAACCCATTCTCTTAGCGCACCTAAGTATCCAATGACTGTTCCTTTGTGTTTTTTTTTTAATGGAGTGAATCTTTTTGTATCAACACCATTTGGCATGTAGATATGATTATAGTTTTGAATCTTCATGCTTTTCAAGAACTCTTTTACTGTTATTACGACAACTTTTGCATTTTTTAAGTTTTTTTTAAGCATGTGTTTTGCAAACTTTTCTGCTACAGGCTGCATTAATCTTGGAATTTGTGGACTTGTTTTTATCATATCAGGCAAATCATCTGCAAGGTCGTAGATTGTATTGGTTTTTTTTAGTTTTTTTGATACAATATTTGCAAGTATCAGGCTGTTATATGCTAGATGGATATCAACATTATCAATGTCAATTTTTTTGAGTATTTTATCAATTGAGAAAAAAGCTTTTCCTTTTTGCATTAGAAGACTCATTTTTTTACTGGTTATATAATGGATATTAATCTTTTTTACAAGTTCCTGATTTTGTTTGTTTCCTTTATGTTTCCAGAAATCTCTGATACTTATCAGCGTGACTTTATGCCCTTTTTCAACAAAGTGCTCAATAAAATGATGGAGTCTTGAATATGGTGTCTGCTGAATGTCTATAATTGATGTTATCAGTATGTGCATTGTACAATAAGACTGAGTGTATTCTATATAAAAGTGTCGTTTAGATTTTAGACTTTACTATTTTCAAGCCAGAGCTCAATGATTTTTTCCCCTGCTCTCCCGTCGCCGAAAGGATTTATCCAGTCCTTGTGATTCTCAAGCATCTCTTTTGAGCATTCAAGTATTTTCTTTGGATTTGTCCCTGCAAGGATGTTGATGCCTGCATTGATTGTCTCTGGCCTTTCTGTGTTGTCCCTGACAGTCACGCAAGGGACATTTAATATGCATGCCTCTTCCTGCAGCCCGCCTGAGTCTGTAATGATGAGTTTTGCACCTGCCTCAAGCTGCAGGAATTCAAGATACCCGAGCGGGTCGATGAAGTGCACATTCTCAGGTTTCTCTATTTTGAATTTCTCAATATTCTTAATGGTTCTGGGGTGGATTGGATAGATAAGGGGCATCTTCGTGTACTGAGCGACAAGCATCAGTCCGTCAAGGATTCCTCTTAATCTTTTCTCAATATCAACATTCTCTGCTCTGTGAGCTGTTACCACAATATATTTGTTTTTTTCAAGGTCAAGTTTCCTCAGGATATTTACTTTTCTTTTTGCAATCGTAAGATTTTGGTATACTGCGTCAACAACTGTATTTCCAGTAAGAAAACTTTTTTTTTTAATCCCTTCATCTTTTAGGTTCTTGAGTGCATTCTTGGTCGGGGCAAAGAGAAAATCAGATATGTGGTCTGTTATTATTCTGTTTGTTTCTTCAAGCATTGTTAAGTCATGGCTTCTAAGGCCTGCTTCATGGTGACCTATCTTTATCCCAAGCTTGTTTGCTGCAAGAGCTGCTGAGAGGACTGTGTTTGTGTCTCCCTGGACAAATACAATATCAGGCATTTCTTTTGAAAGGACTTCCATTATCTCTCTTATCATCATACCTACTTGTTTTCTGTATTCTTGTCCACCAACATTTAAATTATATTTAGGTTCCTTGAGTTCTAGGTCTTCAAAGAATTTCTTGTCCATCTCATAGCTATAATGCTGTCCTGTGTGTAGAATAAAATAATCTAAATTTTTCTTTTCACACACTCTAATGAGCGGTGCCATCTTTATTATTTCTGGCCGTGTTCCAACTATAATACAAACATTCATGGTTCAAAAGAACATGACTTCATTTATTAAGCTTGTTAATCTTCTATGCTTAAGCAGGCTATCATTCAATAAATCTATTTTTTCTTTTTGCCTAATGCAATTGCTCTTGCAAGCTTGGTTATGTCCTGCTCAACTTTCTCAATCTTTGAATATGTTCTGTAGACTGAGTAGAACAAAAAAACAACACTTATGTAGAGCATTAAATCAGTTCCTCTTCCAACACCTAAATATCTTGCAGGAATTTCAGTAAGTTCTGGCACCCATACTACAATGGAAATTGAGGTCCATACAACAATCCATAACCAGAATTCCAGAACAGATTCTGTTGAGTTTCTGAACCTTAAGTATGAACGACTGATTGCAAATATTGCAAAAAAAGTTATTATTATTTGAAATATCATTTTTTACCTCATTATTTTTTTTAAGAGTAGCTTTGCAACTATCTTAAACCCATTCAGATTAGTTTGACCATGTGCCATTGAATATTTTGTATATATTGGTTTGATTGGGACTTCTCTGAACAGAAGTTTTGCTCTCCCAATCTCTTTTATTATCTCTGAGCTAACTTCCATCCTGTTTGTCTTGATATGTATTTTTCTTGCTCCATAATAACTAAATGCCCGAAGTCCTGATTGTGAGTCTGTTGTCCATATTCCAAAAAGAACAAATGTTATTATATTAAGGCCAAAATTACCAATTCTTCTTATCAAGGGCATACCTTTTGGATACAACATTCGCGAGCCAATGACAGCGTCAGCTTTTTTATGTATAATTGGCGCAATAATTCTTTTAATATCTTTTGGGTTATGTTGCCCGTCAGAATCAAATGTAACAATAATATCAGCATGGTTTTTTAGTGCAGCAATAATTCCAGTACCAAGACTGCCGCCAAGTCCGCGATTTATTGGGTGAGAAAACACTTTAGCACCAGCATAATTTGCAATCTTTGCAGTATCATCCTTGCTGCCATCATCTATCACAATAATGTCATTATAGCCTTCTCTTTTTAGACCTTTGATTACTTTTTCTATAACTCTTTGTTCATTATATGCTGGCATGACTATTGTTATTTTCATTTTTTATAATAAATCTCGCCGTTTGAGGGGGAGATTTATTCAAGGGTATGATAACCCCACCCTTTAGGGCGAGATTTATTATTCCAAAAATTCGACTATCATAGCCAAGCGTAATACCCCTACCTTTAGGTTGGGGATAGCTGGCTATCGTCGAATTTTTGTTATGTGTAAAAAAACATGAATATGATAGTGCCCCATAATACTATAGCGCCCATAAGTTTTAGGTCGAGTAATGCTTTCTCTGGATGACGTGAGACTATTGATTCAGTTTTGATTAATAACAAATATCTGAATAATCCATAGGCAATAATAGGGATTGTTATAATAAGTTTTTGGTCAACTTTAATGAAAGTATACAATGTGTAGCAAATAATTATTGTGGATAAACTTGTTGCAAGCATGATATTTAGGATGTCTATTGTGTAATATTTCAGGACTTTTTTATGTTTTATAGCATCTTTTCCAAGAAACATAATGTCTGCATATCGTTTTCCGATGGCTATGTAGATTGCAAGGAAAAAAGCGCAGATAATAAGCCAAGGTGAAATACTTACATTTAATATGAGTGCACCTGAAACAGCACGTATGACAAAAAACACCCCAATCAGTATTATATCAAGGAAAGGTTCATTTTTCAGTCCCATGCTGTACAGAAGAGTTAGAATAAACAGGAGAACTACAGAAATCAGGAACATATTACCAAGAGTGTCTGCAAGGAAGATGCCTACTGCAAATAAAATAAGTGCAAATATGATTGCAGTTGTTTTATTAATCTTGCCAGAAGCAAGAGCCCGTTTCTTTTTTTCAGGGTGTATTCTGTCTTCTTTTACATCAAAAATATCATTGATTACATAATTGCTTGATGAAATTATACATAGAGTGATAAACCCTATTGTAACATTAGAAAAAGCATCTAAATTCAGTAGATTTCCAGTGAAAAAAATTGCAATGAAAATTACAGTGTTCTTGTACCACTGGTGTGCACGCATTAAACTAAATAGATTGGATAGCATTTTTAGCTGGTAGCTGCATACTTTATTAAAAAGTTACCCAAAAATATATATAATATCTTTTTGTCCGCAGAAATATGGATGAATTCAAAAAACTTAGGGATATGGCTTTGGAGTATAAGAAACTACATGGCTCATCTTTTCATGGTATTGAGCATTATGATGATGTGGCATATAATGTTGATCTTATTGTGAATGCAGAAGACATGGAGTTTTACAGGAAAGATGGATATCTTTTTGCATATACTCACGATCTTGGTCGTGAAACCGAAGGATTTGAACCAGAACATGGAGTGAAAAGTGCAGATATTGCTCGTGTCATATTGCCTGAATACTTTCCTGAATATGTAAAAGATAAGGATAGATATGAATCTCTCTTATTTGCGATTGAACATCATTCAAATATTGCATTGGCTGTAAAAAACGGTTTGCGGCCAATAATCAAAAATTTTGCTCCATCTGAGAATATAGACCCAATGATTTTTGCGCTTGGCACAGATGCTGATCAGTTAGCATTGATGCGATGGGATAAAATACAGCATATTGGCCTAAAAACTAAGTATCTCTCACTACCTTTTTCAAAGGAATATGCAAATTCAGATGAACACAAAAAAGGATATAGATAATTTTAAGAAACTCTTTTAATATCTCTTAATATCTCTTAAACAATTTTCCCCAATCACTTTTCATGAACTTATTTATTCTTTTCTTGCCTATTGTGTTGTACCAAAGTTTATCATGATAGAATTCACTTGCAAAGATACATGACTTGAAGATACCTGTATGAAACAAGAGAGGTTCAACAAAAGACAGGGAGCCTTTCCTAAACATCTGATCCCAGAATATGACAGGACTTTTGCCTGTGTTAAACCTGAAATTCACATTTGAAATATTATCTCCAACAATATCAATCTGATTTGGATCACCACATCCAAGACCTTTATCATGGCATAACTTGATGAATGGTATTTTCATTGGGTCAAAACCCATCATTTTAGCAGAGATTGCATCTATTGCTACCTGATCTTCGCCAGCCAGAATATAATTCTTAATCTTTGGAACCATGGTCCTTGGTCCGTTTCCATCTCCACAGACTGTTCCGTCCATCACAGCAAAAATACCAGGATGTATCTCTTTTTGTATGCTCATCAGATCAGCAAGAACAGCATGTATTGATTTATGGCAGTGATGTCTTCTTTCGGTAATAAGTCCTCCAAAAGAATTCTTTATTGCTCCTGTCATTGTTGTATGCCCATGTGTCTTCATAGTGGGCAGGTGCAGGATATTTTTTCCAATAAACATTTCAGGAATCTTATGGCCTTCTGGGAATATATTGTGGAGTGCAAGAAGGTCTGTTTTTGGCTTGAATTTAACCCATTTTACATTTGTCAGTGGCTCATATGTCTGTTTGTATTTTTTTAATACTGGATTCCATTTGTTGCATTTTGCACCTTTGTAGACATCT
>Ga0114931_10002557_pt1 | contig 23110 bp, 27 predicted proteins | sample 2SBtaG_FD_89579 | JGI IMG/M metagenome (GOLD analysis project Ga0114931, IMG submission 89579) | Deep subsurface microbial communities from Kolumbo volcano to uncover new lineages of life (NeLLi) - 2SBTROV14_V59a metaG | ecosystem: Environmental > Aquatic > Marine > Volcanic | place: Kolumbo... | reverse complement strand
TACTTGTCGGCCATCACTTTCATGATCGCCGCCGTCAGCGTCGTCTTGCCGTGGTCGATGTGACCGATCGTTCCTACGTTGATGTGTGGTTTGTCTCGGACAAACTTTTCTTTAGCCATCGTTCGTTCCCTACTTCGTCATTCTTCTGAGTGAGATTGGTCGACCTGCGAAACCCGCGGAGCCCAGGATGAGACTTGAACTCACGACCTCCCCCTTACCAAGGGGGTGCTCTACCACTGAGCTACCTGGGCATAGTCTGAATTGTTTCAACTTTCATCTGTAACGGTGTTGGGGTTCTTGATAGCAGCGGAAATAGCGTCTTTCATGCTGTTCCCGCAGGGCCGTCAGCGGTTGGCTCGTCCCGCCCTACCGCCTCCACACTCTCGCCTACCTGGAGCGGGCGACCGGGCTCGAACCGGCGACATTCAGTTTGGAAAACTGAGGCTCTACCAACTGAGCTACACCCGCGAAATCTGTTTGCGTATCTCCTGGTGGAGGGTGGTGGGTTCGAACCACCGTAGGCATAAGCCGGCAGATTTACAGTCTGCTCCCTTTGACCGCTCGGGCAACCCTCCATAGTCGTTCGGTTTTTCATGTAGAGCTGGCGATGAGACTTGAACTCATAACCGCCGGTTTACAAAACCGGTGCTCTACCAATTGAGCTACGCCAGCATGACGGCGGCGGCTGTACTACGGTCCGCCCCTGGGGAAGTCAAGGGAATCGGCGCGGCAGCCTGCGAGACCTCCGTCAGCCGGCGTAGAGCTGCGGGAAGGACGCCTGCGAGCACACAGGAGCACATAGAAGCATACACGCACATTTGCCTACATGTATCCGCCTCCATGTGTTCATTTTAGGCCGCGTCATGGACGCCGATGGGCCGGGTCGCCAAGACGAGCTCTCGAACGCGAACCCACCGCCGGATGGCTCGCCAATGGCTGTTGGCCATCGCTAAAAAACGCAGTGCGGTATCATTGAAAAGGAAGCCATGGGTATCGCGGACGACTTCCGCGCCGATCCACAGGGCGTCGGGTTCGCCTGGCAGCGTGAGTTGAATCTGTAGTTGATCGCTACGGCGGTTGCCGAAGATCGCAAGCGAGTCGAGGACCAAACCCTGTTCACCGATGCTGGTCACGAACGCCGGCAAGACCTCCTCGTCGGCGACCAGCTCCGCACAGAGCGCAACCGGAACCAGTGTCTCACGGCGCGTGCAGAACGACATCGTCGTCAAAGCTACGGGGCGCCGCCGAACCGGGCAAAAAACTTGCCTCCGCGCCTCGTCCGCAAAAGCGCTATGATTCCACCGTGCTCGGTCCCGCCCTCACCGTCGCGGCATACCTCTTGGGCTCGATCTCGTTCGGCCTCCTGCTGGCCTCCCGTCAGGGCGTGGATTTGCGGAGTATCGGCAGCGGCAATGTCGGTGCGACCAACGTCGGCCGCGCACTCGGAAAAAGCGCGGGGCGCAAGGTCATGCTCCTGGACATGCTCAAAGGCTTCGTACCGGTCGTGCTGGCGCGTTGGGTATTCGCCGTGTCCTGGCCTTGGATTACCGCGGTCGGCATCGCGGCCGTGATCGGACATGTCTGGCCCATTTGGCATGGCTTTCGGGGCGGAAAAGGCGCAGCCACGGCTGGGGGTGTGTTGCTCGCCGCCCTGCCCCCGATCGGTGGGGCAACGCTCCTCACCTTCCTAGCGGCAAAAAAGCTCAGCCGACGGGCCAGCGTGGCGTCCCTTTCCGCTGCAACCCTCGCCGCCGCGGTGACGATGGTCTTCGACGGACGCCAGTGGCCCGTTCTGCTCACGGTCGGGCTATGGCTCATCATCGTGCTCCGGCACAGGAAAAACATCGCTCGGCTGCTACGAGGGGACGAACCGCCCAGCTAGCCTGGTTTGACGGAGAGCAGGCGCCTGTGATACCCGGAACTGAATGGCGGTTCATTCAACGCCCACCAAGCGCAAGAACTCCACGCCCGACAAGCGAAACCGCATTCTCAAAGCCGCGATCAAAGTCTTCGCAAAGAAGGGCTTCTACGCAACCCGGGTCAGTGAAATCGCCAAGGCGGCTGGCGTGGCGGACGGCACGATCTACCTCTACTTCAAGAACAAGGACGACGTCCTAATCACGATCTTCGAGGAGGGGATTGAGCAACTCCTCGCCATTTTGCGACAAGTCGCCGAGTCGGACGAACCCTTTGAAAACCGCATCCGCCGCATCATCGAGCTGCAACTTGGCCTGCTCCAGGACCAACGCGACCTAGCCGAAGTGATCACAGTGAACCTGCGCCAGTCGTCCCGCCTTTTGAAGCAGTACGCAGCGCCTTTGTTCATGCAATACATCGACGTAATCGCGGGTGTCATTCGCAAAGGACAAGAGCAAGGCGCATTTCGGAAGGACCTCAACCCACGCGTAGTGGCGCGCAGTCTCTTCGGCGCGCTCGACGCCATTCTACTGACTTGGGCCCTGGGAGACAGCGATCCGGCAGCTCTACAGAAAGCAGCCGCCCATTGTGCCAGCCTCTTTCTCGAAGGCCTTCGAAAGCGCCAACAGTGAATCCTCTCGACGATTGATGGACTACGACGTCATCATCATCGGAAGCGGCTTCGGCGGCAGCGTACCGGCGCTGCGGCTCACCGATAAAGGATACCGAGTCGCTGTTCTCTAGCAAGGCCGAAGGGTGTCGCCCGAAGACATGCGCGCCGCCGATCGAAGTCTCCGCAAGCTTTTTTGGATACCGCGGATCGGCTTTCATGGATTCTTCGTGCAGCACTTCTTCAGGCACGTCGGCGTCGTGGGCGGCGTGGGGGTGGGGGGCGGCAGCCTGGTATACGCGGCTGTTTTATTAAAGCCTGAAGACGCGTTCTTCGAAGACCGAGCCTGGAGCGGTCTTGGAATCGATTGGAAGGCAGAGCTTGCAACACACTTCGACACCGCCACCACGATGCTTGGATGCACGCTCAACCCGGACCGCGGAAAAATGGATGATTGGCTGCAAGCCACCGCAGAAGCAATGGGCGCGGCCGATACATTTGGTCCCGTGCCCCAAGGGATCTACTTCGGCAAAGCGGGAAAAACCGCAGCCGATCCCTTCTTTGACGGCGACGGGCCTGAGCGAACTGGCTGCACCCGTTGCGGAGGCTGCCTCACGGGTTGTAGCGCCGGCGCGAAGAACAGCCTCGACAAGAACTATCTCCACTTGGCAGAAAGGCGTGGAGCACGAATTCTCGCGGAACGAAAGGTCGTCTCCATCCGTCCGCTCGAGGGCGGCGGTTACGAAGTGACGACGGTGAATCCGCTCCGCTCGCGGGAAAGGCAGCAACCGCTGCGCGCCAGACGCGTGATCGTTGCGGCAGGTGTCGTTGGAACGCTGGACCTCTTGTTCAAGTGCCGCGACGAGCTCCGAACGTTGCCGAACATTTCACCCAAGCTGGGCGCTGTCGTCCGAACGAACAGCGAGTCGATCGTGGCAGCTCTCTCCCCGAATGTGGACGAGGATCTGACGCATGGCACGGCGATATCGTCACACTTCTACGCCAATGCGCATACACACATCACCCAGAACCGCTTTCCGCCTGGCTACGACTTCATGCGCTGGTACATGGGGCCTCTCATCGATGGCACTGAAGCATGGAGCCGCGCTCTTCGCACCGTCTTGGGGGTCCTGTTTCACCCGATACGCATACTTCGCGCCCTGTTCGCGCGGAACTGGCACAAGCGCATCACGGTGCTCACGGTCATGCAGAATCTCGACAAGCAACTCGCGCTTCGGCGCGGTCCCCGGCCGCTTTGGCCCTTTCGGTCGGTGCTACATTCGGAGGCTGGACCCGGTGGAAGCACCTCTGCGTACATCCCCGAGGCCAACGAAGCGGCACGGCGGCTCGCCGAGCATATCGGCGGCTCCGCTCACAACAACGCTCTCGAAAGCCTCGGCAACGCATCCGCCACGGCACACATCTTGGGTGGCTGCGCGATCGCCGCGGGACCCGAGACCGGCGTGATCGACGTCGATCATCGGGTCTTCGGCTACCCGGATCTCTTCGTGACCGATGCTAGCGCCATCCCTGCAAACGTCGGGGTGAACCCGTCCCTCACGATCACCGCCCTCGCAGAACGGTTCAGCGCGCGCTTTCCAACCAAGGACTCGCGCTAAACCGCATCGACGAGCTCTTGGCTCACCTCCCAGAGGCGATGCGCCGCTTCCTCGTCCTGGGCCGCTCCGCTGGGCGTGGCCTCCCGCATCTTGTCGAAATAGTGCCCGGTCACGCCTGCGAGCTCGGGCGCCGTGGCCACGTAGATCGACGTACGGGCGCCTTCCGCTTCGGACATGATGATGATCTTCGCGATGGGCGAACGGTGCAAGGCATTGAGGAACGCATTGTTCCGGGTGATACGGCTGCGTACGTTTCCCGGATTCAATGCGTTCGACGTGACCCCGAGATCTCTCCAACGCCGCGCCAGCTCGTTCGAGAACAAAACGTTGGCTAGCTTGGAGTGGCCGTACACCCAGAATCCTCGCCAACGCTTCTCGAACATCAGATCGTCCCAGTTGAGCGACTTGGGCCGGACGTGCATCGAGGAAGAGACATGGACGACCCGGGACGGAGCGGACAGCGCCAGCAGGTCTTTGAGCGAATTGGTCAATAGGAAATGCGCGAGATGGTTGACCGCAAAGGTGTCCTCGTAGCCGTCCTTGCTGAGGGTTCGAACTTTGTGCCAAACGCCCGCGTTGTTTACGAGGACACTGAGTGAATCGAATCGCGCTTTGACGTCTTCGGCAAGCCGGCGCACCTGGGCCAGCGAAGAGAAATCTGCCTGAAAGGTTTCGATGCGTGCGTCCCCTGAGCGGAGGTCCTCGGCAGCTGCGGCTAGACGCTCCGGTTGACGCCCGACGATCCCCACCACGTCGAAGTGCTTGGTGAGCCCGCGAGCCGTCTCTAGGCCGATGCCACTGCTGCCCCCTGTAACCAGCGCATACCGGACAGTTCTCGTGTCCTTGCTCATCTTGCGCTTCTAGCACAGCCGTAGAGTGGCGCGGTGGCGGGGCCCTCTCACACGGAGGCCTCGGCCTCAGTCCTTGACAGGCTCGCAAAACGCGCCTAGATCGCCTGCGTTTTCCAGTATTTGTCAGCCTGAACGGCTCTTCAATCTGAGGAGGAAGTGTGAAGATCCTCGTATCGATCAAGCGCGTTGCGGATCCGGACAACGCAAGCAAGCTCAAGGTGAGCGGCGACGGAAAATCCGTCACGTCCGAAGGCCTCGAATGGAAGATGAATCCATTCGACGACTGGAGCCTCGAAGCCGCCCTGCGACTGACCGAAAACGCCGCCGAGAAAAACGCGCGCGTCGGTGAAGTCGTGCTGGTCTCGATCGGCCCAAACGACGAGCACACGCAACGCATCATTCGCGAAGGCCTCGCGAAGGGAGCCGAGCGCGGCATCCTCGTCGAAGCCGACGAGGGAACTCTCGACGCCAGCGTAGTCTCCACGATCCTCAAGGCTATCGTCGACAAGGAGAGCCCCGACCTCGTGGTGATGGGCAAGCAGGCGGCCGACGGCGACTCCAACGTCGCTGGGACCAAGCTCGCCGAAAAGCTCGGCTGGCCGATCATCAACTATGCGATGCAGATCAAGACGAACGACGATGGCAAGACCCTCGAGGTCCAGCGCGAGCTCGACACGGGTGTCGCCACCGTCAAGGTTACCGGACCGGCGGTGCTCACCACCTCCGATCGGATTCTGCATACGGATTCCGTCAAGAACGGAGTGACGCCCGACGATCACCAGTACGCAAAACTCGAGGTGGGCGGCCGTTACGCGTCGCTCAAGGGCATCATGCAGGCCAAGAAGAAGCCCATAGACCAGATGTCGCCTGGCGACCTCGGCGTCGACACGACAAAGGCGCTCAACTACACGAAGTTCGAGCTCCCGCCAGCGCGCTCGGGTGAAACGACGTTCGTCGAAGACGTCGCGGATCTCGTCGATAAGCTCCACAACACCGCCAAGGTCATCTAACCCTCGAGAAACGGAAAGGAAACATCAGACATGGCTAATGTTCTCGTTGTTGCGGAGTTGCTTGAGGGCAAGGCACGCAAAACCACTCTCTCCGCCATCACGGCCGCGAAACAGATCGCGGACGGAACCGGCGGTGCGTTCGATATCCTCTCGATTGGAGAGGGCGCGGGCGCGGCGGCCGACGAGCTCGCCAGCTACGGCGCTGGGAAGGTGCTCAAGACAGAGATCGCCGGCGGGTACGTCTGCGAGAAGTATGGGGCGACGGTCGCGGAGGCTGGCAAGGGCTACGATGTCCTCGTCGCTTGCGCGACCGCTTACGGCAAGGACTTGCTCCCGTATGTAGCGGCCAAGCTCGATGCAGGCGTTGCGTCCGACATCTCAGCCGTGCACACCGATGGTGGCAAGCTGTCGTACACGCGGCCGATGTACGCGGGTAACGTGTCCGGTACGGTCGAGATTCTAACCAACAAGCAGGTCGTCACCGTCCGTCAATCCGAGTTCGACGCGGCCGAACCTTCTGGCGGCGCAAGCCCTACCGAAGACATCGCGGTGCAAAGCGATCCGGTGGCGAACAAGGTCGAGTTCATCGGCGTCGAGGTCGTGAAGAGCGAGCGGCCGGATCTCACCGAAGCCGACATCGTCGTATCGGGAGGCCGCGCGCTCAAGAGCGCGGAGAACTTCACCAACATCATCGAGCCATTGGTCGACGCGCTCGGCGCGGCCATGGGTGCATCGCGTGCCGCCTGTGACGCGGGCTACGTGTCACCTGAGCTTCAGGTGGGTCAGACCGGCAAGGTCGTCGCGCCCAAGCTCTACGTGGCGATCGGCATTTCGGGGGCGATCCAGCACTTGGCCGGCATGAAGGGCAGCAAGACGATCGTCGCCATCAACAAGGACAAGGAGGCGCCGATCGCCCAGGTCGCCGACTACTTCCTGGTGGCCGATCTCTTCGACGCGGTGCCGGCGCTGACCGACGCCGTGAAGAAGCTCTGAGTCCGCTCCTACCAAGGAATTCGGCGGAAGAAGCCCGGGCAGCCTAGTCTCCCGGGCTTTTTTGTGGCCCGAATGTTCGGTGATCCTGCACAATTCCGGGATGAGCTGGTCTCTCGCTGCCTTGCTGGCGCTGGCCGTCGCCCTCGTGGCGCTGGCCGCGGTCCGACGGCGCCGCCACGTCATGACCCGCAACACGCCTGCAACCCGGCGCCCTGCGGCGCAGCGCAATGCACTGCCGTCTCAGGCTTCGCGGCACGCCATGGACCCGGCGCCTGCGCCCGTGAGGAGTTGCCCGGTATGCCTCTCGGAGTACCCGACGCGGAATCGCTTCTGCGTTCGTGATGGAGCCGAGCTGGTGGCAAGACGCTCCTCCGGCCCCTTTTCCCAGGGCATGATCTGCCCCACATGCAGGCGCGGCTATCCCTTCGATGCGAGCTTTTGCCCAGAAGACGCAGACGAATTGGTGCCTTACGGCCTCTATGGGGCGGCGAGATCGACCCGCCCTCCCCTGAGGCTCGACGCACGTAAGATCTGCCCCGAATGTGGGGTGCGTCACGCCGCAACCCACCTGTTCTGCGGCCACGACGGCACCGAGCTCGTGGTGGTGAACTAAAAAGATCCAAGAATTTGCTGAGAGGAGGGTCCAAGCACGCGGGGGTGACCTTGGTGGACTTCTTGCTCGGCATAGGACAGGGCCGCTATGATCGCGGTCCTAAAGGGAAATCTTCGATCCGGCACGCGTTGTGTTGTCTTTGGCCGGGAGGAGACGGGGGCTACAGATGAAGATCGTTTGCGATAGCTGCGGGGCCAAATACTCGATCGCCGACGAAAAGGTCGCTGGGAAAATCTTCAAGATTCGGTGCAAGAAATGCGCATCGGTACTCGAGGTGCGTGGCGATCAAGCCGGCGCACGTCCAGTTGACGATGCAAGCTCACCGCAAGACCGAGGGGGCGAGGCCAGCTGGTACATCGTGGTCGACGGCGAGCAGAAGGGGCCTCTTGCTCCGTTCCAGCTGAGTCAGTTGTTCGCGAAGGGCAGCGTTGGGCTGGATTCCTACGTGTGGAAAGAAGGCTTCGATGACTGGCGCGTCGCCGGAGACGTAGCAGAGCTGGCCCAGGTGTTCAGCGGCGCGGCCGCGCAGGCGAAGAGCGGGGCGGCAGCAACGGACGACACATCCTCGTTCGGCACGGGCGGAGATCTCTTCAGCGATGGGAGCGGCCGCGAGCCGACCAGTGAGATCGACACGAGTAGCAACATGTTCGCGGGCTTTGATGAGAGCCCTACGCCGACGGATGCTCAAGACTCGCCGTTGGCAGCGGCCGCTCAAGACTCGGGCGCCCTGGCGAGCGGAGGCTTGGGCGGGGACCTCGGCGCTGGCGCGATGGGGACTTCGACACCTCAACGTATGACGGGACAGCGCAATGAGAACTCGGTTCTCTTCTCCCTGAGCAATCTACAGCAACTCGCGTCGCGCGGCGGCTCGCCCGCTGAATCAGCCCCCCTCGCAAGCCAGCCGGCTGCGTCCGCTGGTCCACGCGGCGCGGCGCAGGCCGCCGGCGAAGGCTCGGGCCTCATCGATATTCGGGCGCTCGCGAAATCCACGACGCCGGGCACCAAGGCCGCTCCCTCACAGGCGGTCGACGACCTACTGTCCATTGGAACCGGTGCGGGCGCGATGGGGACGCCATTGCTGGGCCCGACACCGCTCGAAACCTCAGAGGGCAACCGCTGGCTATGGATCGGTGGGGCCTTGATCGCAGTCATCGCCATCGTGGGCGCAGGAGTCGGCGTTGGCATGGCCCTAGGAGGCCCCGAGGACGACACCCTCGAGATCGGCACGGTAGCCGAGCAGGCACCCAGCGAGCCGGTGCCCGGATCCACCCGGATGGCGGCCGCCACACAGGCGCCGGCCGAACCGCCCAGCAAGCCGCTCGCGGCCCCCGACCCCGACCCGGAGCCCGCGAAGGCCGCTACGATCGAGGAGCCAGTCCAGGCCGCGCCTGCAATCCGTGAGCCCACACCCAAGAAGCGTAGCTCCTCTGCCTCGCAGCAGCGCCGCCGCACCTCCAAGCGCAGGGCCACTGCGAAACCGTCGCCGGCGCCCAAGAAGCACAAGAGTAACAACCTCGACGCCCTCATGGACGAAGTGGTCGGCGGCTCTTCCTCAAAGGCAACGCGAACCTCAAAATCGTCCAGCTCGAGATCGAGTGGTTCGAGCCTTCTCGACACGCCGACACGAAACGACGTGAAGACCGCGCTTCAGGGTGTAAGTGGCGCCGTGAAGGCTTGCAGGAAAGGCACCGGCGGAACAGCCACCGTCAACGTCGTGTTTAGTGGCAAGACCGGCCGAGCCAGCAGCGCCAAAGTTACCGGGGGACCGTTCAAGGGGACCGCCGTCGGTTCCTGCATCCAATCGGCGGTCAAGCGCGCGCGCGTCCCGCGATTCAAGCAGTCCTCCTTCAAGGTGACCTTCCCGTATCGGCTCTGACGGCTAGCCGATACTTTCCAGGAACCTCACGCCCGTCACCACACCGAATCCGGTGCCACCCTTCGGCAAGCGTCCATGCGCCCGGTCGACGAACGCGGGACCTGCGATGTCGAGGTGCATCCAAGGGATCTCATCCACGAATTCCTTGAGGAAGAGCGTTGCCGTGATGGAGCCGCCGTAGCGACCGCCGATGTGTTTGAGGTCGGCGATGGAGCTCTTGAGGGACGAACGTAGATCCCCATCGATCGGCATCCGCCAGAACGACTCGCCCGCGGCCCCTGCCGCCGCCAGGTACGTCTCAGCGAGCCTATCGTCGTCGGTGTAGAGAGCAGCCCGCCACGGGCCAAGGGCGACCATGCATGCACCGGTGAGCGTGGCATGATCGATCATGTAGTCGGGCTTGAGCTTGCGCGCCGACCATGTGAGCACGTCAGCAAGCACCAAACGGCCTTCGGCGTCGGTGTTGATCACCTCTACCGTCTTGCCTTCGAGCGACTTGTACACGTCGCCGGGCCGATATGCTTTTGCGCCCGTCATGTTCTCGGTAGACCCGATGACCGCGTGAACCTCCACGGGAAGCTTGAGCCGCGCAGCAGCGAACACGATCCCAAGTGTGGAAGCGGCTCCCGCCATGTCGCACTTCATGGTGACCATTGAGCCCGCTGGCTTGATGCACAGGCCGCCCGCATCGAATGTGAGGCCTTTTCCGACGAAAACGACCTTCTTTTTCGGGCGGGCCGGCTTATAGACGACGTGAATGACGCGAGGCTCGACCGCGCTGCCCTGGTTCACCGCAAGCAGAAGGTTCATGCCCTCTTTTGCGATACGCGCCTTGTTCCATATGCGACAGGACAAGCCGAGCTTCCGAGACTCGGCCGAAGCAGCGCGTGCCAACGCCACTGGATTCAAGTCGTTGGGCGGCCGATTGACGAGATCGCGCGCGAAGTTGACGCTTTCGGCTAGCGCTTTGCCCGCTCGTACCGCAGCGGTGAGGCCGCGCGCGCCTTTCCGGGCGCCAAGAATGACGGCGGACGTGAGCGTCTGGGCCGCGGCCTTGTCGCTCTTGTACTCGGTGTAGCGATAGGCCCCCGCAACGAGCCCTTGCGACACGGCACGCACTGAGTCCGGAGTCACTTTGGGCAGCTCGACCGCCGCACTCTTCTGTGCCCGTGCGGCAGAGGCAAGCGCATGCCCCATGCTCCATGCGATCTTCGGGTCGTCTTGTTCCTCGCCGATACCCACGAGCAGCAGCCATCGCGACTTCGTCTTGCCTCCTGCCGTGACCTTGAGCGTCTGCGATGCCTTGCCTTCAAAGCGTTCGTCAGAAGCGAGACGCTTGATGCCGCCCTTGCCGATGACGGCCTCGATCCGCCCGAACGCTCGAGCAAGCTTGGTCTTCCCCGACGGAATGGCGAGCGCAACGATGTCGGCCGTCGATTTGTCCCAAGTACTCTCGGAAAGTGTAATCCTCATCTGACCCCTTCTCAGTCTGGCGCGCGAGATACTGACAGGAACTCTGGCAGCCAACAAACGAAAGTATGCTGCCGATCGCGTGGCGGCCGCCGACGTGAGCCACCGATCTCGCCAGGTCGAGCACTGTATCCACTGGGGATTACTAGGCCGAGCACTGGCATCGGACATGCATGGGAGTCGAAAGACATTCCAACCAGGAGGAGCCATGCTCGAAGAAAATAAGGTAAAGATCGCGTACACCGTCGTGGAGCGTAACAAGGACGGCCGTAAGTTCTGGGTGCGTGTGGGCGCAGCATTCGTAAACCGTGACGGCAGTCTCAACGTTCGGCTGGACGCAATGCCGGTCAACGGAGAGCTGCAGATCAGAGACTATCAGCCGAAGGAGGCTCGTGAGGCCGCGGCCCGCGAACAGGCGGCCTGATGAAACGGATTGTCCTGTGCATAGTTGCGCTATGCACACTGAACGTGCCGTATCTAGGGCAGGCGTCGGCTGCCGGCGGAGGCGTAGGGCCCCCGGAGCAAGGGCCGCCTAGCGTCGAGCAGGACGAGCGCATCAACATCAACGAGGCGGGACCCGGGGAGCTCGTCCGGCTCCCCGGCATTGGGCCGAGCCGCGCCCAGGCGATCATCGCCGAACGCAAAAAACGGCGTTTTCGACGTATCGAAGACATCCTTCGGGTGCCTGGCATCGGCCGAAAGACCTTTGGCCGCATCCGGCATTCGATCCGCGTGCAATAGCCCCTACCCCTGCCGGGCGGAACGGCCTAGGTTCATGCTCATGGTCACGACGGTCCAAGTGCGCGAGGCGGGCGACTCCGATCGCGACGTGCTGTTGACCTTCCACAACAGGCTCTACCAGGGCCACCGTGACCAGGTCGTGGCGAAGGCAGACCTTCCGCTCATCGAGTATCGGGACTACGAGCGTACCCTACAGGACGACCTGCAAGCGCTCCTGAGCGATCGAAACAGCCACGTTCTGCTTGCCGAGGCTCAGGGCGTGGCCGTCGGCTACATCACAGGCCGAGTCACTATCGAGCCTAGGCGCGTGCTGCCGCGCAGAGGTGTCGTGGAAGACTGGTACGTCTTGCCCGAGTCGCGGGGCTCGGGCGCGGGGGCCTCATTGCTTCGAAGGCTCGAGGAGCGCTTTGCGAGAGCGGGCTGCGAAGTGATCGAATCCGCAACCTGGGCGTCGAACGAGGGAGCCCGGCGCGCGCATGACGCACTGGGGTTCCGGGAGATTCGGGTGATGTACAGGAAGCGGATCTGAAACGGTCAGCGTCAACGTCTGTGTTGAGCGACTGGATCACTGGAGGACGGGGCGCAGCGATCAACTGCACCATCCTGAAGATCGGATCGTCTCAAAGGCGTTGACACGTATCGAAGGCCTCCTATGATTTGTCCCTGGAATTCTTTTGAAACGCTACGCTTTCCTTGCCCCATCTCGTTGAGGAGTAGATTGCTTATGATGTCTTATTTGATTCGTGCGCTGTTCTTCGCTTTGCCCCTTGTCGGCCTGACTGCTTGCGGCGAGTCGGGCGCTGCCGACTCCGGCCAACTTTCAGGCTATGGCGTGGCAGGCCCTAGTGCCCTCTGCTCATCCGGCCAGCTCTGGACGCAAGGAAATCAGGAGTCACCTGTGATGAAGCCAGGTGGTGATTGTATTTCTTGTCATCGCTCGTACAACGAAGGTCCGCTGTATGCAGTCGCCGGAACGGTCATGGGCGCATTCGACGATCAGGATGACTGCGCTGGCGTGCAAGCGGTGACGGTACAGATCACGGGTGCAGATGGCGTCGTCACGACACTGCTCACGAATGCGGCCGGGAATTTTTCCTCCCACGCGGTTATCGCAACTCCTTTTACCGCCAAAGTGATCGGAAGCGACGGGAGCGAGCGCGCGATGATGACACCACAGACACAAACGAACTGCATGACATGCCACACAGCGCAGGGTGCAAATGGCGCACCCGGTCGGATCGTGGCGCCCTAACCGCAGAGCAAGGCACGGAGATGTCAGTGACAGCGTCGGTGTCAGTACCGGTGCTCAGCGTCAGAGGCGGTGCCCGCGTCAGTGAACCGCTGGCCGCAGGGGCAAGCCGTCTACGATCGCCGCCTCGTCGTGTAGTAGCTCGTCTAGCCGCTGCTCCACCCGTTCCGTCGGGAAGTACTCCCTTGCCAGGCGCACGAACAAGCCGTGATGCCTCGCCTCGGACCGGGTGAGGTCCGTGTAAAAGTCCTTCAATGGCCCCGGCTCGAGCGCGTCTGCAACCAGCCCAAACCGCTCGCAACCGCGCGCTTCTACAATCCCCAACGCGAGCAGCCGGTCGAGAAAATACTGTTCTGGTCCTCGCTTGATCAGCTGCATCAGTGCGCCGACATAGGGATCCTTCTCGTCCGCCCGAGTCGCGAGGCCCCGGTCTAGGATGATCTCCATCACCTGGGCGTAGTGTTCGAGCTCTTCCTGCGCGAAGGGGATCAGCTCGCGCACGAGAAGGATGCGATCGGAGTAGTGGGCGACGAGCTTCAGCGCGGTCGCTGAAGCTTTTCGCTCACAGGCGGCATGATCGACGAGGAAGGCGTCGAAGTCTTTCATCACGACGTCGATCCAGGAGGGGTTGGTCGGGGTGCGCAGATGCAACATCGTTCGGCCTACGCGCGGAGCGCGTCCAGAATCGGCTGGATCGAGCCGCGCCTGAGCTTCAGGGCCGCGCGGTTGGCGATCAGCACCGAGCTGATGTCGGCGATTTTCTGCAACGGGACCAGGCCGTTTTGGCGAAGGGTTTCACCGGTTTCGACCAAATCGACGATGACGTCCGCGAGACCGGTCAGCGGCGCCAGCTCGACCGAGCCTTGGCAAAAGATCAGCTCTACGGGCGTGCCCTTGGCCCCAAAGTATCGTTCCGCGACATGCGGAAACTTGGTGGCGACGCGAAGGGGACGCTCTCCCTTGCCGGCAATGGGTTCGTTCGGGCGGCCGCAGACCATCATCTGGCACTTGCCGATGCCGAGATCTACGGGCGCGAAGACATCATAGTCGCGCTCCATCAGAACATCGCGGCCCACGATGCCCAGGTCGGCCGCACCGTATTCGACGTAGGTCGGAACGTCGTCCGGCTTGAGCAGCAGATAGCTCAGCCCGGCCGCTTTATCGTCCCGGACGAGCTTGCGGCTCTTTGCGGTGAGCGCCTCCGTCGAAATGCCGGCCTGCTCGAGCCGTCCGCTGAGCTGTTCGAGGACGCGGCCCTTGGGAACTGCGATTACGATGGTGTCTCGATTACGTCTAGGCATTGCCAGGTATTCGCTCGATGTTGGCCCCGAGTGGAGCGAGCTTCTCCTCGATGTGCTCATAGCCCCGATCGAGGTGGTACACCCGCCGAACTCGGGTCGTTCCTTCCGCTACCAAGCCCGCCAAGACGAGCGACGCGCTGGCCCTGAGATCAGTGGCCATCACCTCGGCGCCCTCGAGCTTGCCGACACCATGCACGGTCGCGGTCCGTCCGTTGACCTGGATCTTGGCGCCCATGCGATTGAGCTCCGAAACGTGCATGAAGCGGTTTTCGAAAACAGTTTCGATGATCCGACTTGTGCCCTTCGCGAGACACATCAGCACCATCAACTGCGCCTACATGTCGGTTGGGAATCCGGGGTGCGGCTGTGTGATCACGTCCGTGCTGCGAATCGGGTGCAAACCGACCACGCGAATACCACCCCCTTCACGCTCGACCGCGGCGCCCGCTTCCCTGAGCTTTGCAATCACCGCTTCGAGCGGCTCGAAACCGATCCCTTCGAGAAGTAGATCTCCACCAGTCGCTGCGGCAGCAATCATGAAAGTGCCTGCTTCGATGCGGTCTGCGATGATCGCATGGTCGATCGGATGCAGCGAGTCGACGCCTTCGACCGAAATCACGGATGTGCCGGCCCCTTCGATGCGCGCGCCCATCTTGTTCAAGACGCGTGCGAGCTCTTCGACCTCTGGTTCGCGGGCACAGTTCGTCAACGTCGTGCGCCCCTTGGCCAGCACTGCGGCGCACATGAGGTTCTCGGTGCCGGTGTGGGTCGGAAAGTCCAGGCTGATGTCCGAACCACGAAGGCGACCGCTGGGAACCGTGACCTCGACGTATCCGTGACGAATCTCGACTTCCGCGCCCATGGCTGCAAGGCCCTTGAGGTGCTGGTCGATGGGACGGGCGCCGATGGCGCAACCACCCGGCAACGAAACCACCGCCCTGCCGCAACGGGCGACGAGGGGTCCTAGGACTAAGACCGATGCGCGCATTTGCTTTACCAAATCGTAGGGCGCCGTCGGTTCGATGGGCCCGGACAGCGTGACCTGAACCCGGCCTTCCGCGTATCGCGCACGCGCGCCCAGACGCTCCAAGAGGCGCGTCATGGTGTGAACATCGCGGAGATTGGGCACGTTGCGAAACGTATGCTCGCCGTCGGCCAAGAGTGCAGCGGTCAAGATCGGCAGAGCCGCGTTTTTCGCTCCGCTAATCGGCACCGCGCCGACGAGCCTGTTTCCCCCGACGATTTGGATACTATCCACGACGCCCCTGTTACCCCGTGGCCCAGCTTCGGGCAACTTCAGGCGAAGAGCAGGCCGAGAGCAAACAACACGAACCCGGCGAGGGCGCCCCACAGCGAGCCCCGTGCGGAGGCCCAATGAAAGCGGCCGGCCGAATCAAACCCGCGCCAGGCCATGAGGGCCAACGCGCCGACCCATACCGCCATTCCTAGCAAGAGTAGCGTTCCCCACCATGGACCGGGCGAAACCCGCTCACGCAGAAGGCGACGCTCATCGGAAACGAGCTGTTGGGCTTTACGGTGCGTGTCCAGCCCAACAGCTCGATCCATGGCAACGAGGCGGGCGATCTCGTCGTTGGCGCTCTCTCGCATGGGATTCGCGCTGGAATAGAGGAAGCGCGTCGCGGCCAGTGCACCCGCAAGCGATCGCCAAGCCAATAGGGCCCCTGCCACATCGCCATCGGCCTCCAATTGGCGCGCAATCGACTCCAACTGCGAAACCGCCTGCGGAGCATACGGGCTCAGGGGAAAAGACCAGCGAATCGCGCGGCGGTAGTGCTCGATTGCGTGTGCGATTCGATCCTCGCGCCGAAATGCATTCGCCGTGGCAAGCTCCGTGCGAGCTTCCGAGGCCACACGTCCCAACACCAGCGTGAGCAGGGCCAAGATCGCGATAACCGCGACGATGCCCGCGCGCGTGCGCCCGAACTTCATAGAAAGTCCCGCCGCCGGAAGATCAGCGCGGCGACGGTGAGCGTGGCCGCGGCATAAAGCACCGCATAGCCCATCGATGTTGCGACGTAGAGGAGCGGCTGTCCATACTCGCTAGTCTTCGTGACCAGGGTCGTCCGACCGGGAACGAAGAGATCGAAGTTGGGGATGACCTCGGCCAACCAGCTGAGCAGGGTCTTCATCGCGGGACTCAACACACGGGTTTTCATGGCCACCATGTCGTGCGCCGAGCGGCCCACCAACCAAACGCCGAACGTGAATGCACCCGTGAGGAAAGGCGTGGAAAACGAAGAGAATAAGAGTGCAACGGCCGTGAGAATGAGTACCTCGCCGAGGCTGAGAACCAACGAAGCTAGCAGCCGGAAGAGCTCCAGGTGGACGGTCGAGGCAAGCCACGCCGAAGCGCCAAGGGCCACCAACGACCATATCGGGACCACGAGGGTACGGTCCTTGGAGACGAGAACGCCCACAGCAAGACCGGCAAAGAGAACGATGGGTATCGTGATGACGAGCGTGGTCGACGCCCCAGCTTGGATGCAGGTGACCCAGAGCTGGAGCGCCCCCATGATGGCGATGAACACCGCGCAGGTGGCCACGATGCCAAAGTATTTGCCCAACAAGAACTCGAACCGGGCGATGGGCTTCGGTAGGATGACGTAGAGCGTTTTGCGCTCGATCTCCTTGTAGAGGAGGGATGACCCGAGGAAAATCGCGACCAGTACGGAAAAGAGGGAAATGGATGCCATCCCTATGTCGGTGACAACCCGCATCTGCTGGTCGAGCGAAAGCTCACCTAGCGCAAGGGTCAGAGCCAGGACTCCCGCCGCGAGGACGAGAACGCCGAATAGGACCCGATCCCTGACTGCCTCGCGATAGGTGTTGAGGGCAATTGCGTAGATGCGCGCGATGCTCATGGCCCCATCCAATAGGCGCGCCCGGTCGCAAAGTGGCTCACGACGTTGATCGCCATCAGCACCATCACCCCGGAGGCCAAGGTACAACCGGCTTCGAGCCACCGCGAAGTTGCAGGCCTCTGCGCCAAACCCCATGCCCGGAACGATGCGGCCAGCCCCTGCGACAAAAATAAGCCGAGCGCCGCAAGTCCGAACACGTAGAAACCAAGGACGGCTGGACGCGAAAGAAACTCCCGCAAGAGCTCATACTGGCTCAAGGCTACCGGACCGACGAGCACGGTCATGAACCATTGCAGCGTCAGGTGCGCGGCGATGAAGGCCCAAGCGATCCCACCCGCAAGCTTCTGCAGGCGCCGGCAGCCCTCCGATCGGTACGGACCCGGGCCGGTAGGCGAGTCTCGACGCAGCATGCTCCAACCGCGCACGTACAGTCCGAAAAACAGGAGCACGAGGAGGCTGTGCACCACCAACGACGACCACGCGACCGGCGATGCTGCAGCAAACGAGCCCGCGCCGCCGAGCGCTGGCCACATGCGGGCAAGCTCCAGGACGAAGAGGGCCGTCATGGGCCAAACCGTCAGTGCGATGTGGCTAAGATGGCGCGGCACGAGGTACTACCTAACGCTCCCCTCTTCGTGTGGTCAATTTACTTCAAGACCGGGGCCGTGCTGGAGCCGTTGCTGCGCCCCTGAAGACCCAGAAGCGTGAGCGGCTCGTCGGACAAAGTCATGCGGATCCGGTCGCCAATCCCGACTTCGTGCACCTTCTGGGTGCCATCGAGGAAGATCCGGCCTTTGGTCATACGGCTGGTGAGCTTGAGGGCCTCTCCCGGGGGAACCATGCCTTTGATGAGACGATATTTGTTGTTGACCCCCCGATAGGGCTCTCGGATGACGAACTGGATCTTCTGCGACCCAATGGGGAGCACCTTGCCGCCGGCGGAACGAATCGCCGCTGTCGAACCCGCGGCCGGACCGACCCAGACCCCACTCGACATCTGACGCTCCTGGTCACCAGCGTACTCCAAAATATACCGGGACGTCGCAGCAGGGCTCTCGTGACAATAGAGGGCGTCGTTTAGCACGCGCCTCGATATGAGCTTGTCACCAAGATCGACGCGCATCCGCGCCAGGCGGCTCGACTTCAACCTTCCCGCAAGCGCTGCCGCCAACACGTCAGTTACGTTGTGCCCATCCCCTGCGCAGAAATACCCGACACTGGTGTCCGGCGCGCTGTTGACTGCAAGCATGGGAGTCGATGAGTCGGCCAGATGCGACGCCCATAACAGGGTGCCATCGCCTCCGAGAGTGACGATCAGATCCCAGGCGTCTTCCTCGGGTAAGGGCTCCGGACGGTGCCGGAGTACGGCCTCGGTGCCCAAGTCACGCAGTGCCTTCTTGGCCCGGCGCAAGGTCTCCTGATGGATCTCGTGCTCTCGAAGCAGGCCTTCAACCGAAACGTCGCTGTGCTCGATCAGCTCGTGAAGCCGTGCCTGCGCACGGCCAACGTATCGCTGGTACGTGCTCTTCTTGTAAACGACGAGGACTCTAGCCCGCATGCATGACTCGTGGTGAGGTGTGCGACTCGCCGCGCCTCACTCAGTCGGGATCTTCTTGGCGTCCGCCAGGAACCGCGCGAGGCCGCTGTCGGTGAGCGGATGCCTCAGCAACTGGTGAATGACTTTGTGCGGAATGGTCGCGACATCTGCGCCAATGAGTGAAGCCTGCACCACGTGGACGGGATGCCGAATGCTGGCCGCGAGGACCTGCGTGTCCAGCCCGTAGTTCTGGTAAATCGCGACCAGCTGCTCGATGAGCTCCATCCCGTTGCCGCTGATGTCGTCAATACGGCCGATGAAGGGGCTAACGTATGTAGCGCCTGCCTTGGCGGCGAGCAGCCCCTGGGTCGGGCTAAAGCAAAGGGTGACGTTGGTGCGGATGCCTTCATCGGCGAGGGTTCGCACCGCCTTGAGGCCTTCAGCGATCAACGGGACCTTGACCACGATGTTCTCGTGCATCGCAGCGAGGGTCCTGGCCTCTTTCACGATGCCTTCATAGTCGGTCGGGATGACCTCCGCGCTAATCGGTCCGTCGACTACTTCACAAATGTCGACCAGCACGTCTTTGAAAGGCCGCCCTGTCTTTGCGACGAGTGACGGGTTTGTCGTCACACCATCGATGACGCCCATTGCCGCGGCATCGCGAATCTCCTCGATGTCCGCGGTGTCGATGAAAATCTGCATAGGGCTAGTAAAGGGCGGCGGGCTCGCAGGGTCAAGCGGAGCGTTCGCTCGGCCCGAACGCGGCAAAGAAAGCCATCATCCAGTCAATCTACGACTTCCAGGTCGACCTCGTGCTCGTCCACCGCCGCTGGCGGACGGGCTGCGGGCCTTGACTGCGCGCACACGACGAAGGTCGCAACGACAGCGGCGATGAGCCACAATACGATGACCCCTGGGGTCCATTTGCCCTTTGTCCGCACCGCTAGGTCCTGTTGAGGGACGTTTTGTCGCTGGAATGAAGATTGGGCAAGCGGGATCGTCCAACACGGCATGCAGAGATTTCTCTCGATTTTCGTCCTCCTGCTGGCGTGGAGCACTACGGCGCTCGCCGATCATCAGAGCAGCAAAGTCGACGCTTCGGCCGCGCGGCTAGGCGCCTTGAGCCCGGAGGAACGGTCGCTGCTTGCGCCGTACCTCAGCCAAGGGCCCGTCATGCTGGCGGAATTTCAAAATCGACAGACTGACCTTCCGGCGGTGATCTACGCGGCGCGTATCCGCGCTCCCGCAAAGACGGTCTCCGGCGTGATCGGAAAGCCTAGCGACTACCCACACTTCATGCAGGCATTGACCTCGGTCGACGTTCGAGCGCGGAACGGTTCGATGATGGCGTTCGATTGGACTTGGGGAGTGACCCTGTTCTCGCTCACCGGTCACAACGTGATGACGACCTATCCAGGCGACTCCACGCATGGCTACCGGTTCGACATTCGAACGACGGGCGGGGACCTAGGTATCGGACGCGTCATGTGGCGCATATACCCCGAGGGGCCCAGCAACTCACTCGTCGTGTTTTCGTCGCGCCTCGACATGCGGGACGCCAACTACATCATGCGCGAGCTCGCCTCGGAAGGAAACGCGGTGAATCGCACAATCAACGTTGCGGTGGCTATGGTCACGCTGCTCGAGGTCAAGACAGAAGCGGAGCGACGGGCGGGCACGCACTTCACTAGGGAATTCCCTGTAAAGCCGCTTCGCCGGCCCCGGGTTGACATGAACGCCCTTCATCGTCTGCTGAGGCGCGGCGACTTGGTATTCGTGGATTTGGACGGCGACACGCTTCAAAGCGTGACTGTGGTGGGGCGTTCGGGAGCAAGCATCGAACGCGTACGCCGCGTGATGCTCGATCCGGAAGAGTTCGGCAGGTCATTGCTTCACGGAACCTGCGCTGAGGTGATCGAACGTACCGATCAAGGTGTGAAGTTTGAGTGGGATATTCCTATCCCACTGCTCCACGTAGGGGGAGAAATGATGCTACGCCCGAGCCCTACCGTCATCGCGGTCGACGGCATCTCGGGTACACTGTCGAAAGGCCAGTGGCGGCTCGACACGTACCGTTACCCCGGAGGCGAAGCCGGGGTCATCGCATGGGCGACGTTCGATCCGGCGGACTCCCCGAAGCTAATTCAGAAACTGATCGCGGGGAACACGTATTTCTCTCATGGGTTCGTCGTTGCAACACAGTTGGCCGTGATGCGTTCTCTGCGTTCGCGCGCACACTTGCTGGGCCGCTGATCTCATCGAGGCTAGACGCCCCCACCTGTGCCGCCTGCACCACCTGTGCCGCCGGTACCGCCCGTGCCGCCCTGACCGCCTACGCCGCCTGCACCACCTGTGCCGCCGGTACCGCCCGTGCCGGCCTGACCGCCTACGCCGCCCTGGCCCGCAGAGCCACCCGCGCCGCCCTGGCCTGCGGAGCCACCCGCGCCTGATGTTCCGCCGGTACCGCCCGTGCCGCCCTGCAACGCATCGCAAAACGCTTGAGTTTCGCACGTTCCCTGAATGAATGGGCTACCGACGTGGCAACAGATCAGCATACCGTCGCACTCATCGTTCTGAAAACAGGTCGTGCCCTCGCCGCCTGCACAGGCGACAAGAAGAACCAGACCGATTGAAGCGAGCCAGACCAAATGGGAGGTGATGTTTCGCATGAGCGTCGCGAGCATAGCGCAGAGCCCGCGGAGCGGCCACGGTTCCGGCTCGATCGAAGTCCACCCGCCGCTACACTCTGGTCCCATGCCGCAGCCCGAAGATCATCCCGAGACGCCACGAGCAGGCCGATGTGCCATCGTCGGGCGTCCCAACGTCGGAAAGTCGACGTTGCTCAACGCGCTCCTCGGCCAAAAGCTCGTCATCGCAACGCCGAGACCGGGCACGACGCGGTCCTGCGTCTTGGGAGTATACGCGTCGGGCGATCCACCTACGCAGGTCGCGTTTGTGGACACGCCCGGGCTCGAGCGTCCCAGAGGGGCGCTGGGTCGCGTGCTGATCGACAGCGCCAAGCAGGGCCTCCTGGACTGCGATTGCATCGTTTTGCTGACCGAAGTCCCCAAAGCTAGCGCGCCGCCGCAGGTTCATGAAAAGGATGTCACGGTCTTGCAAGCGATCGAGTCTGCACACGTGCCTGTGATCCTCGCCATCAACAAGGTGGACCGGCTCAAAACCAAAGAGCGCTTGCTCCCTTTCATCGAGGCATATGAGAAGAAACGAACGTTCGATGCGATCGTTCCCATCTCGGCCATGCGTGGAACCAACCTGGATGCGTTGCTTGCTGAAATCCGTGAGATGCTCCCAGAAGGTCTGCTCTACGATGCGGACTTCCTCACCGACAGGCCGGAGCGCTTTTTCGTGAGCGAGCTCATACGCGAAGCAGCGATGAACGACACGCGTCAGGAGGTCCCATACGGCATCGCGTGCGAGCTCGACAGTTATCGTGAAGAAGGCGGCGTGCTGCGGATCGAGGACACCCTCATCGTGGAAAAGCAGGGCCACAAAGCGATCGTAATCGGCGCCCGCGGCGAGGCGATCAAGAAGATCAGCACCGAGGCTCGCAAACAGATCGAAGCCTTCTTGGGGCGGAAGGTGTATCTGCGTTTGTGGGTGAAGGCCGTCCCTGGATGGACCCGCGATCCTGTCAAGGCACGGCAGCTTGCAATCCAGGAGGACCAAGGATGAGCAGGCGGCGCCACAATCACGCACGGCGGCCGGCGGGCTCGATCCTCAACAGGCCGCTGGTCGCCATCGTCGGACGGCCTAACGTGGGCAAGAGCACCCTGTTCAACCGTTTGGCCGGGCAGCACGTTGCTATCGTCGAGGACATCCCCGGAGTGACCCGGGACCGCCACTATGCTGACGCGCGTGCCCTGGGCCGCGAGCTCGTCTTGATCGACACGGGTGGCTTCGATCCCGACAGCGAAGATCCGATGAAGGCCGGTATTGCCAGCCAGGTTAGGTTGGCGCTCGAAGAATGCGACGTCGTCGTTTGCGTCGTCGATGCGACAGTCGATCCGTTGCCCGCGGACCGCGAAGCCGTCGCACTGCTACGGGGTGCCGGAAAGCCCGTAATCTTCGTCGCCAACAAGGCCGACACGAAGATGAAGGAGCACGACGCCGTGGCTTACTACGAGCTTGGCATCAGCGCGATCATGCCGATTTCGGCACTTCATGGGCGAGGCATCGGCGACTTGGAAGAGGCGATAGCCAATCGCCTGCCCGACGTCGTCGAAGTCACGGACCCCCAACTAAACGTCCCCCGGGTCGCAATCATCGGCAGGCCGAACGCGGGCAAATCGTCGTTGGTGAATCAACTGTGCGGCGAAGAGCGTCAGTTGGTCGACAATCGTCCGGGGACCACGGTCGACAGCGTCGATACCCTAATCGAACGTGACGGAACGAGATTGATCCTGATCGACACGGCTGG
>Ga0114931_10002556_pt1 | contig 23125 bp, 22 predicted proteins | sample 2SBtaG_FD_89579 | JGI IMG/M metagenome (GOLD analysis project Ga0114931, IMG submission 89579) | Deep subsurface microbial communities from Kolumbo volcano to uncover new lineages of life (NeLLi) - 2SBTROV14_V59a metaG | ecosystem: Environmental > Aquatic > Marine > Volcanic | place: Kolumbo... | reverse complement strand
GATCGTTTTCGATCAAGTGCGCGAGATTGGCCGCGAACGAGTTAGCGAGTTGCAGTGGACCACCAACATCGCTGAGTTAGGGCTCGATTCGCTAGAACGCATCGAAATCATCGCCGCGCTAGAAGACACTTTTGGCGGTCGATTCCCAGAAGAAATCTTGCCGGGCATGGAAACATGCGGCGAAGTCGTCGAAGCGATCGAAAAGTATCTGGGCGGTGAGGTCAAAGAGCGGCCTGCACGCCCCACCAAGCTCTCGGTGCTTGAGGAAGATTACCAATTCACAAAGAGTTCCGATTACCTTCGGTTTCGCAAAGACTACCAAAACGCGCAGCGGCAGGATATTCCAATTCCTTTTTTCAAAGTGCATGAAGGAATCACGAACGACCGGACGGTCATCGATGGCACCGAATATATTAACTTCTGCAGTTACAATTACCTTGGCATGTCGGGCGACCCGGTAGTCATCGAGGCCACTCAAGAGGCAATCGGCAAATATGGCACGAGTGTCTCGGCCAGTCGGCTAGTTTCGGGGGAAAAGCCGCTTCATGTGAAACTAGAGCGGGCGATTGCCGACCTGATTGGCACCGAGGATGCGGTAGTTTTTGTAGGGGGGCATTCGACCAACGAATCGACGATTGGTCACTTGTTTGGTGCTGGCGACCTAATTTTGCACGACTCGTTATCGCACAACAGCATCCTGCAGGGAGCGATTCTCTCGGGGGCCCGACGCCGGCCATTTCCTCACAACGATTTCGAAGAGTGCGATCGTATCTTGAAAGAAATACGCCATGAGTATCGGCGCGTGTTGGTCGTCGTCGAAGGCGTCTACAGCATGGACGGCGACTATACCGATCTACCGAAGCTGATCGAAATCAAAAAGAAATATAAGACTTACTTGATGGTCGACGAAGCCCATTCGATCGGCACGATGGGACTTCACGGTCGTGGCATGGCTGAGTTCTATGACATCAACCCCAGCGATGTCGATATTTGGATGGGCACGCTGAGCAAGTCGTTCGGCAGTTGTGGGGGATACATTGCAGGCACGTCCGCGATTACTGAATATCTGAAGTACACGGCTCCTGGTTTTGTGTACAGCGTTGGGTTGAGCCCAGCGAATACGGCTTCAGCACTGGCTTCGATCAATTTACTGCAAGAAGAGCCAGAGCGAGTTGCGAAGCTGGCGGATAATTCTCGTTTGTTCCTCCAGTTGGCAATCGACGAGGGGCTCGATACGGGGCTAAGCGACAGTACGCCAGTGATACCAGTCATCACCGGCAACTCAGAAAAAGCATTGCTGCTGTCCCACGGCTTGTTTAAGCGCGGTATCAATGTGCAACCAATTCTCTATCCAGCGGTAGAGGACAGCGCTGCCCGACTGCGATTCTTCATCACAAGCAGCCATTCTGAAGAGCAGATTCGCTTGACCGTAGCAGCGGTTGCCGAGGAGCTTTCGCGGATTGATCCTGGATTCATAAGGGCGTCAAAAACAGTCAAAGCGACTGCGATTAAGCAATCAAGCGACTCGGTACTGCCGTAGCGATAGCAGGTTTCCGGGCATTTCCAGAAGCTATTTTACTTTACGCCAGCCCTCGACTGGGTTAGAATTGTCTCGTGTCGGGGGGGGCCGGCGTGGGTTCAGAGACTTTGGCAATTTCTGAGGCCGTAAAATACGCCGAGGTTAGTCAAACGGCACGGACAAGCCGTTTGGTTGGAGCGGATATCAGGTGCCCCAGCGCGTGGACGCGTTAGCGGCCCGTTTCTTATGCGAAGAGGCTCTCATGTCTCAGGCGATCATCGATCCTGCTGAGCTAAGACGTTTTGCGCACCAGTTGAGCAATTTCAACGTCGAGCTCGAAGAGCGGATTTCTACGTTGTCCAGTCAAATGCATGGTCTCAACGCCACTTGGCGAGACCAAGAACATAAGAAGTTTGCCGAAGAATTTGAGCACCACCTGAAGCTTATCGCCCGAGGAATCGAAGCCTCGAATCAATACGCCCCTTTTCTACTGCGCAAAGCCGAACGAATCGAAGAGTATTTGCAACAAAAATAGATGCGAGTTTCAAGCTACGAGTTCGCCTATCGTTCGTGGCTCGCAAATTGAACTCCTAACTCCTCCTGAAAGACACTCGATGTCTGGTCCTGCTCAGGTTCAATCGGTTGAAGCGATCGAGACTTTCCGTCGAGCGATTGCGCAGTTTGAGCAACGTGCGCAGGATTCGCTCGAAACTTTGTCTAGCGAGTTACGACGAGCCCTCGATTGGCTGGAACACGAAAGACCAGCCTACTGGAAAGAGCAGAGTCGAATTGCTGCCGACGAAATTCACCAGGCAAAGCGAGATTTGGAACGTTGCTTGGCCTTTCCTATTGCCGGCGAACGACCTTCCTGTCGGGAAGAGCGAGCGATCCTGAAGCGATCCCAAATTCGTTTAGATCAATGTCGGGAAAAATCGGAGCAGGTGCAGTACTGGAACCGCCAGATGCATCACGAGTTACTCGAATATGAAGGCCGCGTAGGCTGTATGAAGCGGATGCTGGAAACCGAACTACCTGCGGCAAGGGCCAAATTGCAAGAGATCGTTCGGCGTTTGGATGCTTATCATGTCGAGCGTTCGCCCGTTTCTGTCGACCCCGAAGGAGCCCAATAAAATGCGACCGTGGGATCTCGATACGAGTGCAGCCCAATTGCGTAAAGCGATGGAAGATCTCCAGGCTGCCTGGCAAACCGCCGATGAGAATTGGCAAGATTCGGTAAGCCAAAAGTTTTCGGAAACACACCTCCAACCAATTGGCCCCGCACTGAAACAGACTCTCGAAGCGGTAGGCCAGATGCAGCAGTTGGTCGGTCAGATGCAAAGAGAATTGAATGACGAAAATTGAATGACGAATGACGAAATCGAACTCCATGCCACAACTTTCAACGAGACGCCAGCTTGAGCTGATGCAGCAATTGCAGCAAGTGGCGGATGTGCGCGCCAAGCTAGAGGCGAGCACCGCCGGGGCTTTGCAATCAGAGCTCGCGGCGGCGGAGCGGGAAGAGAACGATACCGCCGAAAAATTGGTAAAGGAGTTTTGCGATCGACGTCGGAAGTTGGAAAACGACTTTGCCGGGTCAAAAAGCACGGCGAGCCAGCAGTGCCGGCAAGCGGCCGCTGGACTTCAGCAACGGCATCAGCAGCAATGTCTGCAAATTGAAAAGAATTTCAAACAGAACGTACTGGCCATCGAGCGGAAGAAAAAGGAGAGCGAGTGGCAAACCCTGGCCGTATTTGATGCCGCAAAGGATGGTCCGCGGCAAAAACTTGAGGAGGCCGGCAAAAGACTACACGCGCGAATGCTTCAAGTCGATGGACTCGAACGAGATGCCAATACCCTCTTGGTCATGCGGCGACTTTCCCTATCGGAAGAAGCCGACAACGAGGTGCCCTTCGACGAATCAGACAACGACGAATCAGATTACTCAGGCTCGGCAGAAGATCGGCTACAGGAAGTAATTAGCCGTCTGCATCGGTCCGTCTTAGATTTTCAATCGCAGCGGCTCCCCTCGATCCTGCTCGAAGGGACGCGTCCCTTCGGCTGGTGGGCCTTCGCTTGTGTCTTCGCCATTCTGCCCATGGGGTGGCTCACGAATTGGCAACACTGGCTCTGGCCGCCGGCTGCATTAATCTGTGGGACTGCCTTCGCTGCAGTCGTTTACCTGACACTTGGGCGTCGCGCCCAGCGGCAGTCCCGCGAACAATTTTCACGGTTCACCGCGTTGCTCGCCCACACGCGAATTTTGGAGCAGGAGGTTCGAGACGAAGCTCAAGCCGCTAGTCAACAAGCGGCACAAGACATTGCTCAAGCCAAACATCATGATCTTGCCGCAGCACAGGAACTACGCGACCGTACGATTGCCGGAGCAGAAACCCGGCGAGACCAGGATCTCCGTAACATTCAAGAGAAACGAGATGCCGAAATCGAGGAGACCAACAAAAAGCGGGATGAACAGCTTGCCGCTGCCAACGAAAAATTCCCCCCTCTGCTAGACCAGCTTGCTGTACAACGTCGAGCCGCAGTTGAGGAAAACGAAAACCGGCTTAAACAACGTGTTGCCACGGCTCAGGCAACGCATGAAAACGCTTGGGCGGCATTGGCCCAAAATTGGCGTTCTGGGTTTCAAGCCGTTGCCGACGAATTGGCAGGAATGCGGGCGGTGTGTGAGCAGTTGTTTCCCAATTGGTCGGTTACCGCTTGGAACGATTGGACTAGGCCAGTCGATCCACCGGAGTCAATTCGGTTTGGCCGCTGCCATTTGCCACTAGCAGCAGTAAAGAACGGCATCTCGACAGACCAACGCCTGGTTCCCGAACAAACCCAACTTGAATTGCCGGCGCTGATGACACTCAGCGAGCAGCCCCGCATGGTTATCTCGGCAGACGGCGAGGGGCTCGCGGCAGCAGTCGAGATGCTGCAAGCCACGATGTTGCGATTCCTCACGGCAATGCCCGCCGGCAAACTTCGGTTTACAATCATCGATCCCTCGGCATTGGGTGAAAACTTTGCCACGTTTATGCATTTGGCTGACTACGACGAACAGGTGGTCGGAGGACGCATTTGGACCGATTCGCGTCAGATCGACGAACGTCTCAGTCGGCTCTCAGACCACATGGAAAAAGTGCTGCAAAAGTATCTTCGCAACGAGTTCGAGACGATCCACGATTACAACCGCCAAGCAGGCGAAGTTTCAGAGCCTTACCATGTATTGGTCATAGCCAACTTCCCGGCCGGGTTAAGCGACGCTTCGATTCGCAAATTGATGATCATCGCGACGACAGGCCCTCGTTGCGGCGTCTACACGCTAATGAGCATCGACGAGCAACTGAAATTGCCAAACGAATTCAATCTTGAGCAGTTGCTTTCCGATGCCGTGCATCTGAAGTGGGTCCAGAATCGTTTAGTATGGCAGTACCCGCTGTACGAAAAGCTTGCCCTCGAACTCGACCGTCTGCCGCCGCGAGAGCAGCTCAACGAGCTTTTACGCCTGACTGCTCTAGAATCGCGTGAGGCGAGTCGAGTTGAAGTTCCTTTCGAAGTTGTTGCCCCAAACGAAGAAAAACTTTGGACTGGCAGCACGGCTCATGAATTGGTCGTGCCTGTGGGGCGAGTTGGCGCCAAAGAACTTCAATCGATTCGATTAGGTCGAGGCACTTCGCAGCACATGCTCATCGCTGGAAAAACGGGCTCGGGAAAGTCGACTTTGCTGCACGCGCTGATTACCAATGCGGCATTACACTTCAGTCCGCAGGAGCTGGAACTCTATCTGATTGATTTTAAGAAGGGGGTCGAGTTCAAAGCTTACGCCGCCGGCGAGCTGCCACATGCTCGGGTGATAGCCATCGAAAGCGAACGCGCGTTTGGCGTCAGCGTACTCCAGCGACTCGACGAAGAGCTCCGCCGTCGCGGCGAACTATTTCGTGAATTGGGCGTGCAAGATCTTGCCGGTTATCGCGAGAAGAGGCTAGAGACTAGAGGCCAGAGATTAGGGCAAGAAAATTCCGCAATCCGCAATCCGCCATCCGCCATCGATCCTATGCCTCGTATTTTGCTAGTAGTCGATGAGTTCCAGGAAATGTTCGTGACGGACGATAAATTGTCTCAGGACGCGGCGTTGCTGCTCGATCGGTTGGTTCGGCAGGGCAGAGCGTTTGGAATGCATGTGCTGCTTGGCTCACAGACGTTGGCTGGCGCGTATTCATTGGCTCGCAGTACACTGGGGCAAATGGCAGTAAGCATCGCACTAGAATGTAGCGATGCCGACGCGCATCTTATTCTCAGCGACGAAAACACGGCAGCTCGGCTCTTGAGTCGGCCGGGCGAGGCGATTTACAACGATCAGAATGGCTTGGTCGAGGGGAACAGCGAGTTCCAAATCGCTTGGCTACCCGATCAGCAACGACAACAGTACTTGGAAACCATCCGCCGACTTCACGAAAAAAGTGGCGAGTCGGTCGAACCGCCCATTGTGTTTGAGGGAAATCGGCCCGCGGACCCACTCGATAACGAAACGATGGTAGCAAGGTTTGAACAAGCCTTGGAAGGTGAAACAACTGCTCCGACGATATGGCTAGGTTCGGCCGTGAGGATCGAGCCGCCGACTCAGTTTTCGCTACGACGCCAGGGTGGCAGTCATTTGCTGATCGTGGGGCAGGACGAAACGTCGGCGATCGGCATTTTGTCGACTGCAACTTTGGCCCTGGCCGCCCAACAAGAGAACAACCCTGCCGCGATCACGGTGCTCGATGGAACCCGTCCCGAATCTGCTGAGCAAGGCGTTTGGCCCAATGTTGTTAACGCGTTGTCGGGTGTGGCTTTGCTATGCGGACTGCCTGAGGCTTCTTCTGTGGTGTCGTCATTGGCTGAGGAAGTTACCCGTCGTGGAGAATTGGCGGATCAACAATTCGCGTCCCACTATCTGATCATTCACAATTTGGCACAGTTTCGCGATTTGCGTCAGCAGGAGGATGATTTCGGTTTTTCCTCTTCGTTAGGCACCCACGGCGCCAACGGAAAAACCGTTTCGATCGACAAACAGTTTCGCACACTTTTGCGTGAAGGTCCTGCCGTTGGCGTACATGTATTGCTCTGGTGCGATTCGTACAATAGCGTGACTCGATTTATCGACCGACTCGCTATGCGAGAATTTGACTATCGCGTGGCACTTCAAATGAGTTCCGTCGATTCGACGAGCTTGATCGATTCTCCCGCCGCAAGCCGCTTGGGCGAACACCGAGCGATCTTCTACCGCGACGACCTGGGCACCCAAGTAAAATTCCGCCCCTATAGTCGGCCCACCGAGCAGTGGCTGGCCTGGGTGAGCGAGCAGCTTGCTCAGGGGAAGCTTGCCCGTCGTTAATCGCTTATTGATAATGGTAGATTTGTATAATTTGCCCAATCCGATAGAATGTTGCCTTAGCACTTTTGCATCACGGTGGGTTACGCTATTGCCGCCCCCACTCTACCGGATTTTAGATTGGGAGTACAAACATGCCTAAGCCTAGGAATCAAGGCGGCCAGTTTTCGCGAAGAAACTTTATTCAGACTTCGGCTGTTGGAGTCGCCGCGCTAGCAGCCCCTGCGATTGCTACCGCTCAAAAATCGGACAGCAACCCAACGGTCGGCTCCGGAGAACATCAGTACGAAGTCCTTCATGCTTGGCCTCAGCTGCCGGCGAAGTTTTCTTGGCAAACTACTCACAACGTGGCCATCGACAGCGAAGGCTTGCTTTATGTGATTCACGAGGGCAGAGCCGACCAGGCCGAACACCCCGCGATTTTTGTTTTTGATGCCGATGGGAAATACATCAGGTCTTTTGGCTCCGAGTTTCAAGGCGGCGGGCACGGCATCGAAATTCGCAATGAAGGGGGCCAAGACTTTATTTACGTTGCCGCTTATCAAGCAGTTCGGTCATTCGCAAAGCTCGATCTCAAGGGCGAGCTATTGTGGCGAAAAGGCGCTCCGATGGATGCCGGTGGCTATGCCGAGGGGGAAGAGCACACTTCACACGCTAAAGCAACTTGGGGACGCGATCGGTTTCAGCCCACGAATTTTGCCTTTCATCCCGATGGCGGTTTTTTCTTGGCCGATGGCTATGGCTCGTATCGCATCCATCGCTACGACCAAGACGCCAATTGGATCAGCACCTTTGGCGAAGTTGGTACCGAGGATAGTCAGTTCCGATTGCCGCACGGTCTGTGGATTGACGGTAGGGGCGACGGCGAACCCTTGCTGGTCGTTTCTGATCGAGTAAATGCTCGCCTGCAATGGTTCACGCTGGCAGGAAAGCATGTACGTACGCAAGGCGATTTTTTGCTGCCGGCCAATAACGATGTCCTGGGCGACCTGATGGTCGTACCCGATCTGGTGGGCCGTGTCACCCTGCTAGACAAGGACAATCAGGTGCTTGCCCATTTGGGCGACGATTCGGCACGGATCCAGGCCGATCAGAAAGAATACAACACGTTCCACATTCGCGGCGACGAGTCAACGTGGCTGCCAGGCAAGTTTATCCATCCCCACGATGCCTGCTTTGATGTTTCGGGCAACATTTTCGTCGCCGAATGGGTGGGGACCGGTCGGGTAACGAAGCTGCGAAAACTCAGTTAGTTCAGTACAAAGCCCAGGGGTTGCAACCCCTGGGCTTTGCGCCGCTTTTTTAACAACAGCCCTCACTACCGCAGCAGTCTTCTCCGGGCAATTTGGTCTCCTGGTAACCTTGCCCTTTGGTTTCGCGTGGGTCACGAACTACGTTCCTACGGCAATCATAGACATCCGCTTGCTCTGCGGAGATCGATTCAGCTGGCTCAATCGCGGTGACATGCCCGGCGTACGGCTCTTGAGTATAGATACCAAATGTCTTACCGCACACTGCCGTGCGAACTCCACGGCGCAGCGTGTGCCCATCGTCGTCGACGACTTGCTTCCAAGGGCCGTTGTAAATGACCGCCTGCTTTTGGTCGAGACATGGTCCCTCTTTGCCTTTGTAGGCCCGAATCGTCGCGCTGCGAAATTCGATCCCCTCGACCGCCGCCCAAGCCTCCGCTTGTCGGCTTAGCAATTCAACGCCATAAAACCCGGCGTCGATAAATGCATCAAGAAACTCATGTTCTAGAAAAGCGCCACTGATGCAGCCACTCCAGAGCGTGGGGTCTTTTTGCAAACGTTCGGGAACTCGTTCGTCGCAAACGATATCGCTAATCACCGCACGACCACCCCGCCGGAGAACACGGAAGATTTCGGCAAACAACTGTTGGCGATCGGCTTGGCTCACGAGATTCAGTACACAATTCGAAACGACTACGTCAATCGAATCGTCGGCCACCAGCGGCTGAGTTTCTCGCAATTTCTGAGCATGGGCTTCCGCACGCAGCCAATCGCTACTCGTCTTGACGGGGTTTTCTTTCAGATAAGCTGCAAAGGTTTCGAGGTTGAGCGCCAGATCTTGGATGCTCCCTTTGCGGAAGTCGGTGTTAGCATAGCCAAGCTTCTCAGCGATAGTCCCCTGGTACTGGCGTGCCAGGGCGAGCATTTCGTCATTGCGGTCGACGCCAATCACTTGGCCACCGGCTCCGACAATTTGCGCGGCAATGTAGCAGATCTTGCCGCCACCGCTGCCCAGATCGAGAACCGTTTCTCCCGCGGCGACGTGCTTCGAGGGATCACCACAGCCGTAGTCACGGCTGATAATCTCCTCGGGAATGATCTCCAGGTATTGCGGATTGTAATCGACGGGGCAGCAAAGAGCCGGCTCGGCAGCCTGGGCGGCGGCTCCATATCGTTCCCGAACCGCTTCCTCCACGTTCAGGCCCGAGGCCGAATGGTCGGCCGACCCATTTAAGCTCAATTCCACCAATTCACCTGCATGTTCAGCCACACTGCGCTCCTTGCTCCTGGTTATTCAGTACTGCTGGGAATCGCGGTACTTACGCTCGATCCGATTCATGAACCGTAAGATCCCCCAAAGCGCGTATCATACACCCCCTCGTGGTTCTGCGTCTGTAGTGTTTCTTACTTTGAAACAACACGGGTCGACATCGTGACGAGGGAGCCTAAAATAAGGGGCTCGAAGAAACAGGCTCGAAGAAACAGGCGAGCGGTGGGCGTAAGCCCGCCACTAAAGCAGGGGACTTACGTCGCCCCGCTCGCCTCGCCGACCCAACCCACCATTCACAAGACACCTACAAATATAAGGATTTTGGGACTATGAGTACAATCATTGATATTCGCGGTCGGCAGATTTTGGATAGCCGTGGCAACCCTACCGTGGAGGTCGACGTCACGCTGGCCGATGGGACCACCGGCACGGCTGCCGTGCCCAGCGGTGCTAGCACCGGGGCCCATGAGGCCTGGGAGCTCCGCGACGGGGGCGATGCCTACATGGGCAAGGGCGTCACCAAGGCCGTGGATAATGTCAACGAAAAGATCGCCGACGAGCTGATCGGTATGGATGCCCTCGACCAAATAGCCGTCGACCGCCAGATGATCGAGCTGGACGGCACCCCAAACAAGAAGAATCTAGGTGCGAATGCCATTTTGGGCGTCTCGCTAGCCACGGCCCATGCGGCAGCTCGCTTCTGCGATTTGCCACTGTTTCGCTATCTGGGCGGCTCAAACGCGCGGCTGCTGCCCGCACCGATGATGAACATCATCAACGGCGGCGAACACGCGGACAACTCGGTCGACGTCCAAGAGTTTTTGGTCATGCCGCTGGGATTCGACAATTTTAGCGACGCCCTGCGTTGCGGCTGCGAGGTGTTTCATCATCTGAAAAAAGTGCTCAGCGCAAAGGGCCTCAACACGTCCGTCGGCGACGAGGGCGGTTTTGCTCCCGATCTGGCCGCCAACGACGAGGCCTTTGGAGTGATTCTGAGCGCTATCGAAAGCGCGGGCTACAAGGCGGGCGAGCAAGTTTGGATCGCCATGGACCCTGCTTCGAGCGAGTTCTACGACTCGAAGAAAAAACTCTATACGATCGATGGCAAGGAAATCGACTCGGCCGGCATGGTCGACTTGCTGGCTACTTGGGTCGAGAAGTACCCCATCTGCTCGATCGAAGACGGTTGCGCCGAAGACGATTGGGACGGATGGAAGCTGATGACCGAGAAGCTGGGCGACAAGTGCCAAATTGTCGGCGACGACCTTTTCGTCACCAACGTCGAGCGGCTGCAGCGGGGCATTGACGAAGGGATCGCGAATAGCATTCTCATCAAGGTCAACCAGATCGGCACGCTGACCGAAACCATCGACGCGATCCGGATGGCCGATCGCCACGGTTACACCAGCGTCACCAGTCACCGCAGTGGCGAAACCGAAGATTCAACCATCGCCGATCTCGCCGTGGCACTTTCCACAGGCCAAATCAAAACCGGCTCGGCATCGCGCAGCGACCGGATGGCGAAGTACAATCAGTTGCTACGGATTGAAGAGCAACTCGGTGCGGCAGCACAGTATGCCGGGCCGCTGTTCGGGAAATAATGAGCAACCAACCAATATCGCCGATTACCGATTCGCCCTGGTTGTGGTTTGCTCTCTTTTCGGCCGTGGGGCTGATGACGCTGTTGGCCACCGGTGGGAAGTTTAGGCATCGGCAGGCTAATATCGAGCGCCAAGGCCAGGCGCGGACGGCAGTTGCTGAGGGTACGGTCGAGGTCACGGTCGACGGTACGGGCCGTAAAACCGTTTCCGGCATGCCGAAATACTCTCGGCCCGAAATGACTGAAATTGGTCTGTTTCCAATTTCAATTACCGTCGGAAGTGTCTTGCTAGTCTCATTGGGAATGTTGGCTCGCGAACGCTTTTCTTGTAGGCCGAAAGAAAAACCTCGGATGGACGCGGATACACGCTGATGCCAAGATAATAGTATTCAATCTTATCAGCGTTCATCAGCGGCTCTCTCTTAAATTTACTACTCGAAAACCCTTTGCCAATCTACGCAGTCGGCGCCGTACTCGCGACCGCTTGCGGACTGGCCTTTCTCACACGGCGGAATCTACCGTCGCTCCTTGCTCTGAGCGGCGTTATAGTCCTCACATTGCTGCTGGTGCTTGTTGAGCGGATCGTGGTCACCGAACGTGAACAGGTCGAGACGACACTGCAACAGTTGATGGCAAACATCGAAGCGGGAGATGTGCCGGCCGTGTTGTCGCTCATCGATCCACAAGCAGCAAAGATGCGCAGTGACATTGAGATACTCATGCCACAGGCGGATATCGAATCTACCGGCGCGACTGCCGTACGAGTCGAAGTCGATTCGGATGCCAAGCCGCCCACTGCGGTCTCACGCTTTCGCGGCAAGATCGATGGCGTTCATCGTAGCAGCGGAATGCGTCTGTTTTTCTTCGACGAGGTGGAAATTAGTTGGGTGAAGCGGGGCGAAAGCTGGCAGGCTGAGGGGTATTCGGTGCAGTACAAAGGGAAAGCGATCAACCCGGTGGACAGCATGCGTAGCAATCGACCGATTCGTTAACCATTTCAGCAGACACTCAGCTTGCTACTTAGCCCCGGTGCCCCCCGTGATCTCCTTCTTGAGGACCAAATCCCTGATCGAAAAACCTTCGGTCTGGAGTCCGAGGACGCGGGTCGCGGTAGCCATCGGCTGCGTCAGGGTCCAGATATCCTGCATCGGGTCGGCCGTAACCGGGGCCGAAACCGTTGCGTCGAAATGCCGCGCCTCGACCGCGACCGTAGCCGCCGTAGCCGGGTCCTCCTGGACCGTATCCTGGGAAGCCTCCGCCGTATCCACCTCCAGGCCCATATCCGCCATAGCCGCCGTAGACGCTATTGCCATAACCATAGCCTGGGCCATAGCCATACCCTTGGTAAGAACCACCGGAAACACGTGCGCCGCGCCATGCATCGTGAAATCGTTCCCATTCGGCGTCGATCCCACCCCGCCCGTTGCCTGAGTTTCGTACGCGGTAATAGGTGTCGGACGAGCCATCGGCTCCTCGCAACACGGTTCGCGAACGACTGTAGATGCTGGTAACCGCCCGCTGGTCGGGGAGCGGCTCGACCGGAGCAACCCTTGTGTACTGGGCAACACGAGCTCCGGTATCGGGATCATGGCTGTACCGGCTGCGAGCAAAAATCCAACTATCAACATGTCCCGTTGCAATCTGCGCAGAACAATCTGTATCGGCAGCACGAGCTTCGGTCATCAACAACACAGCCACAAGCGCCGCCGCAAAGAGCAATCGCCAAACGAAGCCAGGGATTTGAGATAGGTTATTCATAGGTAGGTCGAGAAGAGAGGAGGGAGAAGAGAGGGGAAAGGGGAAAAACGGATTTGCTGCGATCTGACAGATCGCAGGAGTATTTACTTTTGGTCTTCAGCTTGAACTTCCGTTTCAGGGCGGTAGATCTTCAATTTGTGGTCTTCGGGGTCGTAGATGTACTCCACGCCTTCGTCCAATTCAGGCAGTTGGATCTGGTTGAATTTGATTATCTTCTCCATAAACTCGTCATGCGTCTTGGGGTAGTTTCCTTCGGTTGCCCAGTAGAGATTCAACGCATGGTCGATACTGGTAAAAATTAGTTTGTGTTCAGCATAAAATCGAGCGTGACCCACAGCTCCCAGATAGCCGCCTGCCTGACGTGATTTTTTGCCCTTCGTCGGATCGTTGGCCGTCACCTCGCGCGGAGTCGAAGTGACCGCTGGCTCCCTGTCGACCACCTCGGTTTTCTCCCAACCAGCCGCCGGCTTGTCAGACGCTGCTGCCTTCGCCTGCGGCGCAGGCAGCGCCGACGGAGCATCCAAGCCTTCGAGTTCAGGAACTTCGCAACCAATTCCCAAGCCTAGGGATAACAAAGCAACAACTGTGAGCGGGTTTCGGTAGGTCATTGTTCTCATCCAATCGGGGAGCTAGTGAATGGAGTAAATAGCCGCGATCTGACAGATCGCAGGAGTGACCAGCATCAGGTTGGTGCAGTTTTTGTGCCAAACTTCCAAGTACGCATCTCTTCTAGCGCCGTGTGGTGGGTCATATCGAATTGCAGGGGAGTCAGCGTTATGTGCCCAGCACGGATTGCGGACAGGTCCGTCTCAATATCACTGGGCGGGTCGGGCGCCATGCCGGTTGCCCAGTAATAGGGCCTACCACGCGGATCAAATCGCTTCTCAAAATCTTCTCCCCACGGCGCAGTCGCCACAGGAACAAGATGAACTTCTGCACTGCTGTCCAGCGCCGAGCTGGGAATATTCAGGTTATAAAGTTGTGGGGATGACTCTTTTTGCGACAAAATTTGTTCAATTATCGCCGCAGCTTGTTCAGCTGCGGCATCAAAGCGGGCGTGTTCGTCGTACTCCAACGAGACCGCCACAGTGGTAATGCCAAAAAATGCACCTTCAATTGCCGCCGCCACCGTGCCAGAGTAAAGCACGTTGATGCCAGCATTCAAGCCGCCATTGATTCCGCTGACCACCAACTCAGGCCGCTGAGGGCAAAGCTCGCTGACGGCCAGCTTTACGCAGTCGGCGGGGCTGCCTTCGACAGCCCAACCTCGCTGGCCACCTGTGTCGTCATAAACTTTGCGACCCATTAACGGTGTCAGGTAGGTGATCGAATGGCCAACGCCGCTCTGTTCGGTGAGCGGGGCGACGACGGTCACGTCTCCCATACGTCGCAATTGCCGTTCCATGGCCGCTAGACCAGGTGCGTAGATGCCATCATCGTTAGTAAGCAAGATCTTCACGTCGTAAATGTCCTACGAGAAGGGGTTTCCGTCATTGAGTGCCAGTAACCACTATAATCCCTACCGAGGCAAATCAGCAACGTGCCGTCGCAGAAAGGCAACACAAACAGCGAGCCGGGTCGTCCCCGACCCCGGCAACTCCGGCGATCTATCAGATCGCGGCTATCCCAGCCCTACCCCCAGCCCCTACTTCCTTCTATAATGCCGAGTTTCCCACCAGGAGGGTGTCGATGACGGTGTCGAAAACTTCAACAGCTTCGCCGCCAACTATTGCCCCGCGACGTACTGCTGCCGAGCGTGTGTTGGTTCTCGATTTCGGTTCGCAGTATGCCCAGCTGATCGCCCGACGAGTGCGCGAGCAGCATGTCTACTGCGAGATTGTTCGCCACAACATCACTGCCAAGCGAGTGCGCGAACTAGCTCCCAAAGGCCTTATTCTCTCGGGCGGGCCTGCGAGTGTCTACGAAAAGGACGCCCCAAAATGTGATCCTGGTTTGTTCGAGCTAGGCATACCAGTGCTGGGTATTTGTTACGGCATGCAGTTGGTCTGTACGGCACTGGGCGGCGATGTCGACAACGCCCCTTCGAGCGAGTTCGGTCGAGCCGAGTGTACCGTCTCATGCGACGACGACCTCTTCTCGGGCGTGAGCCCCGAAACACAAGTCTGGATGAGTCACGGCGACCAAGTTGCCAACATCGCCGACAGTTTTACGTCACTCGCCAGCACGGGCACTTGTCCCTATGCCGCGGTGAGGCACAAGCAATTGCCCATCTACGGTCTGCAGTTTCATCCCGAGGTGACCCACACGCCTGAGGGCGGGACACTGCTGGCCAATTTTCTAGCAAAGGTGTGTGGCACGACTGGCACCTGGAAGCTCGGCGATTTTGCGGCTGAAACGATCACGCAAATTCGCGAGCAGGTCGGCGACAGCCGGGTCATCTGCGGACTCTCCGGCGGCGTCGATTCGTCGGTGGTCGCGGCCCTGTTGGCCGAAGCCATTGGGCCGCAGCTTTCCTGCATTTTGGTCGATAACGGTTTGTTGCGACTCGACGAAGAGGCAGCGGTTCTCAAAGAATTTCGCGACCATTTCAAGACCGACCTGCACGTAGTGAAAGCCGAAGACCGGTTTCTCGGCGTCTTGGCCGGCGTGACCGACCCGCAGGAAAAACGCCGCCGAATTGGCCACACTTTTATTGAATGCTTTGCTGAAGAAGCAGAAAAAATCGATGGCGTAAAATTTCTTGCTCAAGGTACCCTTTATCCCGACGTGATCGAAAGTGGCGCCGCAGTCGACGGCCCGGCCGACACAATCAAGCTCCACCACAATGTCGGCGGACTGCCTGACGAACTGGGATTCGAGTTGATCGAACCCCTTCGCGATTATTCAAGGACGAAGTCCGCAAGCTCGGCTTACAGCTCGGCTTGCCTGAGGAGATGGTCTGGCGACATCCGTTCCCAGGGCCAGGGCTTGCCGTTCGCTGTTTGGGCGAAGTCACTCGGCCACGTCTTGAAACCTTGCGCGCAGCCGATGCAATCGTCATCAGCGAAATCAAAGCTGCCGGTCTCTACCGAGAAACCTCACAAGCGTTTGCGGTGCTATTGCCAGTCCAGAGCGTCGGCGTGATGGGCGACAGCCGCACCTACGACGACGCCCTGGCCGTCCGTTGCGTCAACACCGACGACTTTATGACCGCCGACTGGAGCCATTTACCGTATGAGTTGTTGGCCACGATTTCAACGCGAATTATCAATGAAGTCAAAGGCGTGAATCGTGTGGTGTACGATATTAGCAGCAAGCCTCCCGCAACCATCGAATGGGAATAATCACGCAGAGGCGCAAAGGCGCAGAGAAAAGAAAATTTTTGTTCTCTGCTGTCTCCGCGTCTCGGCGTGAAACTTTTTTACAAAACGTCACCTAACCGATTATGTATTTCCATGGGTCTACAATACATCTACCAAATTTCGAATCTCAGCAAGAAAATCGGCCAGCGCGAAGTGCTGAAAGATATCTTCCTGGCATTTTATCCAGGCGCAAAAATCGGCGTCCTTGGACGTAACGGGTCAGGAAAAAGCACCCTACTGCGGATTATGGCTGGCATCGACCGTGATTTCGATGACACCGCCGAGCTGGCCGAAGGGTTCCGTGTTGGACTGCTCGAGCAAGAGCCGCATCTCAATCCCAACAAAGATGTGCAAGGAAACGTCGAAGAAGCAGTCGCCGAAACCCGTGCGATGCTGCATGAGTTCGAAGAACTCGGCGACAAATATGCCGAAGTGGCCGACGATCCCGAGGCGATGGAAAAGCTGATGAACCGGCAAGCGGCCCTACAGGACAAGATCGACGCCTCGAACGCCTGGGAAATCGATCGGCAGGTCGAAATCGCGATGAGTGCAATGAATCTGCCACCCGGCGAGGCGGGCGTCGAAAAGCTCTCCGGCGGCGAAAAACGTCGCGTTGCCCTCTGTAAAATCTTACTCGAAAAACCTGATCTCCTGCTGCTCGACGAACCAACCAACCACCTCGATGCCGAAAGCGTCGCCTGGCTCGAACGCCATTTGGCCGAGTACCCTGGCACGATTGTCGCAGTGACACACGATCGATATTTCCTCGACAATGTGGCCGGCTGGATATTAGAACTCGACCGTGGCAAAGGAATCCCGTTCGAGGGAAACTATTCGTCGTGGTTGGATCAAAAGGCTAAGCGGCTGGCACAAGAAGAGAAGAAACAAAGCGCCCGACAGCGAGCCCTCAAACGCGAGCTCGAGTGGGTTCGCATGGCCCCCAAGGCGCGGCAAGCAAAAAACAAGGCTCGTGTACAAGCCTACGAACAAATGGCCGCCGAGCAATTTGAAGATCGCCCCGACGAGTTGGAGATCCAGATTCCGCCGGGACCTCGCTTGGGCGACATGGTGGTCCAGGCCTCGGGACTCGACAAAGCCTATGACGACAACGTGATTATGGAAAACGTAAATTTCAGCCTGCCGCCTGGAGGGATCGTCGGAATCATTGGCCCCAACGGTGCTGGCAAAACCACGCTGCTGCGAATGCTGATGGGGCAAGAAACGCCCGACAGCGGTGATTTGAATATCGGACCTACCGTTGAACTGGGCTACGTCGACCAATCACGCGACGATCTGGTAGCCGACAACACGGTCTACGACGAAATCTCGGGCGGGCACGACACGATCGAGATGGGTGGCCGCGCGCTCAACTCGAGGGCCTACGTCGCGAGGTTCAATTTCCATGGCCCCGACCAACAAAAGAAAGTCGGTGTACTCTCTGGTGGCGAGCGAAATCGGGTACATCTGGCAAAACTGCTCCGCCGCGGTTCCAATGTGTTGCTGCTCGACGAACCGACCAACGACATCGACGTTGATACGCTCAGAGCACTCGAAGAAGCCGTCGAGAATTTCGCCGGTTGTGCGGTTGTAGTAAGCCACGATCGCTGGTTCCTCGACCGCCTAGCCACCCATATCCTGGCATTCGAAGGAAACGGCCTTGTCACTTGGTGTAACGGAAATTTCGAAACCTACGAACGCGAACGTCGCGAAAGGCTCGGCGAAGATGCTGACGCGCCGCAGCGTTTCAGGTATAAAAAGCTACAGCAACATTGATCAACCCCGTTAGCGACGGCGGCCACGCCGATCCCACCCACATACCAAACCATACTTTTCAGGAGATCCCCAGACGATGAGTATTGTTCGCGTAGGTTCCACTAAAAAGTTCTCGGACAACTGGGACGGCATATTTTCTGGTGGTAAGAAGAAAAAGAAGTCGTCCTCCAAGAAGACGACTGCCAAGAAAAAGGCCGTGAAGAAAGCAAAGGCAAAAAAGTCGCCCAAGAAAAAGGCCGCCGCCAAACCAACTAAGAAAAAGACTACTGCCCGCAAGAAATCGAAGAAATCCTCCCCAAGGCAAAAGCAACTTTTCTAAAGCAATGTAACAAGTGGAACCACGACGAGTACAACGAAAAGAAATCAAATAGGCTTTTTCCGTCGTGGTTTTCTTGACCCTGCGCTGTAGCACTAAGCTCGCCCCAAAAAATCCCCCGTCCGAGTATCGACCTTCACGATTTCGTCCTGCTTGAGGTACTCCGGCACTTGAATCGTAAGGCCTGTCTCCAGCGTAGCGGGCTTATTGCGTGAGGTGGCCGAGTTGCCTTTCACGCCGGGGTCGCATTCGGTGATTTTCAACTCCACCGTGGCAGGCAGTTTGATGCCGATGCACTCTTCGTTGTAAATCAATGCCAAGATACCTGCGAGACTCTCGGTAACATACGGCATTTCGTTCGCTACTCCTTCGGCTGAAATCGAATACTGGTTGAAATCTTCCGAATCGAGAAAATGCACCTGGTCACCATCGGAGTACATCAACGTGACTTCGCGGCGCTCGAAATCGGCCTCTTCCAGATTGTCGGTTCCCTTGCAAGCAAAATCTGCCTTCTGCTTGGTCATGAGATTGCGAGCGCGAAATTTGTACAACGTGTTTCCGCCGCGGGCGGAGGGAGATTGGACCGAGACCGACTCGATCATGTGAGGAGCGTCGTTGTGCAGCACAATGGCACTGGGTTTTAAGTCTTTAGCAAGCATTTTTTAAGGGGGGGAATGCGGTTTGCGGAATTCGGAATGACAAACAAATAGGATAATCAATAGCCGCGATTTGACGAATCGCCGGAGCGAGTTCAACTCAAAACTTCGCCAGAAGCGGGGTCGAAAGCCAAGCCTTCAGTGATTTTCGTAAGGGCATCAACTACAGTAAGCAAGCATGTTGGATCGAGCATCTCAAAACCTTCTTCTACGTCAAACTCGTCTCCAAAGTACGGAGAAGGTTCATCCACTTGCCCGGCAGACCCAGAACTAACTCGTTCGAAGTGAACGACGTCGAGCCGTGCATCGGCTTGAATTAATTCCTGCAATTGTTCGGCAGGTAATTGTTCCTGAAGAGTTTGCGCCCACTCAAGATTTTGCTCGATTACCGCGTCTCCTACTTCGTAACTGATCTCCACTGCAGCATGGTCTAGCTTAGATTCCACCATCAGCGACTCCAAGAAACCTTCGTTATTCGACGAAGGATTTTCTAGTGAGTAACGACGGTTAGCGGCCGTGAGTGCGTCAGCAACTTTAGCAAGAACTGGCCTACGCTGTTGGGGAAACAGAATAAAATAGGTTTCACGCCAGTGAAGTTCATCGGACTTTTCAGACATGCTTTTCCTGTCTTTCTCTGATCGAGCTGTTCTCTAAACGTTCTTTCCAACCAAGGAAAATGGCTACCACTGCTGATCGGCTTCCCCGGCCGATCCTAAACCACCTTGCCACTGCTCAAGTTGCTCGCACATTCTATCGCGATCTGTGGCAGATGCCCAAACCGATTCGCCCTGCTCAAGACGAATTTCATAGCTTCCTTCGCGTGTACAGTCTTCTTCGCCACAAAAATGAGGCGTGGCGGAGACCCAAATGACGCGATACAGCGGCACCATCTTGTCGTCAACCTGACATAGGATCTGCATGGCTAATTCCTTGATTTGCCTTTTAAGTAATTTGTCGAAAAGTGATAACTTTCACTGGGTATTCGTCCTGGCCAACGGCGCTAACGGCCTAATTCTTTGGAGCGGGCTGTAGCGGCAACTACCGCAGAGCGGAATGCATCGGGACCCTTGAGTTTTTCTAATACCTCTAAGCCCGCCAAGGTCGTACCGCCAGGGCTCGTGACTTGCTGACGCAGCTCAGCCGGAGAATGAGCAGTACACAAAACCATCTCCGCAGCACCGCGTGCGGTTTGAGCGGCTAACTCGATAGCTAACTCTTTCGGCAAGCCACCTGCTTCCCCCCCCTCGGCCATCATTTCGATCAGACGGTAAACAAACGCTGGCCCGGAGCCGGAAAGCCCCGTCACCGCGTCGAGCAATTTTTCGTCCACTTCATACGCTCGACCAACACTCTCAAGGATTTGCCGAACCTGCTGACCATCGCTTGCGCTTGCTTTTTCTCCCCGTGAGTAGCAGCTTGCACCCAATCCGATGAGGCAAGGCGTATTGGGCATCACTCGCACAAGCCGTGCACCTGCTGGCAACCCAGCAGAAAGTGTGCTGAGTGTTACTCCCGCTGCAATCGAAACGACGAGATGGCTGTTGTTGAGATGCTCAGAAATATCTTCGAGCACCGCCGGCATGACCTGGGGCTTGACCGCAAGGACGATTATCTGAGCCCCTCGGAGCAATTCGATATTGTCGCTTGCGAAACGCGCATTCGCAATCTGTTCGGCAAAAAGCTGTTTCGCCTCTGGGTACGGATCGGCCGCTAGCACCCGATCGCCTTCAACGAGCCCCGATTGCACACAGCCTCGAGCGAGCGCGGTCGCCATCCGGCCTGCACCGATAAAACCAAGTGTTTCAGTGATGGTTGGCAATTTGAATTTCCTATGCTTTCAGAGCCAGCATTGACTGCGTGAAGCATGATTCTATGCGATGGCTCGATTGCCGACAATCTGAATAGGATTTCAGCGCTGGAGCAACCTAAACCATCACGGCTTTCCGACTCCCGCCCCCAGCCATTCTGAGAGGCCTTCTGGCGGCATTCTTTCTGTAGCAAACTCGCCTAGACGCACGAAAGCCATTCTGGAACACTTCTGCCTCCCTGTTTTCCGAATTGTGTAGTGTTTCTAACAACCGAACTGAAACTCCTTGCCTTAGGACAGGAGAAATATCGCATGTTAACCAAACGAGTAATTATCGCCCTGGTTCTTTTTTGGGTCGTCAATGCTGTTACGGTACAGAGTGGGTCCGCTCAAATTATTGATGCCTCGATTCCCTCAAGCGGCAACACGGTCACACAGGCTACCAGAGACTTCGATAAAGCGGAGCTTTCAGGAGGAGTCAAGCAAACCAGTTGGCCAAGCATACCGTGGCCAACGATCACCATGCCCAAGTTTACCATGCCGACAATGACGATGCCCAAGTTGCCTCCGTTGTGGCCTTCCGATGCCAACGGCGACTCGCCGGCTTTGCTTTCGCCCTTCGTGGCAGGTTACGCCAAGGTATCAGCAGGTGCCAGGAAAACTTGGGAAGGGACGAAGGATCTGTTCTCTGTGTTTCAAACCGGAGATGCTTCGCAACCGGCATCACGAAGCACACAAAAACCGAAAGCCTCTTTTTGGCAACGACTAACGACTAGAACGCAAGAATCTAGCACGCCACAAACCGTTGGCGAATTTATGAAGCAGCCACGTCTCAATCCGTAGCGATCGCCATCAAATCGTCGGGCGTCTCAAAACGGAAAGACTTTGCCATGCAAAAAAAAATCACGATGCAAAAAATGGCCCCTCGCTTCCTAGCCGTGCTGTTTCTGCTGTTTGTTTCGCACGGCTGCCAAAGCTGGCAAACTTCCTCCGCTTTCACAGGTTTGACAGCATCCAAAGGAGAACGTCTCGTCGTTAAACAAGCCAAGAACGATCCGTTTCCCTCGCCGAGCGATGTCGGTTTCATAGGTCGAAATGACGAATGACGTGTTGTTCGCATAGTTGGTCCTGCGTGGTAGAATGAATCTCCGGCCAAGCCATTCACGCAAAACAAAAGTCCAACCATGAAGCCCGACTCACCGCTTCCGAAATTGCCTTCGCTCGGCGAACTGCTCAAACATCCGACAGTCGAACGGCTTGTTAATCAGGTAAACCAAACCACGATCGCCCAACGAGCGACCGGTTTCTTGGAAGAAATACGAGCGAATCTTCCCCAGCCAAGTATCCAGGGGTTTGTCCCCTCGATCCATCAGCTAGCAGAACGCCTGGCACGGCGATTGTTGGAGCCCTCCGAGCGTATCGCCTCGGCCATCAACGCAACCGGCGCAATCTGGGGCGAACGTTGGTCCTCGCCACCTCTGGCCGAATCAGCCGTTCACGAAATGCTGCGTCTAGCGAGTGAGTTTTACGAAACCTCAGACGTTTTGACTAAACACACGGAGGCATTATTAACAGAATTAACGGGTGCCGAGTCGGCCTGGATTGGTCACAGCTTCGAATCGCTAGTTTATCTAGCCAATGAGTATGGCCAAGGCAAAATCGAGGTAGTGCAACACATAGGTCTTATTGACCCCGCCGACTTTGGACTAACGCATGTCGAAACTATTTCTGATCGACTCGCCGCAGGAGCCGAACTTGTGGTCTGCGATGGAGCGGGGCTCATCGGTGGCCCCCGCTGTGGGATTCTTATTGGTCGGCACAAACGCCTCAACGAACTGGTCTGCCAACTACCCAAGGCTTGTACCGCAGATACACTCTCGTTAGCAGCCCTGGCGGCCACGCTGGATATCTACAAGAACGTAGACCAAGTTGTCCACAAGATTCCAGCCCTGCGGCTTCTCTCGACTCCGCTGGAAAATCTCGAGCAACGCGGTACTAGGCTGGCCATTTTGATTGTCGAAAATGATCTGGTGGCCGAAGCGATTGCCACACCATGTGACTCTGCTTGGTACGACACCGCCACCGTTAAATATGCGGGTCCTACTTGGGCTTTGAAATTAAGCCCCACCGACAATTCGGGAGAGCATCTAGCCCAGCGTCTGCGAGCCAACTCGCCGCAAATTATCGCGAGGAAGCAGCAAGACTCGATTTGGCTGGATATGCGTGCAATCTTCCCACGTTGGGACCAACAGCTAGTCTCTGCTGTGGAAAACAAGCCGCGAGAGGGACCAACCTCAATCTGACGAATCTTGGCAGATCCTTCGAACCATCCGCAAGATTCATCCGTAATAGTGCAAGTGGTGTGACAGCATAAACTTGCGCGTACCAGGGGCAATGGTCGACCTTGCCCCGATTGCTATCGGTCGCTAGTATAACAGCAACAAAGGACGTTAGCTGGAACACTCTCGGGCGGCCTACTCTTTCCTGGTCGCCTTTTTTG
>Ga0114931_10002555_pt1 | contig 23127 bp, 14 predicted proteins | sample 2SBtaG_FD_89579 | JGI IMG/M metagenome (GOLD analysis project Ga0114931, IMG submission 89579) | Deep subsurface microbial communities from Kolumbo volcano to uncover new lineages of life (NeLLi) - 2SBTROV14_V59a metaG | ecosystem: Environmental > Aquatic > Marine > Volcanic | place: Kolumbo... | reverse complement strand
TTCTTCGTCGCGCCGCGCATCGGCGCCACGCCGGGCAGCCGCGACCGCACGCTGGACGAGTGGGCCGAGCACCTGGGCGAGCTGGTGCCCGACGCACGGGTGGCCGTGGCGCACGGTCAGATGAGCGGCGACCAACTGGAAAAGATCATGGTGGCGTTCGTCGCCGGCGACTACGACGTGCTGGTGTCCACCACCATCGTCGAGAGCGGCCTGGACATTCCGCGCGCCAACACCATGTTCGTCGCCCGCGCCGATCGCTTCGGCCTGTCCCAGCTGTATCAGCTGCGCGGACGCATCGGCCGGTCCAAGCGGCGCGCGTTCTGCTACCTGTTGATCCCGTCGCCGGCCAAGCTCACCGACGAGGCGCGCCGCCGCCTGGAAGCGCTGCAGCGGTTCTCGGATCTGGGCGCCGGGTTTCAGATCGCGTCACACGATCTGGAGATCCGCGGCGCCGGCGAGCTGCTCGGCGCCAAGCAGTCCGGCTCCATCGCCGCCGTTGGCTTCGAGACCTATACGGCCATGCTGCGCGACGCGGTCGCCGAGCTGCGCGGTGAGTCCATCACCCAGCCGCGTGTTCCGGAGCTCAATGTGGAGGTTCCCGGCTACATCCCGGACGACTACGTGCCCGACACGGGCCAGCGCCTGGACCTGTACAAACGCCTGGCCGGCGTCGGCGACGAGGACGATGTGGCCGAAATTCTCGGAGAAATCGTCGATCGCTACGGCCCTTTGCCCAAGGAAGTCAGCCTGCTGGGGGACCTGAACCTGCTCAAGGCGTACGCACGCAAGCTGGGCGCGGTAAGCCTCGAGCTGACTCAAACCCGCCTGGCGCTGGCATTTTCCGAAGATACCCCCCTGGCGGCGGACAAAATCGCCTCGCTGGTGGCCGCTGAGCGCAGCTACCGTCTCAGCCCGGACATGCGCCTGCAGCGCCGGTTCGACCCCACGGACCCGGTGCAACCCACCGCGGCGGCAAGGCGTGCGTTGCTAGCGCTTATGGCGTATGTTACCTGAACCAAAGGAGAAGCCATCGATGTTGCACCCACGTTCAGTCATGCTCGGCGCCATTTGCGGGTTCACCCTCGCGATGGTGGGCGTCGGCTTCTGGGGCTGCCAGCACAAGGACAAGGAACCGTCCGCTGACGACAACTCGCAGACCACCACGAGCAAGAAGGTGGCTCCCGGCGCGCCCAAGCAGAGCAAAAAAGACCTGCAGGCCGTGCTGGCCAAAGTGGACGACGCGGTCATCACCGTCGGCAACTTTCAGTACCGCATCAACCGCATGTCTCCTTACGTGCGCGACCGGTACACCTCGCTGGAAACCAAACGCGACTTCCTCCAGAAGTTGATCCAGTTCGAGGTTCTGGCCAAGGAGGCCAAGCGCCGCGGCTTCGACAAAGACCCCACGGTGGTGCGCACCCTCAAGCGCGCGATGATCCAGAAGCTCACCAAGGACGAGTTCGAGAACAAGCTCAAGCCGTCGTACATCACCGACGCCGAGCTCAAAGAGTTCTACGAGAAGAACAAGCCGATGTACACCAAGGAAGAGCGGGTGCGCGTCTCTGCCATCATCCTGCGCGGCTTCGGCCACGCAAAACAGGTGGCCAAACAGGCCATGGGCCCGGTCGGTCGCACCAACAAAGGCTTCCGCGACCTGGTCGCCAAATACTCCATCGACGCCGGGACCAAGCTGCGCGGCGGCGATCTGCGCTACTTCACACGCAACGACAAGAAGCTGCCGCGCACGGTGGTTGAAGCAACGTTCAAGCTGAGCAAAACGGGCGAAGTGGCCGGCCCCATCAACGGCGGCAACGGCAAGTACTACATCATCCGCCAGACCGGCCGGCACCGCGCCATCCACAAGACGCTCGACCAGGTCAAACGCCAGATCCGCAACCGGCTGTACCGGCAGAAGCGCCGGGAAGCCCAGAAGAACTTCCTCAAGCAGCTCAAGGCCAAGGCCAAGATCGTCACCTTCGAGCAGAACCTCAACAAAGTCCGTATCGACCGCCAGCGCCGCCGCCGTGGCCGGCGTCATGGCTTCACCGGCCACGCTCAACCGATGCCACCCCCCCTAACCAATGGGAATAAATAGGCTGAGGCAACGTTCTCGGCGACCCGCAGGTCCTACCCATGATGCCAGCGAATAGAACCATTACCGCCGCCGCCGTCACCGCCGGGCTGTTGTGCCTGGGCCTTGGCGCCACCGGCTACGCGCAGAAATCAACGCCGAAGAAGCTCGCGGTCGGCAAGAACCGCACGGTCCTGGACCGGGTCGTGGCCGTGGTCAACAACTCGGTCATCCTCGACTCGGAGCTGCGCATCCGCGTGGCGCCGCTGCTGGGAGATCTGAAGGCCATCAGTGACCCGCGCGCCCGCGCGCGCCGCGCCGAAAAGATCCGGCACAACGTGCTTCAGGAGATGGCCAACGAGGAGCTCATCGTCCAGGCGGCGATCACGTCCAAGCTCAAGGTCAAAGAGAAGGAAATCAAGAAGACCCTCGACGGCATCAAGAAACAAAACAAGCTGGACGACGCCGGCCTGGCCCAGGCGCTGGCCATGCAGGGCTACACCATCGCTTCGTACAAAAAAGAGATGCGCCGGCAGATCCTGCGCATGCGCGCGATCAACATGCTGGTCCGCCCCAAAGTACGCATCAGCAAAGAGGACGTGCGCGCGCGCTACGACGCCATGAACCGGCGCTCGGCGGCCGTGTCCAAGGTGCGACTGCACCACGTGCTCATCGCCCTGCCCCACAAGCCCACCGACGTGCAGGTAGCCGCAGCCAAGCGCAAAGCGGCCAAGGTCATCCGCCTGGCGCGCTCGGGAGTGCCGTTCAAGGAGCTGGCCAAGAAATACTCGGACGACCCGAAAACCAAGGCCGACGGCGGCGAGCTGGGCATGATCGAGCGCGGCACGATTCCCACTCAGTGGGAGGTCATCGTGTTCTCCATGGAAAAGGGCGAGGTCCGCGGACCGATCAGTGGCCCGCAGGGGCTCCACGTGTTCTACGTGTCCCAGGTCGTCAAAAAGAAGGTCAAGCCGTTCAAGGAAGTCAAGCAGCAGCTGCGTAATGAGCTGTACCGGAAAAGCCTCGACCGCAAGACCCGCGACTGGCTCGAGGACCTGCGCAAGAAAGCGCACGTCAGGTTGGTCACCAAGTAGCGTTCCAGGGGGCTGACTTGCAGCACCAACCCGTTCTACAATGGACGACAAGGTGTCTGACAAACGCAAAGCCACACGCCACGCCGTGGACATCGCGACGACGGTCGCAGTCGACGGCGCTACTCAACGAATCCAGATGCTGAACCTGTCCCTCGGCGGCGCACTCCTGGCGATTCCGGAGCGGCTGGCGATGGGCACCCGCATGCAGGTGACCTTCCGCATTCCCACCTACGAGCAGGACATCACGGTCGGTGCCGCCGTGCGCTGGACCGGCGGCTCGGGTGTCGGCGTGCAGTTCGATGGATTGCGGGCCAAGGAAGTATGGTCTCTCAACAAGTTCTTCGAGTCCCTGCCCGAGGTCGACTGAGACACGGGCTGACTGCCGCGGCCATCGTCGCGGTCGTAGCGCTGCCCGCCGCGGCGGCCCACGCCGAAAACACCCTGCTGATCGACCTGCGCCGCGGCGACGCCGCCAAGCTCAAAGCCAGCCGAGATGCGCTGCGCGAACGGTTGGCGAAGGTGCAAAACATCTCCGTTTTGTCCGGCGGCGCCATGAACGCGGCGTTGCTGGGCGAAGCCTACGAGCCGCTGGTCCACAGCGGTAAGGCATCGTTGACCGCCGCCGCTCTGGCCTACGGTCGCCTCGATTGCGCCAACGCGAGCCGCGCCGCGACCCGGGCAATCGTGAGCTACGCCGCGCTGCAAGCACGCAAGCACAACGTGCGCGACGAGCTGCGCCGAGCGTACGTGTACAAGCTTCTGTGCGCACATAACGGCAACAACACCGACGGCGCCCGCACCGCGGTAGCGCGCCTGCTCGCGTTGGGATTCACGTCGGCGCCACAAGGCGTCGCCGAGGACGTGTGGACCAAATACTCCGCGCTGATCAAGCCGCCGGTGCCCATCCCCGGCAGTCTCGGGGCCCCTGCGCCCGCGGCGCCCGCGACCGGTGAGCTGGAAATAAAACAACCGGCTGGCGCCACGGTGTGGATTGATCACACCGCGCGTGGAAAGGCACCGCTGAGCCTGAAGCTGCCCGTTGGCGAGCACGTGGTGGCGGTAGTGGACGGCGACGGCGCTGCCGCGCGTTTGACAAAGGTCAAAGCCGGCCACACATCAATCGTCATGGTCGTCCAATCCGCCGATCCCAAGTGGGAGTCCATCCGCGCGAGCGTCGCCGGCTGGAAGACTGCCGGCAAGGTGGGCTCGACCACGCGTATGGCCGAGATCCTGCGGCGCCTGAGCGTTCGCTTCGCCTTCGTCATGCTGCCCGGCAACGTCGAAGTCTGGGGCGTTCAGAAATACCGCCGAATGGCGCGCCATTTGGGCGAGGCAACGCGCGACAAACCCGTGCAGCTGGGCGGGCTGGTCAACGATCATGCTCGCGCATGGGACGGCCGCAGCCCCGACCCGTCCCTGCCCCTGCTCACGGAAAAGAGTACGCCAAAGCGCGGCCACAAGCCGCAGAAATGGTGGGTATACGCCAGCATCATCGGCGCCGTCGCTGTCGGCGCCGCCGTCATCATCGCCAACGATGCCGCCACGGACAGTCAGCGCATCCGGCTAACGTTTCCATAGATGGGCCAGGATGCGGGCCCTTATCGTCATCGTTGGCCTGCTGCTGGCGCTACCGGCGACCGCGGCGGCGCAAGACCTCGCCCTGCCCATCCGCATCGAGCGCGGTGGTGTGATCGTGCGCGCCGAGGCGGAGATGTCCCGGCTGGCCAACCGGGTCGCCGACACCGCACCGGCAAAGCTCAAGTCCATCGAGTTTGATCTCGACCGACTGCCGCGGCCGCCTCGAATCGAGATCCGGCTGGTCAAAAAGTCCTCGGACATGTCGCGGGCGTCGCCGCCGGGATACCGGGTCCCCAAATGGGCAGCAGGGGTCGCGTTTCCCCGGGTAGGTGTGGTGGTCGTGGCCACCCGGCGCGGTCCAGACGACATCAATGTGAACAAGACGGTTGCCCACGAGCTGGCCCACCTGGCCCTGGGCGCGGCGCTGCGCGGCCGCGCGCCGCGTTGGCTGGACGAAGGCTTCGCCTACCTGCACTCGTCGGACTGGTCCATGGCGCGCTGGCGAACCCTGGTCGGCATGGCCTGGACCGGCAATGTCATTCCGTGGCGTGAGCTCGACGCCAGTTTCCCGGCCGAGGAGCAAGAGGCTGCGAAGGCCTACGCACAAAGCTACGACCTGGTCGCGTTCCTGGCTCAGCGCGGCATACACAAACACACCGACGACGACGGTGACCGCTGGCCATTTCAGCGGTTCCTGGCACTCATCGCCAACGGCGCGAGCCCCGACGACGCGGCCCGCGTCGCGTTTCTCAGCTCGATGGACGAGCTGCACGCCGAGTGGTACCAGCGCCTGCGCGAGCGCTACCTGCTCGTCCCGGTCGGGCTGTTTGCCCTGGGAATCTGGGTTGTTGGCGCGGTGCTGGTGATCATCGCGTTCGTCCGCCGCCGCCGGGACAACCGCCGCCGCATGGCCACGTGGCCCGACGACGATGACGAGCTCGACGTCCCGGCCCCGGTGCAAAACGTGTGATACGGCCACTGGTTCTATATACTTGACCGGGGGTGACGGCCACCGAACAACTGCGCACATTGATGGAGGGCTCTCCGGAGGGCATCGCCATCACGCGGGAGGGCAACTTCGTCTACACGAATCGCTCGGTCCTGCGAACGCTGGGCTATCGCGACGAGGACGAGTTGTTCTGGCGGCCGTTCACCGATGTGGTTCACGCCAATGACCGGCCCACGGTCGACAAGCTGCTGAACGAAGCGGCGGACGCTCACACGGAGGGCCGGGCGCGCCAGCACGAGCTGCGCCTGCTGCGGCGCACCGGCCAGGTCATCACCGCGATGGCCGGGTTCATGAAGATGGACTACGACGATCAGCCCGCGGTGGTGGTGTTCTTGCGCGACATCACCGAGGCGCGGCGGCTGGAGAAACAACTGCAGTTCACGGACCGCATGGCGTCGGTCGGTACGTTGGCCGCTGGCGTCGCGCACGAGATCAACAATCCGCTGACTTACGTGCTGGCCAACCTGGATTTGATCGAAGAAGAGCTGCACAACCGCGCCGAAGCGTTGGGAGAGGGTCTGGGCGAGCTGCGCGGCCTGATCAACGAGGCACGCGAAGGTGCGTTCCGCGTGCGCAGCATCGTGCGCGAGCTCCGCGTATTCGCCCGCCCCGACGACCAGAAAGTGGTCGCGGTCAATCTGCAGCAGATCATCGAGTCAGTCTCCAAGATGGCGATGAACGAGATCCGCCACCGCGCGCGCTTCATCACCGAGTTCGCCGACACCCCCGGCGTGCACGCCAACCCGAACCATCTGAGCCAGGTGTTCTTGAACCTGCTGGTGAACGCAGCCCACGCGATTCCGATGGGCGACGTGGACAACAACGAAGTGCGCGTGCGCCTGGGCACCGACGCCTCGGGAATGGCGCTGGTGGAAGTGTCCGACACCGGCCAGGGCATCGGCTTCGACATCCTGGATCGCATCTTCGACCCGTTCTTCACCACCAAGGACCCGGGGGTTGGAACCGGGCTCGGCCTGTCGATCTGCCACTCGCTGATCACGGCCAGCGGCGGCAAGATCCTGGTCGACAGCATCGTCGACCAGGGCACGACGTTTCGCGTGCTGCTGCCGCCGTCAGAGACCCAGAAAAAATAAAGCCACCGGCCGCGGTGGGAACGCGGGCCGGTGGCCGCTACGTCGTGGGGGGACGACGTGTGTCTTCTAAGTGCTAGCGGGACTCTACGCTCTCGACGAACAAGAAGTCTTTGGGCGGCAAGAACCGGTAGCCATCTTCGCCGACGCGGATCAGGTCAGCGCCGTCTTTGCCGAGCAAGCGGCGGATACGCATGATGTTGGTGAACAACGCCGCGTCGTGACGCAGCGGGTGATACTCCACGTCCCACACGGTCTCGACGATCTCTTCCTTGGAGAACACGGTGCCCGGCGCGCCGGCGAACAAGAACAGCAAGCGCTTGAGCAAGCTGCGCCGGCGCAGGTCGGCGGTCTGCTCGCCGGCGCGGAAAATCAGCTCGCGGACGCCGTCGATGGCCAGGTTGCGCTCGGCCAGCTGCAAAGCGCCGGGGTTGGCCTCGGCGACAAAGCTCTCCTGTCCGCCTGCGAGCACGACCCGGTACGGCCGCACGGTGGTGAGGCCGAGGTCGGCAAGAACGCGGCCGGCCTCGTCCGTCGCCGCCGGCGACATGGTGGCCGAAGCGGCGTGCTGGCGGTCGGTGTCGGTCGTGCCTTGAATGGCGCTGAGCGCCTCTACGGCGACCAGGCGGTGGATGGGCAAGCCCCGCTCTGTCGCGAGCTCGAGTGCCTTGTCGGCCTGGGCGACAGCACCGGCTTCGTCGCCGGCATCTCGGTCGATGGCGGCGAGCACCAGCAACGTGTTCGCACGGACATCGCTGAGACCACAGTGGGTCGCGTCGCGCAGGGCGCGCCGCGCCGAAGCAGCGGCGGCGGACTTGTCACCGCGCGCAAATTGCAGGCGAGCGGCGTAGGCCAGCGCCCGAGCGGCGACGGCAGCACGGCCGGCGCGGTCGGCGCGAACGGCGATGCTGTTGAACCCGCTGAGCGCGCTGGAGCTATCGCCAGCGGCCAGCGCGACCAGCGCACGGGTGTACGCGTCGTCGATGGACTCGCGGGTCTGCGCCGGAGCTTGAGCGTCACCGGGCTGGGCCCACGCACGCACTTCGACGAGACGCTGGCTGGCTTCGTCCCGCAGCTCGGCGGCGGCAGTGTCGTCGCCGGCCAGCGCGGTCAGCCTGTCGATCGCGTCGTCCAGGCGCATTTCCTCGGCGTCGATGACCGCAGTGACCAGCTCGGTCTGGGCGGCGATGTGACTCAGGCCGCGGGCAACGGCCGACTCGTAACAACCGCTGGCCAGCTCGGCCGCGGCGTTCAGCTCACCGGCGTGCACCAGCAGCCGGGCGAGCAGCGCTTCGTTACACAGCGCGCTGACCTCGTCGCCGCGGTCGCGCTGGACGGGAATCAGCTCGCGCAATGACGCACACGCGGTACGGAAGTCGCCGCGGCGCGCCGCGACCCAGGCACCGGCGGTGCGAATCTGCTCGGCGACGGCGATGGCGTCGACCTCGAGCGCGACGCGCTCGGCATCGGCCAGAGCCGACTCGGCATTGCTCATGCGGCGCTCGCGACCCAGGCAGGCAGCGCGGCGGCCGCGGATCATCGCGGTAAGCTCGGGGTTGAGCCGGCCGGCGCTGGCTGCACGCGCCAGCGAAGCGCGGGCCGCGGTGACGTTGCCCTTATGCAGCTCGACCGAGCCGAGGGCGACGTGCAACTTGGCGCGAATCTCTTGCGACACCTCGGCGCGACCCGACTCGAACGCGTCGGCCGCCAGCTGCTCGGCCCGATTGGGCTGGCCCAGCAGCAGGTACATCTCGGCGAGGACCGCCGCCGCTTCGCAGCGCTCGGCGATGTTGACATCGGCCACGATGGCCTCGAGCTGAGCGATGGCCTCGTCCACGTCGCCGCTGCGGAAGATCAGCTCGGCGCGGGTGATCGCGGGCAGCGTGCGGCCGCCGACGTCGAGGGCTTCGACCACGCGGCCCAGTTGCTGGGCGATTTCGGCGTGCAACAACGACACGCGCTCATCGGAGCGACCGGCGCACAGGCGATCGATGAGCCCGAGCAGCTCACCACAGGCACCGCGGAGATGAGAGATATTGCGAGCCGCGGCGATGACTTCGATGGCTGCATCTACGTCGCCGGCTTCGGCCAGGTGAACCACTTCGTCGCGCAGGCGATCGATCGGATCGACCAGACCGAGGGTGCCGTCGTCACCGGCCTGCCAGGCCACGCGCCGGCGCGAGCTGCGCCCGCGTCCCACCGTGGCAACCAGCTCTGCAGCGCGGCGCTCCATGTCGTCGCGCCGGGTTGAGGGCAGCTCGGCCAGGACCTGGTCGCGTACCACGTCGTGGATGGCGAAGCGGCCGTCGTCCAGCGGATCGATCAGCTGGCGCGAAACCAGTTGAATGAGCGCGGGCTCCGGCTCGATGTCGGGTGCGACCGCCGCGACCGCCGCGGGCGCCGCAGGAATCGCGATGACGGCCAACGCCTCGAGGGCGCTGCGCACATCGTTGGTAAGGGTGTCGAGCTCCCACACATCGTCGCCGAAGGCAGCGCGCGCGTATGCGCGGCGCAGCGCCAGCGGCATGCCGCGGGTGCGAATCAGCGCCTCGTCACACGCCGTGGCGGAGGTGGGACCATACGTATCTTCGTGGTGGCTCCACAGCTCGTGGGCCGCCGACGCATTGAGACCTCCCAGCGTCATTTCGAACCGCGACCGGTCGTTGCGCAGCGGCAACATGTCGCGGCTGAGCAGCACGACCCGCCCCCGGCCACAGGCGCCGGTGATGACTGCCAAAAACGCAGCGGCATCGCGTTCGGTAATGTGATGAACGTCGTCGATGATGAGCAGGCGAGGCTCGTGGGCCAGCACGGACGCCAGGCTGCCGGGCAGAATCTTGAGCGTACGCTCACAACGGGCACGGACCGCCAGGTCGCTGTCTCCGGGACGACAACGCACATACGTGACTTCGCGGTCGCCGTACACGTCGGCGCGAACCGCGATCTGCTTTGCCAGCCGGGTCTTGCCCCCGCCGACCGCGCCGTGGATGACAACAACAGACTCGGCAGCCAGTCCCTCCCGGACCAGCGAGAGTTCATGCTCCCGCCCGACAAATGGCGGGGGAGTTGCTAGCCCCAGGCGCCGAAGAGCTGGTGTCACGGTGGCTGGCTTCGAGTTACGTCGTCGCACTGATTGAACTCCTTGTTGCTACTACCCCAAAAGCCCCGAAGGGCTGGCGAATGCCCCACCATTCGCCGCTACGCCGCTACTCTCGCAATTGTTGGGCCAGACCTGGCCGATGGAGCACTAAGCTTCCGGAACTCACCGCTTGTCACCGGATGTGTCGAAGATCGTTAGAAGCGGTTAGCACACCTGTCACAACCATCACACACACTGGGGGATTTCCCCCCCAAGCGTCGTCCGGGCTGATACTCGAGGTCATCGATGCGTCGAAGTATCATCGGGGCAAACCGCCCCGAAAAATCCGACCTCAGTGGAAACCTGATCAGAGGCCGCGTACGAGGCGGAATCCGACCCGTTCAGCGCATTCGCCGGGCAAGTAAGTGCGCCGGGTCGTAACCCGGCAGTCGCTGGCCCAGTCACACCAGGCGCCACCGCGCGAGTAGATGTGGCGCGGCGGGGCGCCGGCGAGGAGCTCGGACACGTGCGCAACATCGTCCGGGATGATCCAGTCGGCCACGCCCCCGGCCAGATCGCGCACACCGTAGGGAGACTTGTCGGTCTCGTAGGCGCCCATCGGCTCGGGACTGCACGGGCCCGGCCGCGACAGACGCATCTTGCACAGGGCTGGATCGAAGTGGTTGCCCCAGGGATAGACCCGGCCGTCGGTGCCGCGCGCCGCCTTTTCCCATTCGGTGTCTCGAGGCAGCCGGTAGGACACACCGTCGCGCTCGGACTTCCAGTCGGCGAACGCCTGAGCGCTCAGCGCTGAAACCCCGAAGATCGGCAACTCGTGGGCGCCGCCGGCGCTGGGCAGCGATGTCTGCCAGGCGCTGCCTGTGTGCTGCCACAGCAGGTTGCCCAGGGCAGAACGGGGCAAATGCCCATCGACCGCCGCCGGGTCGCGCTCGCGCAAGACGTCCAAAAACTCCAGATAGTCGGCGACACGCACGGGCCAGCGCATGATCGCGAACGCGTCCACGTCGATGTCGCTGGGCCGGCGCACATCGAGCCAGCCGGTGTTGTCGCCCAGCAGCGCGCGGCCGTGCGGGATCATGACCTCGTCGGCGGCCAGACGAGCGGCGGCCGACAGGTCGACCTCTATATAAAGGTTAGCGCCGCGCTTGGCCGCCAGCGGATAGGACACGATGGCGCCGCCGGTCTCGGCATGGGCGCACAGGATGTACAGGCCCGTCGCCAGGGTCAGCGGCGCGTTGCTCGTCACGGGCAGCTCGCGGGTCTCGGCGACCACCAACACCCGGTTGTCCTCGCGCAGCTTGGCCAGAGACAGCGACGCGATGTTTGCGCCCGGGTCGACGATGAGCTCGGCCTCGGCGCTGGTCGGGATGAGCTTGGCGCTGTCGTCGTAGCGCTGGACCATCTGCTCGTAATAGATCTCGTTGAGCTCGTCGCGCCGATGGCGGGCTTGCTTCAGCTCTGCCCAGTACAGGCGAGACAAGCCACGGCGCGCGGCCTTGTGACTGGGAACGTTCTCCAGGGCCTTTTCGTACGCCTGCTCGGCCGCGTGCAACGTGCGCACCCGCAGCGAGTCGATCACAGAGAGCGTGTCCTCGGCGTTCCACAGCGCTCGCTTGTCGTCCCGCGGTGCCCACGGCGGCGTTTGCTCGACCAGCTCGGCCAGCTTGTCCAGCTCGTCGTCACGCGTTTCGACGAACTGAAAGAACCGCTCGGCCAGCTCGTCCGCCGCGGCGGTGCAGCGGTCGGCCTCGACCATACGGCGCTCGAGCTCGCGTGTGCCCTCCAGATAGTCCTCGATGGCCTCGGAGATCTCACGCGCGCTGCGGCAACGGTCGCGCGGCTCGAGCTCCAACGCGCGCAGACAAATCTCGTCGAGCTCGGCCGCTACGCGCAGGTGTCCACAGCGCTCGCGCATGGATACCGCGGGCGCGTAGGGCTGTGAGCGCCGGATGCTCTGGGACGTCGGCTGCCGGTCCGAGTCCAGCCCGTCGGGAAACGCCGCGCTCAGCGTAATCAGCTCGTAGAGGATGGCGCCGAGGGCAAACACATCGGTCTGCGCGTCGAACACGAGCTGGTTCTGGTCACACTGCTCGGGCGCCATGTATCCGGGCGTCCCACCACGCGCACCACCGGGGTATTGGGCGCAGTACGCCAGCCCCCAGTCCACCACCAGCACCTCGCCAAAGTCGCCGATCAGGATGTTCGATGGCTTCAGGTCGCAATGGACGACCCCCTTGCTGTGCGCGAAGTCCACCGCCTGACAGATTTCCACGAAGCTGCGCAGCAGTTTCTTCTGACTGTATTCGTGGACCGCATCGGCCTTTTTGGCGGCCAGGTCTTCGATGATGTCGGCCAAAGACCGCTCGGTCACCACGCGCATCACGTAGTACGGCCCCACTCCGCCGATGAAGCCCGCGTCGTACACCGGGATGATGTTCGGATGCTCGAGCATGGCGACGATGCGCGCCTCGCGTTCGAGCACCGCTTGCACATCCGGTCCCAGATCCCAGCGCGCGGTCTTGACCGCCACCATGCGGCCGAGCAGGCTATCGTGACAGCGCGTGACCTCGCCCAGGCCGCCGCTGCCCAGATGGCTCTGGCGCACGTAGCGGTGGCGTCCGGACAACATGGACAAATCGTGACCGCCCGACAGCGGCGTGAGCGTGGGCTCGGGTGGCGTCGCCTCCGAGCCGAAATTGGCCTCGGGAAATACGTCGGGGCGTGCGTTCCATTCGGCGGCCGCGTCTAGTTCGGTTTGGCCGCTACGGCCGCCGGCGGGCTGGGCGCGCATGGCGATGGTCGGGATGCTCGGCGCTTTGCCCCGCTCGGCCACCGGACCCAGCCGCGCGGTGCCCTGAGCAAGGCTGCCGGCCGGCGGAGTATCGGCTTCTGTGCCGCCGTCAGGGGCGCGGTACGGCCGCACGATCAGCTCGAGTTGCTGCTCGGTGAGATGGCCGGACTCCAGCCAGACCTCGTCCATGGGTGCGCGGCCGCGATCGCCGCGAAGGCTCGCGACGATGTCCAAAAACGTCGCCATGTCGATGAAACCGTGACGCAACGCCGCCGCGGCGATGTTGATGTGCTTCTCTATCGTCATCGACACGCCCGCCCGGACGAGCGACTAGGTGTCCGAGGCGGTTTCGGCCCGACGCGCCCCCCCGGCGCGCAACTTGTAACGCAACACCTTGCCCGTAGGGCCCTTGGGCAGCTTGGACACGAACTCGATCCAGCGCGGATACTTGTACGGCGCGAGCTCTTCTTTGACGTACTCGCGCAGGGTCTGCTCGAGCTCGTCGCCGGGCTCGTGGCCGACGTTGGTGACGACGAACGCCAGCGGTTTGGCCAGCCCGTCTTCATCGTCGGCGCCAATCACCGCGCACTCCCACACGGCCTCGTGCGCGATCAGCGCGCGTTCGACCTCGGTGGGAGAAACCCACTTGCCGCCGACCTTGAACAGATCGTCGGCGCGACCGCAATGGTAGTAATGCCCCTGCTCGTCGCGCATGAACCGGTCGCGCGTCGTGAACCAGCCATCGTCGAACTGCTCGCCCGAAGGCTGCTGATTCCAGTAGCCGGACAGCACCGTCTCGCCGCGGATCTGCAGCGTGCCGATCACGTCGGCACCCACCGGCACGCCGTGTTCGTCGACGATTCGTGCCTCGAGCCCGGGAACCGGGCGGCCACACGCCCCCGGCCGACCGCTGCCGGCGACGCCGCTGATGACGAACTGGAATGCTTCGGTGAGACTGTAGCCCACGTCGATATCGGTGCCGAGCACCGCTTTGATCTTGGGAATCAGCTTGGGCGGCATACCCTCGGCGCCCGAGACGCACGCGCGGGTGTTGCGCAACGGCTGGCTCAATCCCGCTTCTTCGGCGTCGCGCGCCAGCTGGCCATACACCGATGGGGTCGCGAACAACACGCTGGGATCGAAGCTCTCGATGATTTCGAACAGCGCTTCACTGCGCGGTTGCTGTGGCAACAGTGTTGCTTCGGCCCCCGCCAGCAGTGGGAAGAACAACCCGGTGCCCAGACCGTATGCGGTGCACAGGCGCACCACGGAAAACACTCGATCGGACTCGTCCAGGCCGAGCACGCGCACGGCGTAGGACTAGAACGCGGTCATCGGCGTGGCGTGGCTGTGCGGCACCCCGCGAGGCACTTTGACGCTGCCACCGCCGGAGTACAGGATGAACGCCAGATCCTGCTCGTCCACGGCGATCGCCGTGGTCGCCGGCGCCGAGCCACGAACCAGCGCGTAAAAATCACGCTCACCCGGGGACACCGAGCCAGTGGTCAGGACCTCGCGCAGCGCGGGCACCTGACCGCGAATGCCGTCGATGGTGGGCTCGAGAGTCTCACCGACCACGACCGCGACCGCGCCGCTGTCTTTGAGGTAGTCGCGAACCTTGAGCGGTCGCTCCAGCTCACTCAGCGGCACCACCACGGTTCCGGCGTACACCGCGCCCAGAATCGCCGCAGCCATCTCCAGAGAATCGCGCATGTACAGTGCAACGCGTTCTCCTTTCGAGATGCGCAAGGTGCGCAAAGACGTGGCCACCCGGGCTGCCTGATCTTCCAGCTGCCCGTAGGTCCACGCTCGCTCGCCCTCGCGAATCGCCACACGGTCTGTCCAACCGCGCTCTTTTGCCCGCGAAAACACTCGGGCTGCCAGATTGTCCATCGGACCGGCCATTGAAAACATCGTACCGCTGCCCACGCCGGCGCAGCAAGACTCCGTCAGTGTTATAGGTAGGCAATGCGCATCGTCGGAGGCTCACTGGGCGGCAGGCGGCTCAAAGCCCCCGCCGGCCGCGCAACCCGGCCCACACCCGAACGGGTCCGAGAGGCGCTGTTTTCCATTCTGGGACCGCCACCGATGGGCGCGCGCGTCCTCGACGCGTTCGGCGGCGCCGGCAGCCTGGGCCTCGAGGGCCTGTCCCGGGGGGCCGGCGAGCTGGTCGTCGTCGACAGCTCGCGCGACGCCATTCGCTGCATCCGCGACAACGTGAAAACGCTCGGGGTCGGTAAAGCGACGCGAATTCACCAGGGCGACAGCCTGCGCGTGATCGCCAAGCTGACCGGGGTATTCGATTGGATCTTCGTCGATCCACCCTACGGCAGCGACCTGGCCGCGCGCCTGCTCGAGCTGCTCGCAAGCTCAGCCGTGGTCGGACCCGAGACCGTGATCGTCGTCGAGCACGATCGCCGCAACGTTCCCGCCGCCGACTTCGGATCCTTGCGGAGAACCGACCGCAGGCGCTACGGTGACACCGAACTGAGCTTTTACCGACGCACAGCGAGCACCTCATGACTGCCGAACGGATAGCCGTGTACCCGGGAACTTTCGATCCCATCACCAACGGACACCTGGACATTTTGCAGCGCGCGCTCGCCGTGTTCGACCGGCTGGTGATCGCGATCGCCGAGAATCCCCGCAAACAACCACTGTTCAGCATCGACGAGCGCATCGATTTCATCCGCCAGGCCGTCGGCGATGACGACCGCGTACAGTACGACTCGTTCTCCGGCTTGCTCATCGAGTACTGCCGCTCGAAAAATGCCGTCTGTGTGGTGCGCGGACTGCGCGCCATGGCCGACTTCGAATATGAGTTCCAGTTCGCCCACATGAACCGCCGACTCGCGCCGGAGATCGACTCGGTGTTTTTCATGACCGACGAGCACAATCACTACGTAAGCTCGTCGCTGGTCAAGGAGGTCGCCAGCTTCGGCGGCGACATCTCCGGCCTCGTCCCCCCAAAAGTAGAGCGCGCTCTGCAAGCCAAGTACGCAGACAACAACTCCTGACCTCAACCGGACGGAGCAACCCATGAGCCATCATTTCAGAACCGCGTCGCGACTGTCGACGGTCAAGCCGTCCATCACCCTGGCCATCACCGCCAAGGCCAAGAGCATGAAAGCCGCCGGCAAGGACATCATCAGCTTCGGCGCGGGCGAGCCCGACTTCGACACCCCCGATCACATCAAAGACGCCGCCAAGCGCGCGCTGGACGAGGGCGTGGCCAAGTACACCAACGTGATGGGCATCGAGCCTCTGCGCAACGCGGTGACCGCCGAGCTGAAGAAGGTCCACGGCGTCGACATCCCCATCGACCAAGTTCTGGTGAGCTGCGGCGCCAAGCACAGCTTGTTCAACATCTTCATGGCCATGACCGACCCGGGTGACGAAATCATCATCCCGGCGCCGTACTGGGTGTCCTACCCGGCACAGGTCAACCTCGCCGGCGGCACCCCGGTCATCGTCGACACCACCGCCGAGGACGGCTTCTGCCTCGACCCGGACAAGCTAAAAGCGGCGATCACCGATCATACCCGCGCCCTGGTGCTCAACACGCCGTGCAACCCGACCGGTGCTTTGTACAACCGCGAGCGACTGGCCGCCATCGCCGACATCGTGCTAGAGCACGACCTGTTCGTGATCTCCGACGATATCTATCGTTCGCTGGTCTACGGTGACGCCGAGTACTGTTCCATCGCGTCGCTGTCCCCCGAAATCGCCGCCCGCGCCATCCTGGTCGACGGCGTATCCAAAACCTACGCCATGACCGGCTGGCGCATCGGCTTTTGCGCGGGCCCCCGCGAGCTGATCAAAGCCATGGCCAAGATCCAGGGCCAGTCCACGTCCAACGCCAGCCACATCGCCCAGGTCGCCGCGACGGCCGCCCTGACCGGCCCACAAGAGTGTGTCGCCGAGATGCGCAAGGCATTCGACGCCCGCCGCATCGAAATCGTCGAGCGCCTGCGCGCGATTCCCGACGTCAAATGTCGCGAGCCTCAGGGAGCGTTCTACGCCTTCCCGGACATTTCCGCCTACGTCGGCGCTACCACCACGGACGGACGTACACTGGAGGATGATGTCGCCGTATGTGACTACCTCATCGACGCGGCAGGGGTCGCCATCGTGCCGGGGGCCGGCTTCGGCGCGCCCGGGTTTGCACGCATGTCGTATGCCTGCTCCATGGACGACATCGTCCAGGGCACCCAGCGCATGGGAAAAGCACTGGTCGAGCTGAAACGCTAGCCGCCAGGCCGCCCGCTGCAGCAAAACTTGGCCCGGTCTTGATCAGGTCGACAGGGGCGGCAAGAATCTGACTATGGTGTTCTCGTCCGGGGCGTTCTCCGCGACCGATGCTACGGAGCGTTACCGGATCATCGACCGTATCGGCGCCGGCGGCCTGGGCGTGGTGTATCGCGCAGAGGACCGGACCAGCGGCGACATCGTGGCGATGAAGGTCATGCCGCGCACGACCGGGATCGGCAACCTGCGCAGCGAGTTCGTCGCCCTCGCGCGCCTGCACCACGACGACATCGTGTCGGTGTTCGACTACGGCTTGACCAAGTCGGGACACGACTACTTCACCATGGAGCTGATCGAAGGGCCGCCCCTTTTGGAGGCGGTGCCGACGATTCCCTCGGATACATTCTACCAACTGCTCGGCGGCGTGTTGCGCGGGCTCGCGTTCGTCCACGCCCAGGGCATCGTCCATGCCGACATCAAGCCGTCCAACATCCTGATCAGCGCCGCGGAGCTCGAAGATGCGCCCGCCCGCGCCGCCAAGCTGGTCGACTTCGGCCTCGCCGTGGGCCAGGACGCCGCCACGGGCGCCTCCGCCCGCGGCACGTTTCCGTACGCGGCACCGGAGGTGTACGCCGGACGCCTGGACGCGCGCTCGGATCTGTACGCCATCGGCGTGGTGCTCTACGAGCTCGTCTGCGGCATTCAAGCGTACAGCGGCCGGCGCGTAGCCGATGTGCTGGCCGCTCAGCGCAGAGGGCCGCCACGCGACCCGCGCGAATTACGCCCCGAGCTGCCCGACGCGCTGGCCGAGTTGATCTGCGGCCTGCTCGACCCGCTACCCGCAGCGCGTCCGCAAACGGTCGACGAGCTGCTCAGCCAGATCAACGACATCGCCGGCACCGAGTTTGCGACCGAAGAAGCGGCCCCCCTGGTCGACGTGAGCGGCTCATTCGTCGGTCGCGAACGCGACCTGGGCGCGCTCACCCAAATGTGGGAGGAGGCCAGCGGCGCCCGCGGCAACGTCGCGCTGGTGCGCGGTGAAGCGGGCATCGGCAAGTCGCGGTTGCTGGCGGAGCTCAAGCTCGCGGTTCAGCTCCAGGGCGGTCGGGTCTATCTGGTGGACGCGACCGGCGACATCAACACGCCGTACGCGGGCATCAGCCGGTTGCTGCACGCGTTGATCGCAGCCCTGGGCGAACGCGCCGACGACCTACCCGCCGAGTGGCGAGCGACGCTGGCTCCCGTGCTGGGTTCCGCCGACGCCGACGCCGACGCCGACGCTGCGCCACCGCGCCGCTACGCCCTGGCCGAAGCGGTCACCGGTGTGCTGCTCACCCTGGCGCGGGACAACCCGGTGCTGGTCATGGTCGACAACGCCGACCACGCCGACATCGCCACGGTGGAGCTTCTGTGCTATTTGGCCCGCTCGGTTGCCGACGCCAGTGTCATGTTGGTGATCGCTGCCCGCAGCGCCGAGTTCGCCAGCGAAGACGGTCGCGTCGCGCAGCTGGATCGCGCCGTGGCGACGGCGCGCAGCGGCCACACCCTCGAGCTGCCGCCGCTGGATCGCGGCAGCGTGTTTCGCCTGGCAGAGCAGGCTTTCGGCCGCGACATCGCCCGCGACATCGGTGACGATTTGTACCGCGCCGCCGGTGGCAACGCCGCGTTCGCCACCGGTGCTCTGGCCGAGTTGCTGCGCAGCGGCGCTATCCGCCGCCAGCGTGGCGAGTGGATCGTGAGCCGGAGCCCGCTCACCATTCCCACGCCCGCCGGCGCCGTCGACACGGCCAAGGCGCGGCTGGCACACCTGTCGGCGGACGCCAAGCGCGCCGTCGACATCGCCGCCGTGCTCGGCGAGACGTTCGACCACGCCACCCTCGGCGCGGTGGCGACCGCCGTGGCCAGCGACACCGATGTGGACGCCGCCATCGAAGAGCTGGTCCGCGCCCGCGTCATCCAGGTGGACGCCACCAGCGGTGTCTGCCAGTTTCCCAGCGCCGAGGTCACGGCGGCCTATTACGACGCGCTCCACGACAAGTTCCGCCGTCGTATCCACGCCGAAGCGGCGCGCAGCATCGAACGACAGGAGCACGGCCCCGGGGCGGCAGGGCGGCTGGCGCGCCACTACCTGGCGGTACAAGACTACGAGCGCGGCGTGGTATGTGGCATCGACGCCGCCCGCGAACGCGCCGCCCGCCTCGACCACCACGGCGCCCTGGCCTGGTACGAGCGCATCCGCCCCCACGTGGCCGGCGACGCGGTCGCCGTGGACGTGGACGAACAACTCGGCCGGCTCGAGACCATCGTGGGCGACATCGACGGCGCCTGCGCGGCCTATCGCCGCGGCATGGGCCTGTGCGAGCCCAAGGGTGAAAAACGCATCGAGCTCGCGCTCAAGCTCGGCGAATTGCAGCGCCGACTGGGTGAAGGCGACGCAGCGTTGGAGACGTTGATGGGCGCGCTCGGCGCCGCCCGCGAACAACGGCTGAGCAAGCTCGAGGGCAAGTGCCATCTGCGCATCGGCTGGGTGTTGATGTACCGCGCCGAATACAAAGCCGCCAAGGAGCACGCGGTTGCCGGTGAGCTGCACGCGCGCAAACATCAGGACGCGCACACGGTCGCCGAGTTGGGCCGCCTGCACGCGGCGGTCGATGTGTATCAGGGCGATCCCCAATCGGCCATGCGCCACCTCAACGACGCGCTCGAGGCGGCCGAGAGCACCGGCGACCCCAGCCTGATCTCGGGAATTTTGCACGCGGTCGGCCGCGCCGCCATCCACTCGGCCGATTACAACCACGCCATCGAAGCGCTCGAACGTGCCATCGAGGTCTCCGAGCGCGGCAACGACATCGAGCAGGTGATGAAGTCGCTCAACAACCTGGGTGCCGCCTGCTACTTCCACGGCGATTGGCAACGCGCGCGCACCAGCTGGGAACGCTTCCACCGCTTGTGCGAGCGCCTGGACGAGCACAGCGAGCTGGTCAACGCGCTCAACAACCTGGGCTCGCTGTACCGCGAGCTGGGCCAGTTCGCCCAGGCCCTCACCGCGCTGGACCGGGGCACGGAGGTAGCCCGGGAGACCGGCCACGCCCACATGCAGCTGATGATTCGCGGCAACCAGGGCGAGGTGCTGGCGCGCCAGGGCGACCTGGCCAGCGCGCGCGAAATCTACGAAGAGGTGCTCGACGGGTTCACGCGCATCGGTGCCGCCGAGGATGTCATCGAGACCCGGCGCCGCCTGTGCGAGCTGGACATCGCCGCCGGCAGGCTCAACGAGGCGGTCGACCAGGTCATCGACACGGCGCGCGCTGCCAAGGACGCCGGCGCCCGGCTCGAGCAGGGCATCCTGCACCGGGTCGCAGCCACCGCGCTGCGCCTGCAGGGCGACATCGATGGTGCCGACTGGTTCATCGGCCAGAGCCGCGAAATCCTCGCCGAGCTCGGCGCGGGCTACGAGCTGGCCAAGGCCGATCTCGAAGCCGCCGAGATCGCGACCGCGAAAAACGACATCGACGCGGCCGGCGCCAGCATCGACGCGGCGATCGCCGGCTTTGCCCACCTGGGTGCGCGCTGGGACCTGACGCGCGCGCGGGCCCGCAAACGCGCGCTGCCCAGCTCGTCGTTCCGCCGGGACCGCGGCGTGGTTCAGACCGGTCTCGACGCCCTGTTGGAAATCACCCAGGCGGTCGGTCGCATCGACCTCGAGCAGCTACTCGGCGTCGCCCTGGATACGATCTTGCGCCTGAGTCAGTTCGAGCGCGGCTTCATCCTGCTGCTCGACGCCGACGGCCGGCCGAGCGAACGCCTGCGCCGGGTGCGCGAAGGTGCGCCCGCATTCGCCCGCGACGAAGCCGACTTTTCGGGAACCATCGTACGCAAAGTGGCCGCGACCGGCGAAGCAGTCGCCGTGAGCGACATCGCCAACGAAGACGAGCTGCGCAACCAGGCCAGCGTGGTCGCCCTCGGCCTGCGCCAGATCATGTGCGCGCCCATCCGGGCCCGCGGCCGGGTCACGGGTATCGTGTACATCGACAGCCGGCGCCTCGCGTTCGAGGACCAGGGCATCGACCTGAGCGTGCTCGAGGCGCTGGCGGCGCAGGTGTCGCTCGCCATCGAGAACGCGCGCCTGCTCAGCGAAGAAGAACGCAAGAGCGAGCTGATGGCCGTGCTGGCCCACGAGATCCGCAACCCACTGTCGGGCATTCTGGGCTATTCGGATACGGGGGCCAGCGGCGAAGACTGGGGCCTGGACCCGACCGAGCTGTTCCGTCGCATCCATGGCGACGCCGAGCGCCTGCGCCGGCTCGTGGACAACATCATGGAGCTGGTGCGCAGCGAAGAAGGCAAGATGGACTGGTCGATGGCGCCGTTCGACATGAACAAAGTCGTCCAGGATATCGTCCAGTCGTACGAAGGCCAGTGCGAAGCGCGCGGCATCGAGCTGTCGTTCGAGCCGGGCGAGCTGCACGTACCTGCGTTGGGCAACCCCGATCGGATCATGCAGGTACTGTCTAACCTGCTCGGCAACGCGGTCAAGTTCACGCCGCGCGACGGTCACATTGCGGTCACCACCCGCACCGAAACCGTGCGCATGAGCGACCCGGAAGCGCCGCCGCCGCCAGCCACACAGATCGCCGCCTGGGCGCCGACGGGCCCCGACGACGACGCCTCCCAGGACTACATCCGCGTCGACGTCAAAGACACCGGCCCCGGCATGTCCGAACGGGTGCGCACCCAGCTGTTCCAAAAGTTCAGCCAGGGCCGCCGCGGCCGGCGCAGCTCCGGGGTCGGCCTGGGCCTGTACATCAGCCGCGAAATCATCTCCCGTCACGGCGGCTCGATCTTCGTCACCAGCAAAGAGGGCGAAGGGTCGACGTTCTCGTTCCGCATCCGCCTGGCGTAGGGGCTGCGCCCCGGGTTTCCAGGGGCTGCGCCGCCCAGTAACTAGTTGGCCGCAACGGAGCCGGAGCCGCTGCCGCTGCCGCTGGGTAGCGGGGTCACGCTCAGACCCGCGGCACTGAGCACGTTGGCGTACGCGGCCACCGGAGACGACTCCGGGCTGTAACCGAAGTCCGCGTAGCTCTGCATCATCGTCATCAGCGAAGCGAACGTCGCCGGGGGCACGGCCGGATAGTCGACGCTGTTGGGCGTGGTGCCGATACCGGTGCCGAACACCAACCACATGTCCCTCAGCGCGATGGCGAGGGCATCGCAGCTGCTGTCGGTGCAGTTGCCTTCCGGTGCGGGAACGATCGGCGAGAACGGCGTGGTGCCAATACCGGCGCCGACCGAGAACGTGCGCACCACCAGATCGACACAGTCGGTGCTTTCGGTGAACGTGTCGGGGATGAACGGGAGCGACGTGCTGGGATTGAACACGATCGGCGTAGTGCCGATGCCGGTGCCGTAGCTGACCACCGTCACGTCGCTCGCGTTGGGGAACGTCGTGTTGAAGAAGTCCTCGTCGACGACCACCACCATGGGCACCGTAGACAGTCCCCACGAGAAGTTCAGCAGCGTGACCGTCGGGATCTCGTTGGGGTTGGACGGCACGTCGAACTTGATCGCCAGCGGAGACAGGCTCAGCAGCGGCGGCGTGCCCGGGGTCGTGCCGATGCCGGCCGCCGCGACAAACTGGGTCAGCGTATCGAGCGAGCAGCTGTCGATGTGGATCTGCCCAGGGGGACGGTCGAAGATGCGGTGGTGCCACGACCACTTGGTCACGGCATTGACCTGGAAGCCTACGACCGGCGCATCGTCGCCGAACGGATGGGACACGAACGTCTTTTCGCCGGCGTGGTTGGTCTTGCCCTCGACCTCCTCGAAGATGCCGCCGGTGAACATGCCGTGAACCCGGATGCCCTTGACCGGGTCGCCGGCCTCGTCCACGACTTGCACCTCGGCGTACGCCCGGCGCTCTTGCGACGACGTCTCGCGCAACGTCAGATGGATGGCGACGAAATACTGGGGACCGGCGCTGCCGGCGGCGTCATCCGCGTGGTCGAGCACCGCCGGGACATCGAGGCGCCCCCGACCGTAATCATCGCTCAGCACCTTCCAGCCGCGTTGTCTGGCCGTAGAACCGAGCAGCTCGCGAACGTCGGCCTCCGACATATCGGGATTGGCGGCCAGCGCGAGCGCCGCG
>Ga0114931_10002554_pt1 | contig 23127 bp, 16 predicted proteins | sample 2SBtaG_FD_89579 | JGI IMG/M metagenome (GOLD analysis project Ga0114931, IMG submission 89579) | Deep subsurface microbial communities from Kolumbo volcano to uncover new lineages of life (NeLLi) - 2SBTROV14_V59a metaG | ecosystem: Environmental > Aquatic > Marine > Volcanic | place: Kolumbo... | reverse complement strand
CTCGCTCCACGGCCGGCCGACGACCTCGGCCCGTCTCTCGCCCTGCGCATTACCTCCGAGCCACCAGGCGCCGCGCTCAGCCTCGATGGCCGCGACACCGGCCGGCGCACGCCGGCCGAGATGGTCTTCGAACCCGGGCGCAGCTACGCGCTGGCGCTCAGCCTCGAGGGCCATGCTGGCGCTGGCTGGCGCTTTTCGCTCGACCAACTGAGCCCCCAGCAACGGCAACGCAAGCAGCTTCACTTTCCCCTGGCGCCGAGTGGTCCGCGCGGAACCTTGGCGGTGACCGCCGACTACCCGGTGCGGGTGCGCGTCGGCGATCGCAGCTACCCCGCGGCCCGCAGGCACGAGATCCTGCTGCCGACGGGTTCGCTGGATGTCAAGCTGCTGGCACCCCAGGTTTTTCTTTCCCGCTCGCTGCCGCTGATCTTGCGCGCCGACCAACGCAGCCTGGTGCGGGCCCCCGCGGCCTACCGCGTACGCATCGCAGCCCAGCCCAGCAACTGCCGGGTGAGCATCGACGGTCGAGAACTCGACGACACGCCGCCGCTCGCCCTGCGCTTGGTCGCCGGCAACCACACCGTGCTCTTTCGCTGGGCCGACGGCCGCCGCCAGCGCAAGAGGGTGGCGGTGGCGCGCAATGGCCAGCGGATTTTCGGCACCGCGCGCTGAGCCATGCCGCGCGCCGGCTGTTGGCCACGCCATTGTGGTTGCGGTGGCGCACGTCTTGCGGCAAACTAGCCGCCGATCCGGGATGCGCTGAGCGCGCCAGCGCGCCGCGCTCAGCGCCCGGTGATCACGCTGCCGGCCGGTGTACGAGACCCCCCGGCCCACCAGGCATCCCATCGCCCAGGCATCCATCGTGAACCATCCCTCCCAGCTCGCGGTCATCGCGATGGTGCTTTGCCTGGCCACCGTGCCCGCAACTTCCCTGCGCGCGCAAGATGCCGCCGCCGAGCGCCTCTACCGCGAAGGCCAGCGGCTGGCGGTCGAGGACACCCAGGCGGCAATCGACGCCTACGCGCTGCTGCTCGAGCAATTCCCGGCCGATTCCCGCGCACCGGCCGCGCTGCTGCGTACAGCGGAGCTGCAGCGAACGGCACGCGACGCGATGGGGACCGATCGCGCCCTCGAGCGCCTGATCGCCGACTACGGCCGCACCCCCGAGGCCGCCGCTGCCTTCTGGATGCGCGGTGAGATCCAGCTCCAGGTGGCCCAGAGCGCGGCACAGCTTGCCGACGCGCGGGCGACGCTCGAGCGGGTGCCGCTGCTGTTCGGTTCCGCGGCCTATCCGGCGCTCGGCGCCCGCGCCCAGGCGCGGCTGCTCGCGGGCCGCATCAGCCGCATGCTGGGTGACGACGACCGTGCCGAGGCCGCCTTTTTGACCCTCATCGAGGATGAGCCGCGCAGCGCAGCCCTGGCTGGCGCCCGCCGCGCGCTGGCCGCCTTGTGGATCGAGCGCGGCGCGCTCGACGCAGCCCTCGAGATGCTGGAGCGCACGGTCGATGAGGCCGCGGACGCGCCCAGCACCGAAACGACCGGCAATCCGCTGGCGATCGAGGAACGGCCCGCAGCCGCCGAGCGCAGGCTGCTGGCTCTCATCCATCGCCGGCTGATTCGGCCACTCGGCGCGGGCGAGTTGTTCCCCCACCGCCGGCGCTTCGCGAGCGGCCTGGGTCTGGCGTCACCAGCCGGGATCGCCGCGCATGAGGACGGACGCCTGCTGGTCGTCGATGGCGGCGGGCCGACGGTGATGGTGCTGGCACCCGATGGCCGGGTGCTGGCCCGCAGCCGCGTGCGCGATGCAGCAGCACCCTGGTGGGATGGCGAGCGACCGACGGTCGCCAGCGGCGATGCCCTGGTCCAGCCCTTCGGCGGTCGCAGCGTGCGGCTCAGCGAACCGGGCAAGGGCGACGACCGGCTCAAAGGCATCGTGGCGGTGGCGCGCGGCGCGCTCGGCGACCGTTTCGTGCTCGCCCGCGGCCAGCTCGGCGTGCTTCGATACGCCGTCCCCGCGCGTCCGGCCAGGCTCTTGGACCAGGGCAAGCGCCAGCTCGCCGACCTGGCACGCGACGATCGCGGACGCATCTACGCGCTGACCCGCAACCAGAGTCAGGTCTGGCGCATCGGAATCGATCGCCAGGCCGAGCCCGGTCCGTTGCTCGCCGGCACCTGGAAACGTCCGGTGGCGATCGCGGTCGATGGTCTCGGTTTCACCTTCGTGCTCGACCGCGCCAACCGCCGGCTGGAGGTACTCGACGAGGTCGGCAACCCGGTGACCTCGCTCGGCCCGCAACTGGCTCCCGATCTCGAGCTGCGAGCACCGGTCGACGTGGCGGTCGACGGCAGCGGGAGGGTCTACCTCGCCGATGCCAAGCTCGAAGGCCTGGTGGTGCTCGAATGACGCCGCGGCGCACATCGCGGTGGCGCACATCGTCACGACATGCGGTGCATCTCCCGGGCTTCCCGCTCGCCAGCCTGGCGACGCTGGTCCTGCTCCTCGGTATTGCCACCCTGCCGCTCGCCGCCCAGCCGCCCGCAGCGCCAACGGCCGACGCGGTTTCGAGCGAAGAGCTGGCAGAGCCGGAAATGGCCTTGGTACCTCTCGGTGAGCCATCGTCGGTGGACGCTGAGACCGCGGCGGCGTTCGCCGCAGCCGAGGCCCGCTTCAACTCCGCTGACCAGCCCACCTCGATACCGCTGCTCACCGACCTCATCGACCGCCTCGAGCCGATGGCCACGGTCGGACATCCGGACGATGAAGCCAAGGATCTGCTGGCCCGAGCCCTGGTGCTACGCGCCGAAACGCGCTTCAACCTGGGTCAGACCGAGGAGGTCGATCGTGATCTCGAGCGCTCGATCCAGGTGCGCCCCGAGCGTGACCTGGACCGCGAGCTGACCTCACCCAAGCTGATCCAGCGCTTCGACGCCCTGCGCCGCCGCCTGCTCGGTTTCATCACCGCTTCGATCGTCGACCCTCCGGACCTGGTGCTGCGCATCGACGGTCGCCGGGCCGACCCGCGGGCCGGCCCGATGCCGGCACTCGCCGGCCCACGGCGAATTGTCGCCCAGCGCATTGGCTACGCGCCATGGGTTGGCGAGCTCGAGGTCGAGGCGGGCGACACGGTGGCGATCGAGCTGGTACTCGAGCGCATCGCGCCCGTGCTCCGGCTCACCACCCGGCCGGCAGGAGCCACCGTCGTCATCGATGGCGTGGCGCGCGGCACCACCAGCGGCGTCGCCGCGCCGGACTTCGTGCCCGCGGGCGCCGCCGCCCGCTTTTTGCGCGAGGAGTTCTCGGCTCGCTTCGAGCTTGCCGACCTGACCCTCGGCGAACATCTGCTCGAAGTCCGCCAGCGCGGCTACCGGCCGTACCAGGCCACGCTCTCGATGCTCGACGCGATCGACTATGAAATGCCGCCGATCGTGCTCGAGCGCGAACGCGGCACCCTGCTGCTGCGCGATCTGCCCGGCGACGCGCATGTCCAGGTCGACGGCACCGATATCGCCATCGAGCGCCGCGGCGCGCGCGCCCGCATCCCGGTCGCGCCCGGCGAGCATCGCTTGCTGGTGATCCAGGGCCCAGCGCGGATGTTCGCCCGCCAGCTCCGGGTTGCCGACCGCCAGACCGTCGAGGTCGGGGTCGACCTCAAGCCAGGTCTCGGACTTCTCGGCGTGCTCGGAGGCGATCGCGACGCTGCGCAGGTACTCGGCGAGCGCCTGCGAAGAGCGCTCGGGAAAGGTCGTTTCACCGCCATCGAGCATCAGACCGACGACGTGCGGAGCGCCCTCGGGCTGGACGCTTTGACCCTGCGCGCTGCGAACCCGCGCATCGAATGGCGACGGGTGCAGCGCGAGATGGCGCAGCGCTTCCCCGCGATGGTCTATGTGTTGGCAGTGCTCTCCGACGATCTTCTTGCCACCCACGCTGAGCTCTTCTTGTGGTCGCAAGCGCCGGCACCGCCGGTACCCGATCGCCTGCGCATCGCGCTCGACGATCCCGCAGCGCTCGATCCGCTGGCTAGCGCACTCAACCGCTCCCTGCGCATCCGGCGCGCCTGGCTGGGGGCGCTGTTGATCGACGGCGCCGAAAACCACCCGGTGGTGGCACAGATCACGGCCGGCGGCCCGGCCAGTGCCCTGGCGGTCGGTGACCAGGTCCTGTCGCTCGATGGCCAGGCGCTCGCTGCCGTGCACCAGCTCAAGGCGCGCGTGCGCGGCGCCGAGATCGGCGAGTCTTTGCGCTTGCGTATCGAGCGCGGGGGTGCCACCCAGGAGATTCGCCTGACGCTGGGCTCCAGCCCACAGGTGCTTGCTGGCGAGGAGGGCCTGCTGTCCGCGGCAGTGTTCGCCGACCTGGCCCTGCTCGAAGCCCGCGTCGCCCCCGAGGATCGCTGGCTGGTACGCCTCAACCGGGCCAAGGCCCTGCTCGACGCTGGCGAATGGGTCGACGCGGCACGCGAGCTACGCGCGATCAAGGCGCCAGCGGACGCGCCGGGCGTTGGACGCGGCACGGTGGACTACTGGCTGGGGGTGGCGCTCAACGGCGCCGGCAGCAGCTACACGGAAAGCGCCCGGGCCGCCTTCAACCGGGCTGCCTCTGCACCCGATGCGCGTCTGTTTCACGATGACGGCCCCTGGGTGGCGCCGCGGGCACGCGTCCGCCTTGACTCGCTCGAGGCCACCAGCACGCCAACCCAAACGTCCGGAGCCCAACAGCAACCATGAGCCACGCCCCCGACCCCGGTCTTCTCGACCCCAGCGACACCTTTCCGCGCCGGCATCTCGGTTGCGATGCCAACGAGCAACGCGCCATGCTCGAGGTCCTTGGCTGCGCCGACCTCGAGACGCTGATCGATCAGGCGGTACCGCGGGCGATCCGCATGTCTGAGCCACTTTGCCTTCCCGGCTTGGACCCGCGGCCACCCGGCGAAGCGGAGGTGCTGGCGCGCATGCGCTCGCTGGCCAAAGACAACAAGGTGCTTCGCTCGTTGATCGGCATGGGCTACGCCGACTGCCTGGTACCGCCGGTGATTCAGCGCAACGTGCTGGAGAATCCCGGTTGGTACACCCAGTACACGCCCTATCAAGCCGAGATTTCCCAGGGGCGTCTGGAAGCACTGTTGGTGTTTCAGACCCTGATCGCCGACCTGACCGCGCTGCCGGTGGCCGGCGCTTCGTTGCTCGACGAGGCCACAGCCGCGGCCGAAGCGATGGCCATGACCCACGCTGCCGCGCGCCGCAGGCGCCACCGTTTCTTCGTTGCGGAGGGCTGTCACCCGCAGACCTTGGCGGTGCTCGCGACCCGCGCCGAGGGCCTGGGGATCACGCTCGAGCATGGCCCGAGCGAGGACATCGATCTGACAGCCGAGGATCGATGCGGCCTGCTGCTTTCCTACCCGGCCAGCGACGGCAGCTTGCACGACTGGCGTTCGCGCATCGCGCAGGCACACCAAGCTGGGGTGACAGTGGTCGTCGCCACCGACCTGCTGGCCCTCACCCTGCTCGCCCCACCCGGCGAGATCGGCGCCGACATCGCCGTCGGCTCCTGCCAACGCCTGGGCGTGCCGCTCGGCTATGGCGGCCCCCACGCCGCCTTCATCGCCACCCGCGAAGCCCTCAAGCGCCTGCTTCCTGGCCGTCTGATCGGGGTCTCGCGCGACCGCCGCGGCGCACGAGCCCTGCGCATGGCCATACAGACGCGCGAACAGCACATCCGGCGCGAAAAGGCTACCTCGAACATCTGTACCGCGCAGGTGCTATTGGCCGTGATGAGCGCCATGTACGGCGTTTACCACGGACCGCAGGGCCTGGCCCGAATCGCCCGGCGGGTGCATGCATGGACGCTGATCCTCGGCGAGGGCCTGCGCCGTCTCGGCTGCACGCTGGGAGCCGGCCCGGTGTTCGACACCCTGCGCATCAGCCTCGATCCGGCACGCCATGCGACGGCCGACGAAGCGCTCGCGCGGGCCCGCGAAGCGGGTTTCAATCTGCGACGCCTGGACGCGAGCACCATAGGCATCACGCTCGACGAGCGCAGCGACCGTGCCGAGATCGAGGCCCTGTGGCAAGCGATCGCCGCGCGTCGCCCAGCGTTCGACCCCGAGGCGTTGCTCGGCGCGCTCGAACTCGAGCTGCCAGCGCCGCACGCGCGCACCTCGGCCTACCTCAGCCACCCGGTCTTCCACCAGCACCGCACCGAGCACGAGATGCTGCGCTATCTGCGCCGTCTCGAAAGCCGCGACCTGTCGCTCACCACCTCGATGATTCCGCTCGGCTCGTGCACCATGAAGCTCAACGGCACCAGTGAGATGCTGCCCATCACCTGGCCGGAGCTGAGCGCGTTGCATCCCTTCGTGCCGCTCGACCAGGCCGCGGGCTACCAGCAGCTCTTCGAGCAACTCTCGTCATGGCTGTGTGCGCTCACCGGCTTCGACGCATTCACGCTCCAACCCAACGCCGGCGCCCAGGGTGAGTACACCGGCATGAAGCTGATCCGCGCCTACCACCGAGCGATGGGCGAGGGCCAGCGCAGGGTCTGTTTGATCCCGACCTCGGCCCATGGCACCAACCCCGCATCAGCGGTGATGGCGGGCATGGAGGTGGTGACGGTCGCCTGCGACGAGCAGGGCAACATCGACCTGGCAGACCTCACCGCCAAGGCCGAGCAACATGCCGGCCGCCTCGCCGCGCTGATGATCACCTACCCCTCGACCCACGGCGTGTTCGAACAGGGCGTGCGCGATCTGTGCGCGGTGGTGCATGCACACGGCGGCCAGGTCTACCTCGACGGCGCCAACATGAACGCCCAGGTCGGTCTGTGCCGCCCGGGCGACTACGGCGCCGACGTCTGCCACCTCAACCTGCACAAGACCTTCTGCATCCCGCACGGCGGCGGTGGCCCGGGCATGGGCCCGGTCGGCGTCAAGGCCCACCTCGCGCCCTTGCTGCCCAGCCACCCGCTGGTCTCGACCGGCGGTGCGCAGGGCATTGGCCCGGTTGCCGCGGCGCCCTGTAGCAGTGCCAGCATCCTTCCCATCTCCTGGATGTACATCGCCCTCATGGGCGCTGCTGGCCTCACCGACGCCACCCGCCTGGCGATCCTCAACGCCAACTACATGGCCGAACGCCTGCGCGCTCACTTCCAGGTGCTCTACCGTGGCGTACAAGGTCGCGTGGCGCACGAATTCATCATCGACCTGCGACCGTTCAAGAAGTCCGCCGACATCGAGGCTGAAGATGTCGCCAAGCGCTTAATGGACTATGGCTTCCATGCGCCTACCATGTCCTTCCCGGTGGTCGGTACGCTGATGATCGAACCCACGGAGAGCGAATCCAAGGCTGAGCTCGACCGCCTGTGCGACGCCCTGATCGCCATTCACGGCGAGATCCGATCGATCGAGGACGGAGGCCTCGACCGCCGCGACAATCCCCTCAAGAACGCGCCCCACACCGCCCAGGAGATCGCCGACGACGACTGGCACCATCTCTACTCCCGGCGCCTTGCCGCCTACCCAGCCCGCTGGCTCGACGCACACAAGTTCTGGCCCACGGTCGCCCGCATCGACAACGCCTACGGCGACCGCCACTTCATCTGCACCTACCCGCTGGTCGCGGAGCACGATGAACATACGACGACCGCGAAGACCGGGCGCGGGCCTGATTCGGGTGCCAAGACCTAGGTCCGGTCGCCCCGAGATGAGAGAATTCGCCCGCGGACGTGCCTCCGGACACAGAATCCAGTAGAGTTTCGCCTCCAACCGTCCACCGAGCCAGCCCGGATCTACGGTCGTCCGGGTCCAGAGCTGTGGACTACACCACACGCGATCAGGATCACGTGCAAGGATTGATTCGCTTTCTTCGCGAGCTCGCCCTGGGTTTGGGTGCTTTACGCCGTCGGCCTCAGTCGGCGATCGTCGGCGTTATGGTCGCCGGCGTCGGTGTCGGCTGCAGCTTGGCGATCCTCGGGTTTGCGCACCACTTGCTTCTGGGCCCATTGCCCTTTGTCGATGCCGATCGACTGGCGAGCCTCGAGCGCACCACCCCGCAGCTCGAGCGCAGCCCCATCTCGGTCCCCGAGTTCGAAGACTGGCAGCAGCGCAGCCGAGCCTTCGAGACGCTCGCCATGGTGCATAGCACGAGCTTCTCCTACCAGAGCCTGGGGGCCCCTGCCGAGCGGCTCACCGGCTTGATGGTCTCGTGGTCCATGCTCGATCTGCTCGGGTTGACGCCGGCTTCCGGACGCGACTTCCTGCCCGAGGACGACCGCCGCGAAGCCCCGCCCGTGGTCTTGTTGGGCCATGCTTTTTGGCGCGCACGCTTCGCCGGCAGCACGGACGCCATCGGTCGTCGCCTGCGCCTGAACGGCCGTCTCTACACCATCGTGGGCATTCTGCCCGCGGCCCTCGAGGGCCGCCGAATCCTGCCCGAGGCGGAGAGCGGCGATGTTTGGGTACCCATCTCGCTCTTTTTCAACCGTGTCACCAATGGCGAGCGCACTACGCGGCCGGAGATCCATGCGCTCGGTCGCCTGGGCGACGTCGACTTCAAGGCGGCGCAGTCCGACATGGACCGCGTCGCGCGGGAGATCGAGGCCGAGTATCCACTCAGCAATCGCGACAATGGCATCGAGGTGGTGCCGCTGCGCGAGCGGCTGCTCGGCTCGGCGCGCAACATCACCTTCGTGCTGCTCGGCGTCGCCATCTTGGTCTTGGCGATCACCGGCGTCGATCTCGGCAACCTGATGCTGGCGCAGACCCTCGGCCGCGGTCGAGAACTCGCGACACGTCAGGCTTTGGGGGCCGGCCGCGGACACATCGTGCGCTTGCTGCTCGCCGAGAGCGTGGCGGTGGTGGTCACCGGCGCTGCGTTCGGCATGATACTGACGGCGGCCAGCAATCCAGTGATGCGGGCATTGATGCCCGAAGGCTTGAACCGGTCCTTCGAGCCGCTCGCGCCCGCCGTGTGGTTGGCCGCGGTGCCGCTGACCCTGGTGCTTTGCCTGTGCTCGGCGCTACCGCCGCTGCTCTATGTCACCGGACGCCAGGCCTTGCGGCTGGTCGCCGGCCCGCGTGCGGCCTCGGGCGAGACCCTGGCGGGGCGCAAGATGCGGCAGCGGCTGGTGGTGATCGAGGTGGCGGTCGCCAGCACGCTGCTGGTTGCCTCCGGTCTGCTGGCAGCCAGCCTCGGGGCCATCACAGACACCGACACCGGCTTCAAGAGTGATCACCTGCTGACGCTGAAGCTCTCGCTGGACGCGACCGTTCACCAGAGCCTGGAACAACGACTGGCCTTCTTCGACCAATTGGTGGCCAAGGTCGAGGCCGTGCCCGGGGTGGCACGCGCCGCGCTCACCTCCTTTCTGCCGCTGGATGCCCAGACCTTTGACTTCTCGCGTCTGACACCCCAAGACCGCCCGACCTTGTCGGTTCCCGAAATGAGCACCACCGCCTATCTGGCGGTGACACCCGGCTACTTCGAGGTGATGGGGATCGCGTACAAGCGCGGACGCCGGCTCGACCCGAGCACGGATCGCCATGGTGTGAAGCCGCCATCGGTGGTGATCAGTCAGGGCCTGGCGCAGGCCTTTTGGCCGGATTCTTCGAACGACCCGACCGGCCGGAAGATCGCATTCGAGCTGTCCGGCACGCCCGAGGACGTTTCGTTGCGTCCGCGCACCGTGGTCGGCGTGGTCGCGGATGTGCACAATCGGGGCTTGGTCGAGCCGGTGGGCTTCGCCGTGTATGTGCCCATGGCCCAGCCGCCCGCGTACTTCGCCCCGCAGGGCTGGCCGAGCCTGGCGCTGGTGGTCAAGACCAAAAGCGATCCCGCGACGCTGACCAGCGCGATCCGCACCGCCGCAGCCGAAGTCGCACCCGAGATCCCGCTGTTCGCGGTCCGCACCATGGACCAGATCGTCAACAGCCAGCTCTCGCCACGAGCGAATCTGGCGCTGGTCGTGCGGGCGTTCTCGATCCTGGCGCTGGTGCTCGCCGTGGCCGGCGTCTACGGCGTGATCGCCGCGGGTGTGGTGGCCGAACGCCGGGAGATCGGCGTTCGTGGGGCTCTCGGCGCCCAACCCTGGCAAGTGCTCAGCCACTACTTGAAACGGGCCGGCCTGCTGGTTGCGAGCGGCCTCGCGATCGGGCTGCCCATCGCCCTGGTGCTGGCGCCGCGACTGCTCGCCAGCGTGCTCTTCTCTGTCACCCCACACGCGCCCCTGCCCTATTTGGCCAGCGCTGCTGTGCTCGGCATCTGCGCCTTCGCCGCCGCGCTGTTCCCGGCGCTACGCGCCACGCATGTCCCCCTGACCGACGTGCTGCACGATTCCTAGCCCGAAGTTCCACGCCGGCTGCCGCCCGCAGCCCAAGCCCGATCGGGATTCGCATGGCACCGGTTGGCAAACGCCGAACTCGTTTGGAATCAAGGAGATAACACGAGGGTGGCACTTGAGTGGCGGCACTTGAGTGGCGGGCACTTGAGTGATGGGCACTTGAGTGATGGCTGATCCTCCTCAGCCCCATCGCGTACCTGCTCGCGTTCGTGACGGCCTCGCGAGCGCTCGCGAAGGCCCAGGGGCAACAAGATACGGAGCTCGTGGGCAGGATTCGGATGGTGCGTCTGACGCGCGATCGTGCCCCGCCTGTCCTACTGAGGAGTACGGTGAATACCCGACATTTCACACACTGATCTTTCGGAAATTCCAGGTCGAGGTCCGCCTCCGTGTCGGGTAGACAGGCTTCCCCTCAGTAACTGCTACACTGGCCGGGTCAAGCGGCCCCGCGCCGCGGGCCAGGTGCAAGGGCTGCGTGTTCTCCACTGGGTGGTCGGTTCCAACCCTGCCGCATCTCATCTTCAAAACAGAGTCCTCACGATGCAGATGTCCAAGGTGTCAGGAGATCCCGCCGCCGCGACGAGCGACGCTGACCATGTGATGGTTCTCCGCTGCACCACATGTCACGGCGGGTTGGTGAAGGCGGCCGCCAACCTAATCTGTCAACAGTGTGCTGACCACTTCGATTTCACGAACGGAGTTGCAGACTTCTCCGGCGGGACCTACTACGACCAGTTCGGTGGACCCGAGACGCTGAGTCCCCAGGAGCATCTGGGGCTTGAGAACGAAAACGCCGGCGTCACTGCGCGGATCCAGGGCTTTTACCTCCCGATGATACGGGCGCTTGCGTCCAACGAGTCGGACACTCGACCTGTCCGCGTGCTGGACTCCGGCTGCGGCAACGGACTGTCCGTCGACTTGCTGCGGAGACACCACATGGAGGCCTGGGGCAACGACATTTCTGCCCTACGCAAGTGGCAGTGGCAAACACGGGCTTGCCGCGCGCATCTTGTCGTCGCTCCCAGTCAGAGTCTGCCGTTCCCCGACCGATACTTCGATGCCGTGCTCTCGTCCGGAGTGTTGGAGCATATCGGCGTTGCGGAACAGGGCGGCGGCAACTACGCGGTCCGGCCACTCCCGGGCCGGGACGAAGCACGCGTGTCGTTTCTACGGGAGTTGGCTCGCGTTCTTCGCCCTGACGGGATGCTGTTCCTAGATTTTCCGAATGGCGCGTTCCCCATCGATTTCTGGCATGGGAATGTGCCCGGTGCCGCGCGCTTTCATTCGCTGCGGGAGGGTTTCTTGCCGACCGTGCGCGAGATCCGCGCCTACTTCCGTGAGCTGGGCCACTTCCAGGTCCAGCCGCTCAGCCCCGCCGGCCGCCTCCGCATGCGCCAGGTAGGGAGCCACTGGTACGGTCGACTCGCCCGGCTACCCATGGCCCTCTACCTGAACGTGATGAAACTCGACCAAACCGGCTGGCTTGCAGCCTCCGCGCTGAACCCCTATCTCGTCCTTCGCGTTACGCGGCGATAGCACGCCATTCAGACCCGCCCTCAGCAAGGGCCTGGAGGCTCAGCGCAAGACCATGCCGAGGCATTCCCAGATTCAAAGCCGTCGGCGAACAGGATGTTTGGAGTTGACCCGGTTCGGAGGACCGTTCATGCTTTTGGGAAAAGGAGTCCACGATGCCCACGACAAGAGCAGTCTACCCACCGGAGTTCCGGGAGCGAATCGTCGAGCTTGCTCGGTCAGGCCGCACGCCGAAAGCGGTGGCGAAGGAGTTCGAGCCGTCGGCGCAGTCGATCCGCAACTCGGTGTGCCAGACGGATCTCGACGAAGGCAGGCGGTCTGACGGCACGCGACGACAGCAGAGCAGCAGGAGCTCCGCGGCCTGGCTCGCTCGGGAGATCGGCTCGGTGCCGGACAAATCTTCGAGTTCGTGAGGACGCACCAGGCCATGCACCTCGTGACCACGATGTGTCGCCTGCCGGACGTCTCCCCCAGCGGCTACGACGCATGGCTGAAGCGCGAGCCTTCCGCTCGTGCTCGTGCTCGACCCGGAGCTTCGTCGAGAGATTCGTCCAATCCACACGGCCTCGTTCGGAAGGTACGGTGTTCCGCGCATCCGCGCCGAGTTCGTCCTAGACCAAAGTTCCACGCTAGATTCTGCCCGCAGCCCAGGCCTGATCGGGATTCGCATGGCACCGGTTGGCAAACGCCGAACTCGTTTGGAATCAAAGAGATAACACGAGGGTGGCACTTGAGTGGCGGCAGATAACACGAGGGTGGCACTTGAGTGGCGGGCCCGCCTCGGGCACCGACCACCGGAGCCTTTCGACCAGCGCCTTGCCGACGAAGCCGGTGGCGCCGGTGATCAGGATCCGCTGCCCCGCGAGCGCCCGCCGCTTTCCGGTCCGCAGCGCGAGACACCCTCGTCGCATCGTTCCCCATTCCTTCTTCCCTCGCACATTCTCCTCGCTCGAGCGCGAGAACGAGGCGACGACATCTCGACAACCCAGAAACGACTTTCGGAGCGCTCGCACCGTATCAGGCCGCAATCGCACCGGCCCGGGCATCGGGGAAGGCTGGCCCTTTGCCGAGGGCGCCGAAGGCGATAGGGTACGATGGGATAGATTCGAGGAGAAGAAAATGCAGACGATCACCATCGAAACCGCCATCTATCCGCGCGCGCCGCTCACCCCGCGCCGCCGGGCGCCGCGCACCGGAATCGCCGCGGCGCTCGCCGTGCTGGTCGCCGCGCTGCCGGCGGCAGCGCAGCAGGCCGCCGGCAAGATCCCGGATTCCGCCGAGACCGAAGCGCGCTTCGAGCAAGCCTTCGCCGCTGCCCTCGACCTCCCCTCGGACGCCGAGCCCGTGAACGTCCTTCAGGCCTGGGGCTTGGCCGTGATGTCGGCGGTGGTGGCCGACCGCGTCCGCGCGATGAGCGTGAACGGTCTGGACGCACCGGCCGGCGACGCCGCGGCGATCAAGGAACGCGTGCTCGCCCGCTGGCAGCGCGAGCGGCCGGAGTCGGGCGGGCCGGCCCTCTACCGGGCCATGGAGATCCAGAGCCCGGAAGCCCGACGCGATGCCGTCCTCGGCCTGCTCGAGCGCTTTCCGGATGACAGCCTGGTGGTCTCGCAGGCGATCATGCTGAGGATGCAGGCCGGGGAGGCGGGGCGATCGATCGAGATCGCCGAGACGTTCCTGCGCCGCAACCCCGACCATCCGTTGTCGTACCGGCTCGCGCTCCAGGCGGCGGGGAGCAACCGGACCCTCCACGCCGCCGCGCTCCGCCGCTGGGCCGAGGCCGCGACCGGCGATCCGCGGCTCCTGGCAAGCTGGCTGCGCGACGGCGCCCTGCGCGAGGACGCGCACGCCACCGAGCGTCTGCTCGACGCCTTCTTCGCCCGCCCGCCGGCCAGCGACAGCCCGACCCTGGAGGTATGCCGGCTGGTGGCGCAGCGCGGGATCCCGGCCTACACAACCCCGGCGAGCGCCTGTTTGGCACACATCGCTACCGATGACGGGGCACCGGCCGCGCTGGCCGAAGAGGCTACCAAGGCCATGGCCGAGCTGGCGGCGGCGCACGGCGACTGGGACCGCATGATCGCGGCGCTCGACGAGCTCGAGCCGGCGGCACGGATCCGCGCGCTGGCCGCGGCCGAGGAACGGCTCGAAGCACCGGCGCGCTGCGGTGAGCGGATGTCGCTGCTCGCCACCGCCGCTGAGGGCACCCCTGGAGATGACCGCGGCGCGGTCGCCATCGCCAGAGCGCTGCGTGCCTGCGCCGACCTGCCCGCCGCCCAGGAGCTCTTCTTGTCGCTGCTCCGGCGCGCCGCACCGGCGGTGGCGTCGGACATCGTGCACACGAGGCTGATGAAGGTCAACGGCGTATACCGCGGCGAGCTCCCGGCGTCCACCGCCGACCTGCTCGAGGCACGCCTCGCCGCCGCGCCCGGCGAGGGCAAGCTCTACGCGGCGCTCGACCCGGTCTACCAGGTCGACGACCCGCGGCAGCGCCGCGCCGGCCTGCTGCGCCGCTGGCATGCCCACGCCCCGGGCTCGATGACCGCCGACGCCGTGATCGCCCTGGCATGGGCAAGGGTCGCGGAAGGCGAGATCGAGGAGGCGCGCGCCGTGCTCGAAGGGCGGCTGGCTGAGCGCTTCGACCAGGAGGTCGGCGAGATGCTGTTCACGCTCTACGCCACGTCTGCCGGCCCGGAGCGGACCGAGCGCTTCGTCGGTGAGCTGATCGCTTCGGACCGGCCCGAGCGCGTCCGCCTCGGCCATACCCTGGCGGCGCGCGTGGCCGCGGCCGACGACGACCTGGCAGCGGCGGAGGCGAGCTACTGGCGAGCGCTCGAGGGCGACTACCCACCGCGCGAGGTGGCGGTCGAGCTGCTCGCGTTGCGCCTCGGCCAGGACGACGACGCCGCGGTCCAGGCGCTCGCCGAACGCCTGTGCGCGACGACCGCGCTCAAGAGCGCCCGCACCACGATGGCGGCCTGCGCCGCCGAGCTGCTGGCCGAGGCCGGTGGCGGCCATGCCGCGGCCGCCCTGATCGCCGCCGAGGCCGACGCCCTGCCGGAAGACCTCCGGGCGCTCGAATCGCTGTCCAACAGGGCGCGCGCCAGCGGCCAGACCAAGGTCGCGGAGCGCGCCGCGCGCCGCCTGATCGAGCTCGACCCAGACAACGAGGGCTACTGGGTGGGCCTCGGCGGCCTGCTCGAGAAGGCCGGCCGATACGACGAGGTCGTCGGGCTGCTCGCGCGCGCGCGGGGGCGCTTCAAGCCACCTCCGATCTCTCTGGTGCGCACGGCCGGCAGGTCCCTCACCGCCAGCGGCCGACCGCGGGAGGCGATCGAGCTGCTGCTCGAAGGTCGCGCCACGCTGCCCGATACCGCGGGCAGCGACTTCAGCCGGAGCTGGATCGACCACGATCTGCAGGCGGCCTATCGGGCCTACGGCCTCGAGGTGCGGGCGGCATCCGCGCCCCACCCGCCGCTCTGGTGGCCGTCGGTCGAGGCGATGAACGAGGCCGCCGCTGCCGGCGATCCCGGCGGCATGACCGGCCGGGCGTTCACACTCCTCGGACCCGCCGCCGAGCCCGAAGCCTGCGCCGAAGGCAGGCGGCTGCTCGAGGCGGCGGCCCGTGCCGGCCAGCCGATCGCCCAGGCCACCCTCGGCAAACACCTCTTCTACGGTCTGGGCCCGTGCGTGACGCCGGAGCCCGCGGCGGCGCGACGTTGGCTCGAGGCCGCGCTCGCGGCCGAGCAGCCGAACGCCGCCTTCGACCTGGCCATGGCGCTCCTCGCGGCACCGGCCGACGACGGCGAACGCAAGCGTGCCGGCTTGTTGCTCGAAGACGCGGCCGGGCGGGGCGATGCCTTGGCGGCGGAGACCCTGGCGCTGTTGCACGCCGCGGGCCTTGGGCTGCCGCGTGATCCCGGCAAGGCGGCCGCCTTCCTGCGCCAAGCCAACCGCCTGGGCTCGGACGGCCTGCCGCGGCTGGCCGTCGCCGTCGAGCGCTCGGCGGTCTTTCGCGAGTTCTTCGGCCGCGCGGTCGCGCGGCTCGCCGGCCTGGCCGAGAGCGGCGACCGCACGGCCCGCGCCTGGTACGCCTGGCTCACCATGCTCGGGCGCACCGGCGCCACGATGGATGCGCGCACGGTCGGCTGGGTGCGCCAGGCCGCGGAGCAGGGCGACCCTCTGGCACTGCGGGTGATGCGCACGATCTACCAGCGCGGCGGCGTCGAGGCCGACGCCGACGAGGCCCGCCGCTGGCAGCGCCGGTGCGCCGAGGCCGGCAACGCCTTTTGCATGATGTTCGAAGGGCAAGACCTGATCGAAGGCGAGGCGGTGCCCCGCGATCTCGAGGCGGGCTTGCGCTGGCTCGAACGAGCGGCCGAGACCGGCAACTGGTGGGCGGTCCAGAGCCTCGGGCGCCACCTCGACGAGGCCCGCCACGGCCTCGCGCGCGACGTCGAGGGCGCGGCACACTTCAAGCAGGTGCTCGCCGAGCGCGGCGACCCTGCCGCTGCCGGCTGGCTCGCTTACCACGGCTACCGATAGGCCGGGCCGGTCCCCGCCACCATTGCGATGTCGGGACCGGCGGCAGCCGGGACCGCCCGTCCGAGCCGGCCCGGCGTGCGACGTGGCGCCGCGCCCCACCCCACGGCGTCGGCTCGGTGCCACCTGACGGCGGCGGCCCGACCGACCGACTGGGCGAGGTCATCCCCCCCGCACGTCTGGCAGCGTCGGCCTGGCGCCGATCCGTGAGGACGATCGCAGCATCGGTTCGGTTCCATCGCCCCTCACGTCCTCCAACCGAAGGAGAGAGCGATGACCATGGCAGTCCAGGCAGCGAGCATCGTCGGGCCGATCCCGCCCGAACGCGCCGTGGGCGATACACCCCTGATCAAGGTCGGCGGGGTCTTCGCCAAGCTCGAGTGCACGAATCCTTGCGGCAGCGTCAAGGACCGCATCGCCGTCTACATCCTGCGCGAGAGCGCCCGCCGGGGCCTGCTGCGCCCCGGCTTGGGCATCGTCGAGGCGACCAGCGGCAACACCGGCATCGCCTTCTCGTTCTACGGCCACCGCGCCGGCCATCCGGTCACCATCGTGATGCCGGAGGATATGACTGAAGAGCGCAAGCGCATGATGCGCGATCTCGGTGCCGAGCTAATCCTGTGCTCGGCCGAGGGCAGCTTCGCCGAGGCAGCGGCGATCCGCGACCGCCTGGCGCGCGAGCGTGGCTGGTTCAACCCCGACCAGTTCTCGAACCCGCTCAACGTCCTTTGCCACGCGCGCACCACCGGCCAGGAGATCGTCGACCATTTCGAGCGTCACCATCCCGGCCGGCCGATCGACGCCTTCGTCGCTGGCGTCGGAACCGGAGGCACGCTGATCGGCGTTGGAAAGCGCCTGCGCGCACGCTGGCCGAACGTCCACCTGGCGGCGGTCGAGCCCGCGGAGTCGCCGGTGATGAGCGGCGGCCGCCCCGGACGGCACGGCATCGGCGGCATCGGCGACGGCTTCATCCCGGCGATCGCCAGCGACGGCGAGGGTGGCATCCACCCGCTGATCGACCAGGTCATCCAGGTCACCACCGCCGATGCCAAGGAGGCTTCGCTCGCCCTCGGCCAGGGCGTCGGCTACTGTGTCGGCATCTCGTCGGGTGCCAACCTCCTCGCCGCCCAGCGCCTCGCCGAGCGCTTCCGTACGGTCATCACGGTCTTTCCCGACAGCTACAGCCGCTATACCTCGGTCGGCCTCGCGCACTGCGAGGCGGGCAAGTGCCCGTTCGAGCACGAGCCCATGGTGTGAGGACCACGCGTCGCCTGCTACGCTTCGCGCATGAGCGACACGACCATCGATCCGCGGTCGCCCGGCGGTGTCCGGGCGCTCCGGCACGCTGCAAGGCGCGACGTGGTGCTCTTCGCCCGTGACCCGAGGGCCGCCCAGGCGGCCGCCGAAGCCCTCGGCCGGACGCTCTTGCGCGTTGACCTGTCGTCGATCGTTTCCAAGTACATCGGCGAGACCGAGAAGTACCTCGAGCAAGTCTTGCGCCGGGCCGGGCCGCCGCCGGTCCTGTTCTTCTTCGACCAGGCCGACGCGCTGTTCGGCGAACCCGCGGAGGCGGCGGACCGCCACGACCGCTTCGCCAACCTCGAAGTGTCGGCCCTGCTCGCGCGGGTGGCCGCGCACGGCGGAATCGCCGCCTTCGCCGCGTCCGTGCCAGCAACGCCGCCGGGGGCGCTCCTGGACCGGCCGCTGGTCGCGGTGGTCTGACGATGGAATCGATCGACCTCGGCGGGATGCGCATCGCTTATGCCGAGACGGGTGCCGGCGAGGACACTGTGATCTTCTCCCACAGCTTCCTGGTCGACCATCGCCACTTCGCACCCCAGATCGAGGCGCTTTCCGGACGCTTCCGCGTCGTGGCCTACGACCATCGCGACCACGGCGCGAGCGGCAAGGCGGCGGGGCCCTACGGCCTGGAGGACTTGGTGGCGGACGCCGTGGCGACGATCGAGCGCACCGCGTCGGCGCCTTGCCACTTCGTCGGCCTCTCCACCGGCGGCTTCGTCGGCCTACGCCTGGCGCTCGATCATCCGCACCTGGTGAAGAGTCTCGTGCTGATGGACACCTCGGCCGACCGCGAGCCGTGGCCCCAGCGCTTCAAGTACGAGGCCATGTTCCAGGTGCTGCGGGCCTTCGGCTTCGGACCGCTGATCAAGACCACGATGGGTCTGATGCTCAGCCCCAAGACCCTCGGCGACCCAGCGCGCCGCGACGAGGTGGCGATGTGGCGCGACCGAATCTGCGCCAACGACCGCACCGCGCTCGTGCGCTTCGGTCGCGCGATCTTCGGCCGCACGAGCGTGCTCGATCGCCTCGGCGACCTCCGCGTGCCGACGCTCGTCGTGGTCGGTGCCGACGACAAGCCGCAACCGCTCTTCCGCGCCCGCCAGATGGCCGACCGCATCGCCGTCGCTCAGCTCGCCGTCATCCCCGACGCCGGCCACCTCGCGACCGTCGACGCCCCCGAGGCGGTCACCGAGGTGCTCGCGGCGTTCTTCGAGAAGCAGGCCGAGACGGTCTAGCCCGAAGTTCCACGCTAGATTCTGGCCGCGGCCCAAGCCCGATCGGGGTTTGCGCCGATCTTGCCGCATATATGTAACCACTACGATCGAAAATTTATTCTTGAACTTGACCCTCGGTTTGTTGAGAACTCTCCGCGAGAGCACGAAAACGAGGAGCTGTTCACGTAGCCACAGCACATCGCAAGTACACAGACCGTGCCTACCAGGCCCATCTGCCGCCCGCTGCCCTCGATGCGGTCCGTCGCGCACTGCGCGGCCGATCCACCACCGAAAGCCCGACCGCGTGCGCGCACCCGTCCTCTTGTGCATGCTCTCGTACTACCTGGAATGGCACATGCGTCGCGTTCTCGCGTCTCTGCTCCTCGACGACCACGACAAGCCGGCCGGCGAGGCGGAGCGGGAGTCCGTGGTGCGAAAGGCAAAGCGCTCACCGGCTGCACGAGCCAAGGCTGCATCCAAGCCCACCGACGACGGATTCGTCGTACACAGCCTCAAAGACCTGATCGCGCAGTTGGGCACCACCTTGAGGAATCGCCTGCGGCGACCTGATGCCGCAGCACCCGGCGTAACCTTCACAATGACCGCGACTCCCACGCCTTATCAGCGCAGAGCCCTCGAGTTGCTCGGCGTCTCCACCGGCGTATAGACACCCAATGCGTCTGCGGATTCGCTTGTAACCTTTTAGCTCACAAATACTTACGCAACGTCTTGCAGTGCACCTTCGGCCTAGGCCCGCGGAACGATCTGCTGCAGAAGCTCCTCACCATGAGACGCTAGTACGGCACCAGAACCGCCATGAACGCAACTGCAGTGGCTCCCCCGGGGTCTTCCCCGTTCTGTTCACGAGAGTCTGGTCTCGAAAACGACCGCCATCGTTATGTGGGACATCGAGGGCTTCCGCGCCATCGTCTTCTGCTACCGCGTCGATGCCGGCGGAATCACGGTGATCCGCGTGCTACACGGCGCCCGAGACGTGCCGCCGCTGCTCGATGATCTCCAGGCGTGACTTCGGCGCCACACGGAGTGCTTCGCTGGTTTACGCCCAACCACGCCAGACGACTCCCTCACTTGTTTGCCCGACCATTGCTCCCACCGCCAATTCGGTCCTCGCCCACGACCCTAACCTCTTTCCCATCAACCAATTGCCCGACACCCCCACCCCATCTCCGCCCTCCTGGCCCCGGAACCACGCCCCGTTTCCGTCCCCCGCCGCCACCCCGTTTCGCAGCGCTATGGCCGTGCTCGCTGGGTCACGCCAAGTAGTGGACCACCAAGCACGCACCTTCTTCTTCGGCGCGGATGCTCGAAGAGCGACTGGGTAGCGTGCTCCTCGGCCTCGACGGCCACCGAAGTGGGCTCGCGTCTTCCGCCGAAATCTTGGGACCCGCTTCTCCCTGGTGGATTGTCCTTTTGAGGACCCACCATGAACCAGATTCGTCAGGTTGACGAGATGGGGCATGGCGAGGATTTGGGTTATACTCTCGGTATGAAGACGGCGATTTCCGTTCCCGACGAGATCTTCGATTCCGCGGAGCGCTTGGCGAAGCGGATGAAGAAATCACGCAGCCAGGTCTACAGCGAAGCCATGGCCGACTATGTGGCCCGACACGAGCCGGACACGGTCACCGATCAGGTCAACGCAGTGTGCGACGAGGTCGATACCCGCCCCGATCCGTTCGTCACCGAGGCCGCACGGCGAATCCTCGCTGTGACCGACTGGTGATCGCACAAGGCGACATCTGGTGGGCAGCGTTGAGCGAGCCCGTCGGATCGGGCCCAGGCTTTGATCGCCCGGTGGTGATTACCCAGGGCGATCCCTTCAACCGCAGCCGGATCGCGACCGTCGTCGTCGTCCCCTTGACCAGCAACACACGCCTGGCGACCATGCCGGGGAATGTCTTGCTGGCCGCTCGCAAGACCGGCCTGCCCAAGGACTCGGTCGCTAACGTGACACAGATCATCGCCATCGATCGATCGCTGTTGCGCGAACGGGTAGGACGTATTTCACGGTCGCAAGTCGAGCTGCTGCTACGAGGCATCGACATCGTGTTCGACCGCTAAGAAACTGGGCTGATGCCCCCCCCTGTGTCAGGGTAGTTGTCGTCGCCTGACCTCGATTCACAGAGAGTTTGGGGCCAGGGAGACCGCAGGCGAATGCAAGGAGAAGATGGACATCTTCTACAACGCTGGGGCTTCGGCCCGTTGGTGATGAGCCACTGCCGGGACACAGGAGGTTCTGCGGGCTCTGAATCGGCCGGCGAACCGCCCGTCTCACGACGCCGCCCTTGCTCTCATGGGCCTGCCGATCCGTTCGACTGTCGCGTTTTGCCCCTTCGCCTCTGAGCCGAGTGAAGCGACTCACATCCCACACGGATCGACCTCCAAGCTCTGTCAGAATCTGATAGCTCATTGTCATCCGGTACAGACTGTTGGCGGAGGCACCTGGCGATGGCATTCCTCTACGTCTCTCTCGACAGACGGTGGAAAGGCTCACCGGCATGCCCCCCGCAAAGGACTGGGCGGCGGTCATGCCGGCGGGTCGAGGTGAGCGAGATCAGGCCAGGTCGAATCGATCGAGGCTCATGACCTTGTCCCAGGCAGCCACGAAGTCGTGCACGAACATCTCCTTGGCGTCTTCGGAGGCGTAGACCTCGGCGATCGCGCGGAGCTGGGAATGCGAGCCGAAGACGAGGTCGACGCGGGTGCCGCTCCACTTCACCTCGCCGGTCTCGCGATCGCACCCCTCGAACACGCCCTGGGCATCGCGAGACGCCTGCCACGCGATGCTCATGTCGAGCAGACGGGTGAAGAAATCGTTGCTGAGGGTGCCGGGACGGTCGGTGAAGACGCCGTGCGCGGACTGCCCGGTGTTGGCACCGAGGACGCGCAGGCCGCCGACGAGCACGGTCATTTCGGGCGCGCTCAGGGTCAGCAATTGGGCGCGATCGACCAGCAGCTCCTCGGGCGACCGGGGATCGCCGTGGATGCTTTCAAGGTGGTTGCGGAAGCCGTCGGCCCTCGGTTCGAGGACCGCGAAGGAGTCGGCATCCGTGTGCTCCGGCGACGCGTCGGTGCGCCCGGGCGCGAACGGCACCTCGACGTCGTGTCCGGCGCTGCTCGCCGCCTGCTCCACCGCCGCGCAGCCGCCGAGCACGATCAGGTCGGCGAGCGAGACCCGCTTGCCGCCGGTCTGCGCGCGGTCGAAGCCGCCCTGGATGGCCTCGAGCGCCTCGAGCACCTGCCGCAGCTCCGCCGGATCGTTGACCGCCCAGTCTTTCTGTGGCGCGAGACGGATGCGTGCGCCGTTCGCTCCGCCGCGCTTGTCCGAGCCACGGAATGTCGACGCCGACGCCCAGGCGGTCCGAACGAGCTGCGAGACCGACAGCCCCGCGCCGAGAATCTCGGCCTTGAGGCGGGCGATGTCCCCGGCATCGATCAGCTCGTGATCCACCTCGGGCACGGGGTCCTGCCAGATCAGCTTGTCGCCGGGGACCTCGGGCCCGAGGTAGCGCGAGACGGGACCCATGTCGCGGTGCGTCAGCTTGAACCACGCCTTGGCGAAGGCATCGGCGAAGGCGCCGGGGTTCTCGTAGAAGTGCCTGGAGATCGGTCCGTAGACCGGATCCATACGCAGCGCGAGATCGGTGGTCAGCATGATGGGGGCGTGGGTCTTCGACGGATCGTGGGCATCTGGCACGGTGCTCGCCGCAGCGGGATCCGTCGGCACCCACTGCCAGGCACCGGCCGGGCTCTTGGTCAAATCCCAGTCGTAGCCGAACAGGGTCTCGAAAAAGCTGTTGTCCCAGGCCACCGGGGTGGGTGTCCAGGCGCCTTCCAAACCGCTGGTGATGGTGTCGGCGCCCTTGCCGCTTCCGTAGCGGTTCTTCCAGCCGAGACCTTGCTCCTCGAGCGAGGCCCCCTCGGGCTCCGGGCCGAGGTGGTCCGCGGGGGCGGCGCCGTGGGTCTTGCCGAAGGTGTGACCGCCGGCGATGAGCGCCACGGTTTCCTCGTCGTTCATCGCCATGCGGGCGAAGGTCTCACGGATGTCCCGGGCTGCGGCGAGCGCGCTCGGCTGGCCATTCGGGCCCTCCGGGTTGACATAGATCAGGCCCATTTGCACGGCGCCGAGAGGGTTGGCCAGCTCGCGGTCGCCCGCGTAGCGCTGGTCGCCGAGCCACTCGG
>Ga0114931_10002553_pt1 | contig 23137 bp, 20 predicted proteins | sample 2SBtaG_FD_89579 | JGI IMG/M metagenome (GOLD analysis project Ga0114931, IMG submission 89579) | Deep subsurface microbial communities from Kolumbo volcano to uncover new lineages of life (NeLLi) - 2SBTROV14_V59a metaG | ecosystem: Environmental > Aquatic > Marine > Volcanic | place: Kolumbo... | reverse complement strand
GGGTGATGCTGTCTGTCAGCCCCTTGAGATAGCCCACCTTGGCGTCGTCACGCATCGATCGGATTTGTGCGAGCGCCTCATCGTCCAAAAACTCGTCTCGGGCACCGGCGTCGGCCCCTGTTTTTTCGTCGCTCTGTATGGCGATATGCAATAGCTGTTCGATTTGAGCGACCAGACGATCGAATTCTATGGGCTTATTCAAATAGGCATCGAATTGCCCCTTCAGGTGATCGATATTGTGGGTCTCGTACGGGTCCGCAGAGAGCATGATCACGGGTTGTTGGCGATGGTTTTGGCGCATTTCGGAGAGTAACTCCCAGCCGCTCATGCTTGGCAGGTTGACGTCCAGTATGAACAAATCCACGTCGAGGGCGGCCATCCGCTTGAGCGCCTGCTCGGCGGAATGCGCCTGAATGATGGTGAATCCGACAGGACTTAACAGGTCGTCGATCAATTGGCGATGATGTGGCTCGTCGTCCACAATCATGAGGTTCTTCGCGTCTTGTTGTTGCCTGAGCCTCATGTTCAGCTGAGGCTCCTTATAAACGCCCATGACACTGGGTAGTAGCATCTGCAGTGTGAATTCGCTTCCTTTCCCTGGTTCGCTCTTGACGGTAATGCAGCCACCCATAAGGTCGGCGAGCAGATTGCTGATGGCAAGTCCCAGACCGGTCCCGCTGATCGCTTGCTTGGATAGATTGCTGCCGCGTTCAAAGGGTTCAAATATACGTTTCTGATCTTCGTTTGAGATCCCGACGCCGGTGTCTCTGATCGTAAAACGGGCGACCTGAGTGCGGTATGTGATGTCCAGCTCGACCGAACCCTTCTCGGTGTACTTGAAGGCATTGGATAGGAGGTTCAGCAGGATTTGGCGTAGGCGCTTTTCATCGGTCTTGACGTGGCTGGGCAGACTATCGTGGGCGTGAATCTCGAATTGGAGGTTCAGCGCTCGAGCCTGGTTCGTGAACATATCGTCGAGTTGCTGAATCAGTTTTCGGATCGCCACGGTATCGTGATGAATCTCGAGCTTACGGGCCTCGATCTTGGCAATATCCAGCAGGCCATCGATGACATCGGCAAGGTGTTGACCGCTGCGGCGGATAACGGAGGCCACCTTGCGATCTTTTTCGCCCAATTCGCTGTTGGATTCCATGAGCTGCGCGTAGCCAAAGATGGTATTCAGCGGTGTGCGCAACTCGTGACTGACGCCGGATAAATAACGGCTCTTGGCCTGATTAGCCTTGTCGGCGACGTTTTTCGCATCTCGCAATTGGCGGTTGGTTTTCTCGTGTGCCTTGATCTCTTGTTCAAGTAGTCCGGCCTGAGACTTGGCCTCGTTCAGCGCCAAGCGGGCGCTACGTTGCGCCAATACATATAGCCAAACCAGCACGCCGGTGACGAGCAGTAAAAGAAAAAATACTCGCCACAGGATTTCGGCGATCAGCGGTAGGTCCTTGTTCGCATTGGGTGCCTGGGCGAAATAGATCAGACTCAATAAGGCCGCGATAATGAATCCTGTCAGAAGGAAGATCACCAGGAAGTGTCCGGATACCGAATGCAGTTTTTCGTTTATGGATGCGGGCAGGAATTTACCCAGGAACTTTGGGAGCTGTGCGGCAAGATGGGCATCGGGACGACATCGGTCGTCGCAGCGTGTATCCAGCGCGCAGCACAGAGAGCAAATCGCGCCGTCGTAGCTGGGGCAGGTGCTGACGTCTTCGGGGTCGAATACGTTCTCGCAGACAATGCATCGCCTGGGTTCCGTAGCCCGCGGGTCGGTGGCCTCGGTCCGGCTCAGGTAATAGCGTCCGTGAGTCAGGTAGCCGATTAGGGGCACTGTAAAAAAGGGTAGGGCAAGGGCGATAAACGGCGCCAGGGAAATGAGCGTCGCGCCCATTAGTCCCATCTTGGCGGCAAAGCCGGCCACCGAGGCGATGATCATCGAACCCAGCCCGACCGGGTTGATGTCGTAGAGATGACCGCGGCGAAACTCAATGTGTTTCGGACTCAAGCCCAAAGGTTTGTTGATGATGAGGTCCGCCACGATGCAGGCCAACCAGGCGACGACGAGGATGGCGTAGGTGGCCAGGATCTGCTCGAAGGCCTGATAGAGCCCGAGTTCCATGAGCAACAGGGCGATGGCGACATTGAAACACAGCCACACGACCCGGCCCGGATGATGATGGGTCAGGCGGGAAAAGAAATTACCCCAGGCAATCGAGCCGGCATAGGCATTGGTGACATTGATCTTCAATTGCGAAATCACGACGAACAAGGTCGCCAGATAGACGGCCCAAACGGGGTTTTGGGTCAGATATTGGAAGGCCACGGCGTACATATGCGCTGGATCTCCAGCCTCCGACAGGTTCAGGCCGTGATTGATTGCCAGGACGGCTAGAAACGATCCAACCAGCAACTTCAGTATGCCGATCACGACCCAGCCCGGTCCTGCGCCGATGACGGCAAACCACCATTGCGCTTTGTTTTTGTCGTTGTTGGGCAGAAAACGTAGAAAGTCCGCCTGTTCGCCGTTCTGGGCCATGAGCGGAAAGATTACTGCGGCGCAGGCCCCGAACAGATAGAGACTGAGACCTGAGTCCGCGACCCCCTGTACTCCGGGAAAACCCAACCATTGACTGATGGCGTCCGACTCCTGGGTCGCGATCACGATCAGCGGCGCGATCTGCAATAGTGCCCAAAGCGGCTGTGTCCACGCCTGGAAGCGGCTGATTCGGGTAATACCGTGGGTCACGAGCGGGATCACGACCAGGGCGCTAATGATGTAGGTCACCGAGAGGGGGATGCCCGTCGCCATGTTCAGCGCCATCGACATGATGGCCGCCTCAAGGGCAAAAAAGATAAACGTGAACGAGGCGTAGATCAGCGACGAGACGGTCGAGCCTATGTAACCGAAACCAGCGCCGCGGGTCAGCAGATCGATGTCCACGCCATAACGCGCCGCGTAGTAGGAGATGGGCAGTCCACAGAGAAAGATGATGCCGCCGACGACCAGGATGGCCCAGAAGGCGTTGATGAAGCCGTAATTGAGGGTAATGGTGCCGCCGATCGCCTCAAGAGCCAGGAAAGAGACAATCCCCAGCGCCGTATTCGCTACCCGTGAGTTCGACCAGCGTCGCGCGTCCCGAGCGGTATAGCGCAGCGCGTAATCTTCCAGCGTTTCATTCGCAACCCATTGATTATATTCCCTTCGAATCAGAGGGGCTTGATGGTCATGGGGCATTTTAAAAGTCTACTTAACAGCAATTAAGTTACATACATAGCCAAAAAGGCATCGCCCCCGCAATGCGTCAATTGACGTATGCCCGTTAGCCATAGTTCGTATTTTCGGGTAGCCCCGTCAAACGGATACTGCTAGCCAGGAAAATAGTTAAGCCCCGGCAATTGCACCGATTGCTTTTCTTTTCACGCGATCAGTACCCAACCAACAAAGGACCTTACGACATGAAAGCGAAGACTCACAGAATACCCCAAAAGATCCTCGTTAGCAGTTTACTCGCGGCCATCAGTGGCACGAGCTACGCCGGCGGGAAGATCAGTATCGACAAGGATAGCTGGATCAGTCTGGGCGTTGGCCTCAGGACGTCCATCTCCTCCGTCGAGAAGGCCGCGCCCGATGCGAGCAGCCGCGCCAGCAACTTCAACCTGGAAAACATGCGCCTCTATATCGCCGGTCAGGCCAACGACGAAATGAAGTTCTACGTCGGCACCGAGAAGATGTGGGGCGAATATGGCGTGCTCGACGCAATGGTCCAATACGAGCCCTCGAAGCTGTTCAATGTCTGGGCGGGTCGCATGCTGACCCCCGCGGATCGTATCGAAATGAACGGGCCGTTCTACAGCCTGACCTGGGGGCAGTACACGGTCCCGCTGTATCCCTCGGACAACGACATCAGCCACGGTGCCAATGGTCAGGCCGGCACCTACGGTCGTGACGAAGGCGTCACGGTATGGGGTTCCATGGATAAGCTCCAGTATGCCTTCGGTGTCTTCGACGGCTACAGCGCGGCGGCCAATCAGTCGGACGATCCGCTGTTCGCGACGCGTGTCGCCTACAATTTCTTGACCAAGGAGGCCAATCCCGGCTACTACACGAGCAGTACCTACTTCGGTCAGGGCGGTGACATCCTGACTCTGGGCGTTTCCGCGCAGTATCAGGGCGACGGTTACGGTACTTCCACTCAGTCGGGCTCCTTTACCGGCTACGCCATCGACGGTCTGTTCGAAAAGCCCCTGGCCGACGGCTCGGCGGTCACGATCGAGGGTGAATACAAGAAGTTCAGTGTCGGCGGCGATGCCGCGACGCCGGATTTTCCGATGTTCGATGGCAAGGCCTATTTCGGCACGGCGGCCTATCTGGTCGGCGGCAGCGCCGGTCCGGGAAAATTCCAGCCTTATGTGCGGTACACCAAGAACGAGCCCTCGTCCGGAGCAGCCAGCGATCTTTCTGAGCTGGGCGTCAACTACGTGATCTCCGGTCAGAACATGAAGCTCAACGTCAACTACACCACCGGCGATGCCAACGCCAGCGGCGCGGCCGGTACCGATCACAACGCCATTACGGCCGGCATGCAGTTCCAGCTCTAATCCATTTCGTTACGCTTAGGAGACATTGCAATGAAAACACCGTTTATCAAGAAGCTCACCATGGCTACGGCAATCGCCGCGGCCATGGCCGCCAGCGCGGCGGTCTCGGCCGCCGACACCATCAAGGTCGGCGTCCTGCATTCCCTGTCGGGCACCATGGCCATCTCGGAGTCCACGCTCAAGGACACCGTGCTCATGTTGATCGACGAGCAAAACAAGAAGGGCGGCGTGTTGGGCAAGAAGCTCGAGCCCGTCGTCGTCGATCCGGCATCGAACTGGCCTCTGTTCGCCGAAAAGGCCCGCGAGCTGATCAGCAAGGACAAGGCCCAGGTCGTCTTTGGCTGCTGGACTTCGGTATCCCGTAAATCGGTGCTGCCGGTCTTCGAGGAGCTGAACAGCGTGCTGTTCTACCCGGTCCAGTACGAAGGCGAAGAGTCCTCGGGCAATATCTTCTACACCGGTGCCGCGCCTAATCAGCAGGCCATCCCGGCCGTCGATTATTTGATGAACGATCTCGGCGTCAAGCGCTGGGTCCTGGCCGGTACGGATTATGTCTATCCGCGCACGACCAATAAGATCCTCAAGGCCTACCTGAAGGCCAAAGGCGTCGCCGAAAAGGACATCATGATCAACTACACGCCGTTCGGTCATTCCGACTGGCAGTCGACCGTCTCCGACATCAAGAAGTTTGGCAGCGCGGGCAAGAAGACGGCCGTTGTCTCCACGATCAATGGTGACGCCAACGTGCCGTTCTACAAGGAACTCGGTAACCAGGGCATTCGCGCCGACGACATTCCAGTGGTCGCATTCTCCGTCGGTGAAGAAGAACTGTCCGGTCTGGATACCAAGCCGCTGGTCGGCCATCTGGCCGCCTGGAACTACTTCATGAGTGTCGAGTCGGACATCAACGAAGAGTTCATCGATGCTTGGCACAAGTTCGTCAAGAACGACAAGCGTGTGACCAACGATCCGATGGAAGCGACCTTTATCGGCTTCAACATGTGGGTCAAGGCGGTCGAGAAGGCCGGCACGACCGATCCGGATACCGTCAAGGATGCCCTGATCGGGGTCACGGTTCCCAATCTGTCCGGCGGCTACTCGGCCATGATGCCCAATCATCACATCACCAAGCCCGTGCTGATCGGCGAGATTCAGAGCGACGGCCAGTTCGAGACTGTCTGGAAGACCTCGGGTCTGGTTCCTGGCGATGCCTGGTCGGATTACCTGCCGGGTTCCAAGGACCTCATCTCCGACTGGCGCGCACCGCTGTCTTGCGGCAACTACAACGTCAAGACGCATAAGTGCAGTGGCCAGAACTACTAGTTAGCAATTGACTACCGGCCCCGGGGTTCGTGTTTGTCGCGAACCCCGGGTTTTCCGGTTGGAGGCGGGGATCAGAGGGAACTGGTCCGGCGCCATTTTTGAATCCAGGCATTCCCTGAACGATATTGGTTCCAGTCAATGAGATCAGCCATGACCCAGATCGCGAACCCAAAATTAGCTCACCGGACCCGATACGCTTTGATGGTCGTGTCCTTGTTGTTGGGGGTTTTCATGGCCGCGACGGCCGACGCCTCGGGGACGGAATCATCTGATTTGGGGGCCGCATGGCAAGCCCTGACCGATGGAAATTACCAGCAAAAGGCCGATGCCATTCAGGTCATCGCCGAGCAAAATCCGCCCCAAACGGTAGCAGTCCTCAAGGCCATGCTGCAGGGCGAATTGTATTATGCAAAAAAGACAAAACGGCTCTACCACATGTCGGAAGTGGAGGGGCAATACCGGTTTTCCTCGATCCTTGATGATGAGGTAGTAACGCAGGATCGCAAGCGCGGCTACAGAAAGGTCAAGATCAATAACAATCTGCGCGGCCAGCTCCGGCAGTCACTGGCCGGTCTGCAGTTAGGCAATAAGGACGCCCAGGTCCGCCTGGCGGCCGTCAATGAATTGCTAAAGTCGCCGGACGATGATGCGCTGCAGATCGTGCGCTCTCGTATCGCCAACGAAGCGGATGAAGACGTCAAACACGCCATGGGCGCGCTACTCGCCATCGATACGCTATCGAAAGGCGATATCAAGGACCATTCGGAGGCCATTGCCACCCTACGGGAGAGCCTGAGTCCTGCCGCGATCAACACCCTGCGCAGATATCGCTCTCCCGATAAACAGCTGGAGGCTGAGGCAAAGCAGGCGATCAAATCGATCGATGCGCGCAAGTCTTGGTATTCAATCATCGAGACTACGTTTTTCGGGCTAAGTTTGGGCTCGGTGCTTGCCCTGGCCGCCATTGGCCTTGCGATCACGTTTGGCGTCATGGGCGTGATCAACATGGCGCATGGCGAACTCATGATGATTGGCGCCTACACGACATTCGTCGTTCAAACGCTCATGCCCGATCACATCGGACTTTCTGTCCTGGTTGCCATTCCAGCAGCTTTCATCGTTGCCGGGACTGTGGGCATCGTGATCGAACGCGGCATCATCCGTCATCTCTATGGCCGTCCATTGGAGACCCTGCTAGCGACCTTTGGTGTCAGCTTGATCCTGCAGCAGGCTGTGCGCAGCATCTTCTCACCCCTGAACCGGACTGTTGAGACGCCGCAGTGGATGTCCGGCGCCTGGCAGGTCAACGAGGTGTTGGCGTTGACCTGGAATCGCATGTACATCGTTTTATTCTGTCTCGCGGTCTTCATGGCGTTAATCACGATCATGAAGCGCACACCCTTGGGGCTACAGGTGCGTGCGGTATCGCAGAATCGCAATATGGCGCGCGCCATGGGTGTGCGTTCCGATTGGGTCGATGCCTTGACCTTCGGTCTGGGTGCGGGCATCGCGGGGATCGCCGGAGTGGGACTAAGTCTCCTGACTAACGTCGGTCCGAACCTTGGCCAGAGCTATATTATCGATTCCTTCATGGTCGTCGTGTTCGGTGGCGTGGGGAATCTGCTGGGCACCCTGGTGGCGGGACTCGGGCTCGGCGTCGCCAACAAAATCATGGAGCCCTGGGCCGGCGCCGTGCTGGCCAAGATCCTGGTCTTGGTTTTCATCATCCTGTTCATCCAGAAACGTCCCAAGGGGTTGTTTCCTCAGCGCGGCCGTGCGGCGGAGGATTGATTATGACGACGTCGCATCTTAGCTTTATTCAGAATGACAGGGCGGGTCGGTGGTTCCTGGGTTGTCTGCTGCTGCTTGGCTTGCTTGTCCCTGTGTTGAACCTCGGTGTGCCGGAGGGCAGCATATTCCACTTCTCGACCTACAGCGTCACGCTGTTGGGCAAGTATCTGACCTATGCCTTATTGGCCATCGCCGCCGATCTGGTCTGGGGCTATCTGGGCATCCTGAGCCTGGGGCATGCGGCCTTCTTTTCGCTGGGCGGCTATGCCATGGGCATGTATCTGATGCGCCAGATCGGCGATCGCGGTGTCTACGGCGATCCGGTGCTGCCGGACTTTATGGTCTTCCTGAACTGGCATGAGCTGCCATGGTTCTGGCACGGCTTCGATATGTTCTGGTTCGCGATGCTGATGGTCCTGGTCGTGCCCGGCCTGCTGGCCTATGTATTCGGCTTTCTGGCCTTCCGATCGCGAGTGTCTGGGGTCTATCTGTCCATCATCACCCAAGCTCTGACCTATGCCTTGCTGCTGGCATTTTTCCGAAACGAGATGGGCTTCGGGGGTAATAACGGTCTGACCGACTTTAAGGATCTTCTGGGATTCGATCTGCGCGAGGATAGTACTCGTATCGCGCTGTTCATGGCCTCGGCCCTGGCCCTGGGACTGGGTTATCTGGCCTGCCGATATATCGTCTCCTCGCGGCTGGGACTCGCCTGCATCGCCATCCGTGACGCCGAGAGTCGCACGCGTTTCATTGGTTACCGTGTCGAGAACGTCAAGCTTTGGATTTTCACGTTCTCGGCCGTTCTCGCAGGCATCGCCGGCGCATTGTACGTACCTCAAGTCGGAATTATCAATCCCAGCGAGTTCTCGCCTCTGAACTCCATCGAGTTGATCATTTGGGTTGCGGTAGGCGGGCGCGCGACACTCTACGGTGCAGTGATCGGGGCGCTGCTCGTGAATTATTCCAAGTCCTATTTAACCGCGGCGCTGCCGGATGTCTGGCTATTCGCGCTGGGCGCTCTGTTCGTGCTGGTTACGATGTATCTGCCCAAGGGCATCGCCGGTCTGGCCAAGCGACGGGAGGTGAATGCATGAATCTGCGCAACGCATTTGAGGGTCTGCGTTCGAAGACCCGTGTGTTCGACTTCATGATGCCGAGACCTACTCCGGACCTGGATCTGAGCAGGGACATCATCCTATATATGGACGGCGTGACGAAGGCCTTCGACGGCTTCAAGGCCATCGACGACCTGAATCTATATATCGAGGCCGGCGAGCTGCGCTGCATCATCGGTCCCAACGGCGCTGGCAAGTCGACGATGATGGATATCATCACGGGCAGGACCCGGCCCGACGAAGGGCAGGTCTGGTTCGGTCAACGTCTGAACCTGCTCGAGATGGACGAACCGGAAATCGCCGAGGCCGGTATCGGGCGAAAGTTTCAAAAACCGACAGTATTTGAGTCGCTGACCGTCTTCCAGAACTTGGAATTGGCAATGGCTCAGGACAAACGTATCCTACCGTTGTTGCGCGCGCGGATGAGTGGTGAGCAGCGCGATCATGTCGACGAGGTGTTGGAGGTCATCAACCTCAATGATATCTGCCAAGATCCTGCTGCCAAGCTCTCTCACGGCCAGAAACAGTGGCTCGAGATCGGCATGCTGCTCATGCAAAAGCCGGCCTTGCTGCTCGTCGACGAACCCGTGGCCGGCATGACCCATCAGGAGATGGACCGCACGGCCGAGCTGTTGACCTCGCTGGCCGGAAAGCACTCCGTCGTGGTCGTCGAACATGACATGGACTTCGTGCGATCCATCGCTCGCAAGGTCACGGTCCTGCATCAGGGGCATGTATTATCCGAGGGCCGAATGGACGAGGTGCAAAACGATCCGCGGGTTGTCGAAGTCTATCTGGGAGAAGGGTGATGTTGCGTATCTCCGGGCTTAATCAGTATTACGGACAGAGCCATACCCTCTGGGGCATCGATATCGAGGTCACGCCGGGTGAGTGTACCTGCCTCATGGGCCGCAATGGTGTCGGCAAGACCACGCTGCTGGGCTGTATCATGGGCGCGCTCAAGATAGAATCCGGCGAGATCATCTATCGGGACCAGTCCTTGCACCGCATGGCCATGGAGCAGCGGGCCCGCAACGCCATCGGCTATGTGCCTCAGGGCCGCCAGATCTTTCCCCTGCTGACCGTCGAAGAGAATCTCAAGATCGGGCTCGCGGCCCGGTCCGACGGCCTGCGCCGAGTCCCTGATTTTATCTACGAATTGTTCCCCGTCCTCAAAGAGATGGGGCAGCGCCGTGGCGGCGACCTGTCCGGCGGCCAGCAACAGCAACTCGCCATCGGCCGAGCCCTGGTGCTGGATCCCAAGCTGTTGATCCTCGACGAGCCGACGGAGGGTATTCAACCCAATGTCGTGGCCGAGATCGGCGAGGTGATCCGCAAACTCAACCGAGAGATCGGCCTGACCGTCCTGCTGGTCGAACAGAAGCTACCCTTTGTGCGTAAGGTCGCCGACCGCTTTTACATCCTCGATCGTGGCAGAGGCGTCGCAAATGGCACTATTTCGGAACTTGGCGATGCTCTGGTCAAGGAGTATTTAACGGTATGACGGCAGCGGCCCCGGTGCTATCTTCAGGTTGGCAGGCGCGATTGGCGCTGGAGTTTGAACGCAGACCGCTCGGGACCGTCTTGAAACATATCCGCCACGAAGGCCCGTTGCGCGTGCAGCGACCTTTTTTTCCTGAGACAGGATTGCCTCATGTCTATCTGCTGCATCCGCCGGGCGGCGTGACGGGCAGCGATTCCCTGGACATTCGTGTCTACATGTCTCAAGGCAGTCAGGCCCTTTTGACAAGCCCTGGTTCCACTAAGTACTACCGCAGCGCAGGGGAGACAGCGGGCGTTGAGCAGCATCTGATCGTGGAGCGTGGTGGGAGCCTGGAATGGTTGCCGCAAGAGAACATTATATTCCCCGGTGCAAGGGTACACAGCGTGATGCGTATATCGCTAAGTGGTGATGCCCGATTCATGGGATGGGACATGACCTGTTTCGGGCGCCCCTGTAACGGCGAAGTATTCGATCAGGGCTGCTTCTATGGTCGACTGGAGGTCTTTCGCGACCAACGACCGCTGCTCTACGAGTGTCAACGCCTGCAGGATAGAGCAGGCCTGATGGCCGCGACTGGACTGCGTGGTTTCCCGATGCAGGCCATCTTCCTGGCGACGCACTGCGATACGCAACACCTGGAACAGGTCCACGAGGTACTGGATGCCGCGGCCTGCGAACATCCCATCGCCGCTACGCTGATCGATGATCTGCTGATCGTGCGCGCCCTGGGTCATCAGGCCGAGGGGCTACGGCAGCAGTTGATTCCACTATGGCAAACCCTGCGTCCTCTGCTGCTAAATCGCCCCGCGGTAGTCCCAAGAATCTGGTCTACATAAATTGGAGAAAGCGTTATGGAACTGAGTCCGCGCGAAAAAGACAAATTGCTGATCTTTACGGCCTCGATCGTTGCCGAGCGCCGTCTGGCGCGAGGGCTGAAGCTGAATTATCCCGAGGCCATCGCCATGATCTCGGCCGCGATCATGGAGGGTGCCCGCGACGGCCGGACCGTGGCCGAACTCATGAGCGAAGGCCGTCAGGTCCTTCAGGTGGACCAGGTAATGGAGGGGATTGCAGAGATGATTCACGAGGTTCAGGTCGAGGCCACGTTTCCGGACGGCACCAAATTGGTCACGGTCCACAACCCTATTGTTTAGGAGCAAATCATGAATGCGCGACCCATGAGACCCGGTGAAATTAGGATGGCGGAAGGGGAGATCGAGATCAACAGCGGATGCGAAACGCGTCAGCTCAGTGTCGCCAATACAGGCGATCGGCCGGTCCAGGTCGGTTCCCACTATCATTTTTTCGAGACCAATCCGGCGCTGATCTTCGAACGCGAGACGGCGCGCGGATATCGGCTCAACGTCCCGGCTGGGACGGCCGTGCGCTTCGAGCCTGGCCAGGCCCGCACCGTCGAGCTGGTTGCCTTCGGCGGCAGGCGGGCGGTGTACGGTTTTCGCGGCGAGATCATGGGTCAACTGGAGGACTGAACATGGCGAAGATATCGAGACAGGCCTATGCCGAGATGTTCGGCCCGACCGTGGGCGACAAGGTGCGACTGGCGGATACTGAGTTGTGGGTCGAGGTCGAAAAGGACTTCACGCGCTACGGTGACGAGGTCAAGTTCGGCGGCGGCAAGGTTATTCGCGATGGCATGGGCCAATCGCAGTCCTGCGCGGCTGAGGTCGTCGATCTGGTGATCACGAATGCGCTGATCATCGACCACTGGGGCATCGTCAAGGCAGATGTCGGTATCAAGGACGGGCGCATCAGCGCCATTGGCAAGGCCGGCAATCCCGACATTCAGGACGGTGTGGATATCGTGATCGGACCTGGAACCGATGTGATCGCGGGCGAAGGCAAGATCCTGACCGCCGGCGGGATCGATTCCCACATTCATTTCATTTGTCCTCAGCAGATCGAGGAGGCCCTGGCCTCCGGTATTACAACCATGCTGGGCGGCGGCACGGGACCTTCGACTGGTACCAACGCGACGACGTGTACGCCCGGACCTTGGAATATCCACCGCATGTTACAGGCCGCTGATGCGTTTCCCATGAACCTCGGCTTTTTGGGCAAGGGCAATGCCAGCTTGCCGGGGCCGCTCGTGGAACAGGTCGAAGCCGGCGCCATGGGGCTCAAGCTGCACGAGGACTGGGGCACGACGCCGGCCGCCATCGACAACTGTCTGAGCGTTGCCGACAACCTCGACGTCCAGGTCGCGATCCATACCGACACGCTCAACGAGTCGGGTTTCGTTCAGGATACCGTCGCGGCATTCAAGGACCGGACCATTCACACCTACCACACCGAGGGCGCCGGCGGCGGCCATGCCCCGGACATCATCACGGTCTGCGGGCTGCCCAACGTGCTGCCGTCGTCCACCAATCCGACCCGGCCCTACACGATCAATACGATCGACGAGCATCTCGACATGCTCATGGTCTGTCACCACCTCGACCCGTCCATCGCCGAAGACGTGGCCTTTGCCGAGTCGCGTATCCGTCGCGAGACGATCGCCGCCGAGGACATCTTTCACGACCTGGGCGCGTTCTCGATGATTTCGTCGGATTCCCAGGCCATGGGACGCGTCGGCGAGGTCATCATGCGGACCTGGCAGACGGCTCACAAGATGAAGGTGCAGCGCGGAGCCCTGGATGGCGACAGCGCCTTCAAGGACAACCAACGCGTCAAACGCTATATCGCCAAATACACCATCAACCCGGCCGTCGCCCATGGCATCGGTCACGAGGTCGGTTCGATAGAGGTTGGTAAACTGGCCGACCTCGTGCTCTGGAACCCGGGCTTTTTTGGCGTCAAACCGAGCATGATCGTCAAGGGCGGCATGATCTCCTATGCCACCATGGGCGATCCCAACGCATCGATACCGACGCCGCAGCCGGTGCATTATCGGCCGATGTTCGGCAGTTACGGCCAGGCCCGTAACCGCACTTGCATGACCTTCGTCTCGGCGGTGGCCCATCAATTGGGTGTACCTGAACAGCTTGGGCTCAGAAATTTGATCGGCGTCAGCCGAGGCAACCGGATGGTGAAAAAGACGGACATGATCCACAATGCCTATCAGCCCCACGTCGAGGTCGATCCACAGACTTATGAGGTGCGGGCCGACGGCGAATTGCTGACCTGCGAACCGGCCGCCGAGCTGCCGCTTACGCAGCGCTATTTCCTGTTCTGACCATGATTCGGCTGACCCACATTCTGCCACCCGGCCTGCAGCCGGAAATGGCAACCGTTAGCCTGACCATCGATCAGCGTGTCAGAAGCCGACTTAGGATCCAGCTCGATGATGGTCGTGAGGCGGGTCTGTTTCTCGGGCGCGGTTGCCTGCTGCGTGGCGGCGACCTGATCGGCAACCATGAGGGCATGGTGGTCAGGGTCATCTCGGCCCCCGAGCGGGTTTCCACGGTTTGGAGCGACGATCTGACGTTGCTGGCCCGCGCGGCCTATCATCTCGGCAATCGCCATGTGCCACTCCAGATCGAGAACGGTTGGCTACGCTACGCGCACGATCATGTCCTGGACGCCATGCTCGCAGGCATGGGCCTGCATGTCGATGTCAATGACACCGTCTTCGAGCCGGAGGCCGGCGCCTATCAACAGATGTCGCGCGGGCACAGCCATGCCATTTCCTGAAACCGGGCACACTGCGCTTGCGCGTCTGCGCTTGTTTCAGCTCGTCAGTTCCTCGCTTCCGATCGGTGGGTTCACCTACTCGCAGGGCATTGAGCGGGCGGTAGAAGACGGTTGGCTGAGCAATGCCGAGACCACCGGCGACTGGTTGGGTACGGCAATGAAAGACAGCCTGTGCTATCTGGATCTACCCATCATCAACCGCCTATATGAGGCGGTGCAGGAGGAGTCCCCGGAGCGATTTACAGAGTGGAGCCAATATCTGCTCGCCAGCCGAGAGACCTCCGAGTTGCGGCAAGAAGAGCTACAACGGGCGAGGGCCCTGGGCGAGGTGCTAGACAAGTTGCCTCACGGGCTTGAGGCCGACCGGATGGAGCCATATCGACCCGGCATGGCAATGAGTCAGGCGGCTGGCTTCGCCCTGGCAGGGTTCGAATGGCAGGTGCCGCTGTACGAATTGCTTTCAGGTTTCGCCTGGTCCTGGCTGGAGAACGCGGTCAACGCGGCCATCAAGCTCGTACCTCTTGGTCAGACTGCCGGTCAGGGCCTACTGTATCAGCTATCGACGCGCATTCCCGATCTCGTCGAAATGGCTTATAGCGTGGATGACGACGAATTGGGCGCGAGCACACCAGCGTTGGCCATTGCCAGCAGTTTGCATGAGACGCAGTACTGTCGTTTGTTTCGTTCGTGAGGCAAGTGGCAATGCACAATAAATCTCCTTTGCGCGTTGGTGTCGGAGGTCCGGTCGGATCGGGAAAGACGGCGCTGCTGGAACAGCTCTGTAAGGCCATGCGCGATGATTTTAGTATCGCCGTGGTTACCAACGATATCTATACCCGTGAGGATCAACGCATCCTGACGGAGGCAGAGGCGCTCCCGCCGGAACGGATCGTCGGCGTCGAGACCGGCGGTTGTCCCCACACGGCCATCCGTGAAGACGCATCAATGAATCTGGCCGCTGTCGCCGATCTGTCCGCGCGTTTCGATGACCTCGACGTGATCTTCATCGAGAGCGGCGGCGATAATCTGAGCGCGACGTTCAGTCCGGAGTTGGCCGATTTGACCATCTATGTCATTGACGTCGCTTCGGGCGAGAAAATCCCGCGCAAGGGTGGGCCGGGCATTACCAAATCCGATCTATTGGTGATCAATAAGATCGACCTAGCTGAATTCGTCGGCGCTTCACTGGAGGTCATGGATCGAGACACTAAACGTATGCGCGTAGATAAGCCTTATGTATTCAGTCAACTAAAGATCAAAAAAGGCCTGGACGAGATCATTCGATTTCTCATGACCGAGGGGATGCTGGAAGTTTTCGTAGCCGACTAACGAGTCTGACCCCGCGCTAGACTTTCGGGAACTTCTCTTCCTTTCCAATATCAGCAGCTGATTGCTATCAGGTGTGGCGCCACCTGTCCACAAGGTCAGTTGTTCGCTGCCATCGCTTTGCGATTTCCTCTTCTACAGGCCACGATGACACGGGTTGGCCGGATGTCATGCCGAGGGATGGGCGATGCATCGGAGTCGTGGGCGAAGAGGAGGCTGATCTCGCGCCTGACAGACGTCAAATTCTGCATCACTAAAAGTCAGCTTTTTGAGCCCATAAAATTCGCAACATGGCGAAACATGACCTTATATGGCGCCCGGAAAACTGAGCACGGCCTTCATAACATTCTGTTTATGCCGTATAAATACAGTCGGTACCATATAAGACCGAAGAGTGGCACGAACTTCACACGGCAGGGATCACTGGTTCAATCCCAGTATTCTACTGACAGCAGTGACCAACTGGACGGGCGTCAAAAGCCTTCATGGCACGGCGCTCGGCTTATTGTTCCTGCTTTGGTTCTTGCCAGGGTATCCTATTTTCTTCCCTTTGAGTTCGCGCTACCCGTGGCGGCTCGCGCCGACCTGTTATTCGCGACCGGACTGGCAATCAGTGTGACTCGTCCGGTCATGCGCGCCAAGCAGTAGCCGTACCGCGAGCGTCTTCTCGTCGGACTGAACGTGCAGAAGATCGAGATCGGCAACCAGCGTCTTCCTCTGCATCTGCGCCAGGCCCTGCGCCAGCTTCACCGCCCTCGGCGCCAGGAAAAACAGCCAGTGCCAAACAAGTATTAATCGACTCTCATAGTCCTTGAGCTAAGCAGCCTTATTCGGATGGTTTTCCCACTTGCTTGTCAGGTTGGTCGCGGGGCCGGTCTGGTTGGGCCTCACTTGGTTGATAGGGAATATACGGTTCGCTGGGGTACCAGTCATTGTGCCAACCAAAGGGGTATCCGCCATATAAATAGCCATCACCATAAAGTGTCCAGTAGCTCTGGTCGTTGAGTTGCTGATTGCGGCGAATTGCTTCGAGATAAGTTTGCTGCATGTAATTGATCACCGCATCCGAGACGCCCTGTTTCAGTAAATCGGCAAGTTGACTTGCCGATAATCGGTAAACAGTGCCTGAATTGCGGATCTTATCAATGATGACGGCATCCGGTTCACCGGACTTGCTCATGGCAATAATTTCGGCAACGGTGACATGAGGGGGCGAGTTAAAGTTCATCCCACTGCAAGCCAGTACGCCCGTGGCGATGAAGAGCGCCAGAATGATCCGGCCACCCCAGGCGGTGCCGTGTGTGCTGCGTATCTGGTGGTTGAAAAATTGCATTGTCGTACCCCTCGATAGTTATAAAAAAGTGAGAGCACACGCCGCCATCCTAACTCATCCTGGCCAACGCTACGAGAGTTATATGTTAGGGAGCCTCTGATTAATTCTGGGCCGGATGGATGACGAGATGAAATGTTCCGGATCAAGGCGAAAAGCGCAGGTAATAGCGTGCTATTGCCAAAATTTTCAACGCCGAGCCGGGACATTTCAGCCGTCAGACGCCGGTTCACGAATTAATCAGAGGTTCCTTAGCCTTGTTAAAGCCGAATCTGGTGTTTGAGCGGTTGAAAAAGAGCGTATCTGGTTGATTTGTTGTTGCGCCACATCAACAACCATACGGGAAGCGCCCTAATGTTCCTGCTCTCGGCTTGGGCGTGGAAGTTACCTTTTTACAGGAGCTCATTATGAAACTGACAGTCTATTCGGTGCTTGTCGCAATGGTATTTGCTACAGCAGATGCATTGGCAGGATCAACGACGGTGTTTGAAAACGTCTCGCCTGAAGGTGTGCCGGAGTTTAGTGACAGGGCGAGCCCGGGTGCGATTTCGGAACAGATTGGAACGCCGAATCTAATGAAGCCTGTGGAGGTGGTTACGCCACCTAAAGTACCACCTGATTCCACGACTGAAGTTTCGCACGTTTCCATTAGTGTTAAAAAACCCGTTGCACAGCAAAACATTTGGAGTGGCAGTGGGGATATCGAGGTCAAGTTCAGCGCCAATGTTACACCGCTTAGCACCCAATATCAGGTTTTACTCGATTCTCAGATTCTGGAAACAACGACGCAAGAGACCACGGTGCTGCACAATATCCCGCGGGGAGAGCACAGGCTTCAGGTGAAGGCAATTAATTCCGCAGGGGGGGGTGATCGGTCTGTCGCCGGTAGTTGTTTTCTTTGTCCACCGGCACATCGACAGAAATCCGGCAACAAGATTTCACCCGAGTGCAAGATAGCGGCGGAACCGGGTTGTTACATCGCTTGCTTTGACTTACTGACCGAAACCAAGCGGGCGCTGGATGGGTGGATCCGGCGCAAACTGCACTGCGCCTGTGGCGTCAGCGGAAACGGCCCTACGCACGCGAGCAATCTGATGAAGCAGGGTCTGATTGAAGAACGGGCATTCCGCTCGGCCTTCAATCAACGGGGCCGCGGTGGAACAGTGGTGCAAGTCGCATGAACCAAGCCTTCCCGAAGGCCTTCTTCGGTCATTTGGGTTTGCTGTCGTTGCTTGATAAACCAAGCTTTTTCAGGACCGACTACTTACAGGAAGTGTCTTGATCTTCATCTTGCGTTCCAGTTTCTACGCCCTGGGCAGCTGGCTCAGTAAGTTCATCATCGCTCCCATCGCGCTCTTGACCTTCCCATTTCCGTTTAGCGTGCGCTACGGGTTCATCAGCCAGTGGGCTCGTTTCAATCTCTGGTGGCTGGGCGTGACCTGCGGACTTTCCTTTGCGGTAGAGGGCAGGGAACACATCCCGAAGGGGAACGCCATCATCATGTGCAAACATCAGTCTGCTTGGGAGGCGCTAGCCCTGCAGTTGGTCTTTCCACCCCAGATATGGGTCTTGAAGCGCGAACTGCTGCGCGTGCCCTCTTTGGGTGGGGATTGGCCATGCTGGAACCGATAACGCTCGACCGTTCGGCCGGCAAGGCGGCTGTGAAGCAACTCATCGATCAGGGCCGAGTCAGGCTCGAACGCGGACGCTGGGTCGTGCTCTTTCCCGAGGGGACCCGAACCGCGCCTGGGCATAAGGGTCATTACGTAATCGGTGGCTCCATGCTTGCGGCCAAGTCCGGTTATCCGGTCGTTCCCGTGGCGCACAATGCCGGGGAGCTCTGGCCGCGTCGGGGCTTTCTGAAACGGCACGGAGGGATGCTCGGCCAACCAGATCAATGAGGAGGCCGAGACCTGGATCGCAGGAATAAACCGCTAATAATACGCATTTGCATCTACTGGATGCGAATGCGAAGATTTGACCGCTAACCAGCGAGAATTTTGCAAGAGGCGCTATCCTAATCTATGTTTTTAGCATGATGCATCCATGCGATTGCTTTTATTGCGAGAGACATATGGAATTTTAACCATAGTCAGCTTATACAGGAGTGTAGTAAACCCATGTTCCAGTCACGCCGCCCCGAAACTGCCGGCCTGACCCGGCTTGTCCTGTTCGGTGCCATGGGCGATCTGACCTGGCGCCTGGTGGGCCCGGTGCTGTACAACCTCCATCTGGCCGGTCAACTGCCTGCCGGGTTCAGGCTGCTCGGTGTTGACCGCTCGGTGGACGCCGACCTGTTACGCGAACGCCTGCGCGACGGCACGAACCGGTATTCACGTAACGGCTCCGTCGATGATACCGAATGGGCCGCGTTTGCGTCTTGCATCGATGCACTGGCGATGGATCTTGACGACCGGCAGGCGTACGACACGCTGAAGGCGCAACTTGGCAGCCAGCACGAGACCGCCACCCGGGTCTTTTACCTGGCCATTCCGCCGTCGCTATTCGGCGCAGTCGCCGACGGGCTTGCCGCCGCTGGTCCGCACCATGACCGTGAGCATACCCGCATCGTCGTCGAGAAACCGCTGGGCGACAGCTTGGCCGCGTTCCAGGCGATCGACCGGACGCTGCGTGTACATTTCGAGGAACGGCAGGTGTACCGCATGGATCATTTCCTGGGCAAGGAAACGGTGCAGAATATTCTCGCCCTGCGCTTCGCCAACCCCATCTTCGAGCCGGTATGGAACCGCCGTTACATCGATCACGTCACGATCACCGTCGCCGAATCGATCGGCATCGGTCACCGTGCCGGCTATTACGAGCATGCCGGCGCGTTGCGCGACATGGTACAGAACCACCTGTTCCAGATCCTGTGCCTGATAGCGATGGAAGCCCCCGTGCAATATGATGCCGACGATATCCGTAACAAGAAGCTCGATGTGCTGCGCGCCTGCCGGCCGATTCCCGCCGACAAGATCGGTGCCTTCGCCGTGCGCGGACAGTATGGCAGTGGCTGGATCAAGGGAAAACAGGTACCCGGCTACCGCGAAGAACCCGGTATCGATCCCCATTCCAACACCGAAACCTTTGCCGCCATCAAGTTGCTGATCAACAACTGGCGCTGGCAGGATGTACCTTTCTACCTGCGCACCGGCAAGCGTATGCCAGACAGTGTCTCGGAGGTATCGATCCGTTTTCGCGACGTACCACACAACGCGTTTCCGGCGTCAACCGGCCTCAATGCCCAGCCGGTGCGACTGGTGCTCCAGGTCCAGCCGCACGAAGGCATCATCCTCAAGTTCATGGCCAAGGAACCGGGCAGTCCGCTGCGTCTGCAACCGGTGGACATGCGGTTCTGTTATGCAGAGGCCTTCGATAAACCTATCCCCGGCGCCTATGAAACGCTGCTGCGCGATGTGATGCTGGGCGACGCTACACTGTTCATGCGCAGCGATCAGGTCGAAGCTGCCTGGCGTCTGCTTACCCCGGTGCTGGACGCATGGGCCGGCAATCCGGCGCCGGATTTTCCCAACTACCCGGCCGGCAGTTGGGGACCGGAAGCGGCGGAACGCCTGATTGCCCGCGATGGCCGTGTCTGGCTGACGCCCAGCCAGGCGCAGGGCCCGCGTGATGACTGACAAACCGATAGCGTCGAATACCGCCGTCGAAGCGCCCGGCGCACCTGGCCTGCCACCCAACTGGTGCAGCGGACGCAAGCAGGCGGTGGGTAACACGCTGGGACCGGCGCGCGTCTGGTTCACTCTGGGCCACGGTATTCTCAACGAGATTTTTTACCCGCGCATCGACATACCGCAGGTCCGCGATCTCGGTTTCATCGTCACCGACAGCGCCGGCTTCTGGGTCGAGGTGAAGCGTCTCGACGATTGCCGGATTGAACTGGTGGAGCCCGGTATCGCCGCGTACCGTATCGTGCATCGGCATCCGCGCTTCACCCTGACGCAACGCATCGTACCGGAACCCAACCGGGACGTTCTGCTGATCGAGCTGACGCTCGAGGGTGATCCGACACTGCGACCCTGTGTCCTGCTGGCCCCGCGCATCGGCGGCAGCGGCCATGAGGATGTCGCCGAAGTCAGTCGGCATCGCAACCGGCGCGTATTGTATGCACGCCAGAGCCCCTTCGGCATCGCCCTGGCCGCGGCAGACGAACAACAGCGGGATGCGTTTGCAGCATGCAGCGCCGGCTACTCCGGCATATCCGACGGCTGGCATGACTTCGACCAGCATGGCAGACTGGAGTGGCGTTACGACAAGGCGGGGCCGGGCAATGTGGCATTGAGCGGTATGCTTCCCCAGCGCGCTGTGCTGGCGCTCGGCTTTGGCAGCAGCCCCGAGGCGGCGGCAACGCTCGCGTTATCCTCACTGTTCCAGCCCTTTGAGCTGATCTGGCAACAGCAGATCCGTCACTGGCGCGACTGGCACGCCCACTGCCGCCTGCCCACCCCCGTTCCGGGCCAGGCAGCGTTGCCTGCGGAAATCATGGATCTGGTCAGGACCAGCGCCCAGGTGCTGCGCAGCCATCACGACCAGACGTTTCGTGGCGCGCTGATCGCCAGTCTCAGCGTGCCCTGGGGGGAAAGCGGCGAAGAACGTCCCGGCTACCATCTGGTCTGGCCGCGCGATCTGGTGGAGTGTGCAGGCGCCCTGCTGGCCCTGGGTTCGGATATCGAGGCACGCGAAATCCTGCGTTACCTGATGGCTTCCCAGCGCGAGGACGGCAGTTGGTACCAGAACCAGTGGCTGGGGGGGAAACCCTACTGGACCGGCATCCAGCTCGACCAGGTCGCCTTTCCGGTCCTGCTGGCCGGCACCCTCACCGACCGTGATGGGCTGGACGGCATCGAAGTCGCCGACATGGTACGACGCGCGCTGGCGTTCATTATCACTCGCGGGCCGGTCAGCCCCCAGGACCGCTGGGAAGAAAACATCGGTGTGAATACCTTTACGCTGGCGGTGTGCATCGCTGCGCTGGTATCCGGCAGCCGGTTTCTGGACGCAGCCAGCGAAGCCTTTGTGCTCGAGATTGCCGACTACTGGAACACACGCCTGGATGACTGGACCGCGGTACATGACACCGCATTCGCCCGAAGTCACGGTGTCGCCGGCTATTACGTGCGCATCACTCCACCCAACGCGCTCATGGATCAGACCGTTCTGCAGCGGGTGATGCCGGTAAAAAACCGGCGCACCGATCCCGGTCTGTCTGCCGAGGAACAGATCGGCGTGGATTTTCTGCAACTGGTGCGCTATGGGCTGCGTCTGCCCGACGCACCGCTGGTGCGCGACACGCTGAAACTGGTGGACAAGCTGTTACGCGTCGAGCTGCCGCAGGGTCCCTGTTGGTACCGGTACACTGGTGACGGTTATGGCGAACATACGGATGGCAGCGCCTATGATGGCACGGGACATGGCCGGCTCTGGCCCTTGTTCTGTGGCGAACGCGGGCATTACGAGCTGATTGCAGGCGGTGACGCGCGCATGCTGCTCGAGACCATGGCCAGGCTGGCCACCGACACCGGCATGCTGCCGGAGCAGGTCTGGGACAGTGCGCCGCTGCCGGTGCGCGAACTATATCCCGGTCGCCCGACCGGGTCGGCCTGCCCGCTGGCCTGGGCCCATGCGGAATTCATCAAGCTGGCCTGCTCGATCGTCGAGAATAGACCGCTGGATCGCCCAGAACCCTTATGGGCACGCTATCATGGGCACATCCCGGACCCCCAGGTCTGGTACTGGACGCCCGGGATCCCGCTTGACGCATTGCCGGCCGGCAAAATACCCAGCATCTGCCTGCAGGAACCGGTCACCCTGGGGTGGCACTATGATGACGGCGCGCGTCAAACGAAGGCGACAACCCCGCTTGAATCGCTTGGATTGCACTGGGTACACTTGCCCCCGGCCAGCAACGAAGCCCGCGTCCTGCACCTGGACTGGCTGACGACTGATCTGGAAAAGCAAACCGTGACAATCCCAATGACCAGCCCAATAGCATGACGACACCCTTACCAGGCATAACGGCGACGAAGCTGTTAAGTTTTACATACCTGGCGACACGTGCTCGACAGCACAGCAGGAATTGATATGTCCTACCTCAACGATCCTCGTGTTCTGTTCGCGGCCGAGCGCACACTGCTGGCGTGGAACCGAACCGCCGTTGCACTGATCACCCTGGGATTTGTCATCGAACGTTTTGGACTGTTTATTCATGCCCTGCACCTGAATCCCGTTGCCGGTCAGCGTGACCTGTCATTTATTGTCGGCTTGTCACTCATTGGTTTTGCTTCGATCATGTGCATCCTGTCGGTGTTGCAATTCCGGAATGTCATCAGAAACCTGTCACCTGAAGAAATACCGAAGGGCTATAACCTTTGGTACGCCATCCTATTGAATATCGCCGTCACCGTTCTGGGCGGTGGCCTGATCGTGTATCTCGTGCGCGGTTTCGGCTAACCGGGAGTCACTGGGTAT
>Ga0114931_10002552_pt1 | contig 23142 bp, 20 predicted proteins | sample 2SBtaG_FD_89579 | JGI IMG/M metagenome (GOLD analysis project Ga0114931, IMG submission 89579) | Deep subsurface microbial communities from Kolumbo volcano to uncover new lineages of life (NeLLi) - 2SBTROV14_V59a metaG | ecosystem: Environmental > Aquatic > Marine > Volcanic | place: Kolumbo... | reverse complement strand
TTCAGTCGACGATTCCGGACACCTGCGAACGCTTGCCCGGCTGGGACGGCTGCTGGGCGAACCGCAATTCGTCTCGCAGCTTAGAGCGACCGAAGATGCCACGGCTGCCCGCGAGTTGATTGTCGAGCGTGAGCGGGCATTGCTCGGCTAGGTGTCTGCCGGGTGGTTCGGTATAGTTCGCCTTGCCGGAATTGCATTCGACTCACCAGCGCCGAACGGAGTGCCGCCTTGGTCGAGAAGTTACGTCTATGGCTTATCGGCGAGCCAACGTCTCGCGAGTTTCGCCTGGCCTGCCAGCACGCACCGCAAGACATTGCGATGAGTCGCTTGACAAACCTCGGCGAGGCGGTTGATCGGTTGGCCCAAGCCACACGGCCACCGGAGCTTGTGGTGCTGGCCCAATCGCGTCCCGGCCAGTTTCGGTCGCTCGAGCTCGAGCGACTTTACGCCCTGGCTCCCTTGCTTCGCGTCTTCGTGGTCGCGGGAAGTTGGTGCGAGGGCGAAACAAGGTCGGGCCAACCTCCCGCGGGCGCGATTCGATTGTATTGGCATCAGTGGGAAGCCCGGCTGTCAGCCGAGATGGATCGCTATCGCCGTGGCCGATGCCCGCTATGGGGAGCCCCGGTCACCGCGACCGATGGGGAGCGTCTATTAGAAGACGAACAGCTTTTTTCTCCTGCCCGTCAGGACGTCGGCGCCCGTTCGGGTTTGGTGGCCGTTTATTCGCACGATTACGAGATGTTCGACTGGTTGTCGGCGGCTTGTCGGCGGCTGGATTTACCCTCGGTCTGGCTTCGTCACGGAGAAGTTTTTCGCGGTCGAGGCGTCACGGCGGCCATCTGGGATGCCGGGGCCTTTGACGCCCCGGAGCGCGAACAACTGCGGCGAGCGGGCCACCGATTGCAAGTTCCGCTGCTGGCATTGCTCAGCTTCCCCCGCCACGAAACATTCCGCCACGCCATGGCCGCCGGCGCGACCGCGGCGATGGCCAAGCCGCTCGAAGTGGTGGCGCTGTGGTGGCAGTTGCGCCGACTGGCTGGTCCCGCGCCAGCGATGGTTTCGGCGAGCCCGTAACACCTGCTTTGCGGGCCTGACGCGATGCCGCGGATAGCTGCCGCGTGAGCTTTGCGCCAGAGTCACGGCCGCTATTCGGTTAGGTGAATTCTCGGGGCTCGCTTCGCAGAATCTCACGCTGCCAACCGTCTTGGTGAATCGGCCAGCCATGAACCCGAAGAAGCGGGTCTTCCAGCCGACCAGGTATGCCCGATCGGTGCGTCATGATCCGGCACCGCAACTCGACCGGCGTGGGTCGCGGGACCAAACCGAAATTGCCGCGGCGAAGATGTACCTGCCCTTGGTCGAAAATCGTAATGATCACCGGTTCGTCGAAATCGAGCATCCGCCGCGATCAACTCGTGGCTGGCGGTGGCGTAACGCGACTTTAACGCGAAAAGATCCCATCCGCCGTGGCGTGCATCCTCGAGATACCAGCGTTTCGGCAGCAGCAGACGACTGGCCAACGCGTCGGCCACGCGTTCGCGATTTGTTGGCCGATCGTCTCTTGGGTCGATCGCCAGACGGTCGAAAACATGATGCGCGGCATGCTCGCCGATCTCGTGAGCGACGGCCCAGTGTTGGCGTTCGGCACGAGGTTCGGGCCGCAAAAAGATGGTGGACCGCGCGGCACGGCTCGAGCCGCCAGACATGCGAACCAGCCTTGCGCGGCCCGATTGCCCTTGGTCCCAAGCGACCAGCATACCCAACGCCCCGGCAAGCCGCAGAACGTCAACCGGCGGCGCGTCGATATCCGCCGCGTCAAGCAGTTCGTCCGCGACGTCGTTCAGCACGCGATCAATCTGTTCGGTTTGATGATCGTTGAACATGATTGTCACACAAAATATACATACGTACACTACCGCAAGCTGATTCGACTTGCAAGAGGGTGGTCGGCAGGCGTTTGCGGGCGGGTTGTTTTTTTGTCCGAAGACACACCGCCACCGTATCTACCGGCGACCCGAAAGAGGCGCGGTTGCGGCATCGTTTGGGGCACCGTTCGTCCCGCCCCCAAGCTTGGCAAGCTTCGAGTCACGGTCGGCGGCGAGGTTTTGTGCCGCCGGTGCGATTGCCGGGGGCCTGTCGCGGCTTGCGGGCTGACGTTTTTTTCGCTCGTCGCCGCGACGCTGAGCTTGCCGCAAACTGCCCGCTTTGGGCCTTGGCTAGCCGGGCCGCGCCCAGGGCTTGTGCCGCCTCGCCCCGCATTTCAAACAAGAATCGGCTAGGGATGCTCTCGCGTGCCCGCCCCCATTTGCGACGCGTCGTGGCTTGCGAGACGGTGAGTCGATCTTGTGCCCGGGTCAGCCCGACGTAGCACAGCCGGCGTTCTTCGTCGATCGCGCTGCCGTCAACTTCGATGGATTTGGCGTGTGGCAGCAATCCCTCTTCAAGTCCCACGAGATAAACCTGGGGAAACTCCAACCCTTTGGCGCTATGCAGCGTCATCAAAGCGACGGCCTTCTGCTTGAGCTTCGATTCCTTATCGCGGCTGTCATCGCGTCCTCCCAAAGACAACTCGTCGAGCAACCCGGTCAGCGTCGGTTCCTTGGATCTCGCTTCGTAGTTTCCTGCCGCGTTGACCAGCTCTTCCACGGCGGCCCAGCGTGCAAGACGTTCGTTCGGATCGGCGTAGATTCGCTCCAGCTCTCGGCGGTACTGGATGGCTTCGATGAGAAAGCGAATCGACGAGGTCACTGTGCGGCGAGCGAATCGCTTTTGAAAGTTTTCGATCGCGTGACAGAACCCGGCAACCGCGGCGGCGGCAGAATCACCGATGCCGGCGGGCAAGTCACGAGATTGCAGAACGTCCCAGAGTGAAACGCCACGTTCGACAGCCGCATCGATCAGCCGCTTTTTGGTCGTGTCTCCGATCCCGCGGGGCGGCGTATTGAGAATTCGCGATACCGCCGCGTCGTCGGCCGGCGCGGCGATGGTTCGCAGGAAAGCCAGCATATCCCGCACCTCCCGGCGATCGTAGAAGGAAAGCCCTCCCACGAGCACGTAGGGCACTTGTTGCCGGCGGAGCTCGTTTTCAAAAGGTCGCGGCTGTTGGTTGGTGCGGAACAAGATGGCAAAATCGCGTGGATCCACGCCGCTGGAAATAGCGAGGCGGATTTCCCCGACAATCTGCTCGGCCTCGGTCTGCTCATCGGGAAAGGTCAGCAGTCGCGGCGTCGGGCCGACGCCGCGCGCGGCCCGCAACACCTTTGCGTGGCGATGTTTGTTGCAAGCGATCAAGCGATTGGCCAACGTCAGAATGGGTTCGAGCGAACGATAATTTTCTTCGAGCCGCACGACTTTCGCGCCCGGCCAATCTCGCTCGAACCTGAGGATGTGGGTCACATCGGCACCGCGCCAACCGTAGATCGACTGATCATCATCGCCCACGACACAAAGATTTCGGTGTCGCTCGGCGAGCGCTTTGATCAACAGATACTGCGTCTGATTCGTGTCTTGATACTCATCGATCAGCACGTGGTCGAACCGTGCCGCTTCTTCGCGGCGCGCCGTCGCCGAACGCTCGAACAGGTCGAGCGTTCGCAAGAGCAGGTCGTCAAAATCGACGGCTCCGGCCGCTTCGAGTGCCTTTTGATATCGTCGATAGGCCGAGGCGGCCAGATGTTCGCGGTCGCTGCATGCCTCGCGTACCGCTTGCGACGGCCGTACGGCGGCCGACTTCCAGCCGCTGATCATGCCCAGCAGATCACCGGGCCGCAACATTTCACCGGGTACGTTGATCTCGCGCAGCGCGGCGCGGGCTAGATTTTCCTGATCCGCGCGATCGTAGATAGGAAACTGCCGCGGCAGGCCGGCACGCCGGGCGTTGCGGCGCAAAACTCGAACGCACAGCGAGTGGAACGTCGAAATCTCCGGCCGCGTCGGGCGGCGGCGCTTGAGCAACCCCGTGGCCCGCTGTCGCATCTCGGCGGCCGCCTTGTTGGTGAACGTAACGGCCAGAATCCGTTCCGCGGCGACCCCGCTTCGGATCAACTTCGCGATACGATAAGTCACCACGCGCGTCTTGCCTGTTCCCGCGCCGGCGAGCACAAGCAGCGGCCCGGAAAGGGTCTCAACCGCATCACGCTGTGCCAGATTCAGCCTCTCGGTCATCGGCTCCAATCTCTCTCGGCCAAGTGCCGATGTTCCCTTCAAAGCTGACCTGTGGTGCGTGCGAGGCGCCGCCGGGTCGTCTCGGGGAAGTTCAGCCCGGCCCGGTAATCAGAGCCCGCGGTTCCCAGCATCTTGGCTGAGCTTTTGCGGCCAATTTGCCGGGTGCCGCCGGATGGCTTTGTTCGGTTCCCCGCTGAATCCGATGGCGTCGCATGTCCGCTGACGGCGACGTCGCTTCTGAACAGGTTGGCAGGTTAGCGACGTAAGTTCCAGGCCTTGACGGATTTTCACGATCAGCCGTATACTCCGAGATCGGCCTTCCATCCCCCCCTTTGCTCAAGCGTACCGTGCATCGCGCGATCCGCATGGGAAGGCTCCAACGAGGCGACCATGAAGACTGAGCGGCGACACCAGCTTGAAACCAATGCCTTGGCCGACCGGTTAGGACACCTGATCGAACGGTTAGAGCCCTATTCGACCCCGATCGTGGGCGTCGTCGTTGCCATCGTGCTAATTGTGGTGACCTACTTGTATTTGTCATCGCAGACCAAGACCAAGGCGGCCGAAGGATGGAACCGATACTTGGCGGCCACACTTTCACTTTCGGGCACGGACCCGTTAGGACAGCTTGAAGAGGTTGCCGCACAGTACGACGGTACTCCTGCCGGAGATTGGGCCCGGCTGCGCATGGCCGACATTCAACTGTCAAACGCCATCGACGAGCTGTTTCGCGATCGTGCTTCCGCCAACGAACAGCTTCGGCAGGCCGCGGACAATTATCGCCAAGTCAGCGAACAGGCCGACGACGACCTGCTTATCAAACGAGCGCTGCTGGGGCTTGGCCAAACGCACGAAAGCCTCGATGAACTTGACGACGCGCGTCACTCGTATCAAGAGCTCGTCGACCGATTCGCCGATTCCACATTGGCCAATCTGGCCCAGCAGCGTCTCGGCATGCTGGATCGCCGTTCGACCAAGGAATTCTACGACTGGTTCGTCCAGCAAACGCCGGCCCCGGCGCCGGACAACTCGCCAGCAGGCCTGAATCTGGAATCGCTCCCGGATGAGCCGCCCGAAGCGAGTGAGAGCGGGAAGCCCGAGGCGACCGATTCCAAGAGCACCTCATCAGCGCCGGCCGAAAACGATGATTCCTCGGCCTCGACGCCGCGGGATTCCGACGATTCGCCCGCTTCATCCGGTGCTGAAAAAGACCGTACGCCCTCCGGCGCGCCGGGGGGTGCGCCCGAGAAACCATCCGAATCCGCGACGCCCAATTGATCGGTTGCCCGAAGGATGTTCTCCGCCGGCCGCGCTGAGGAGCCGATCGAATTGACGGTCGGCGAGTCGTTCGCCGGTCGCCGTCTTGACTGGTATCTCGCCCAGCAGTTTCCCGCCTTCAGCCGCACCCGTCTGCGGGAAGCGATCAATGCCTCCGAAGTGAAGGTGGATGGCCGGCGCGTCAAAGCCAGTTTTCAAGTGCAGCCCGGCCAGCGGATTACGATGGTCCTGCCCAAGTCGCGTCCAACCGGTGCCGTGCCGGAAGAGATTGCGCTGGACATTCTTTACGAAGACCAATCTCTGGCGGTGATCCATAAGCCGCCGGGAATGGTCGTCCACCCGGCACGCGGCCACTGGAGCGGGACGCTGGCCAGCGCGCTGCAGTACCACTTTGACCATTTGAGCACGGTCGGCGGCCCCGCGCGGCCGGGAATCGTTCATCGGCTTGATCGCGACACGAGCGGCGTCATCGTCGTGGCCAAAGATGATTTGGCCCACCGCCGGCTTGCCGAGCAGTTCGAGCGGCGCGAGATCCGCAAACAATACTTCGCCATCGTAACCGGCAACCCGGATCGAGACCGTGATCTGGTTGACCAGCCGATCGGCCGGCACCCGACGCAGCGGGAAAAGATGGCCGTTTTACGCCACCCGACCAGCCGCCAGGCGGTCAGCTTTTACGAAGTCCAACAGCGTTTCGACGGCTTTGCCACGCTGCGAATCGAGCCGCGCACCGGACGCACGCATCAAATTCGCGTGCATCTGGCTGCCATCGGCTGCCCGGTGCTGTGCGATCGCGCTTACGGCGGGCGACGCGAAATCAGCCGTGGCGAGATCCGCCGCACCGCTGACGCGACCGTGTTGCTCGCACGCCAGGCGCTTCACGCGCAGCGGCTGGGCTTTCGTCATCCGCGCACCGGTAAGGCCATGGACTTCGAGGCACCGATTGCCGAGGATATTGCACGGGTCGTCGATGAGCTGCGACGGTTCCGATCACCACGCGCCGCGAATTGATCACACCACAACGCACGCCGCCAAGCGTGGCGATCGACCGCGCATCCAAGGATGGGCCGCAACCGCGGTCGAGATGATCGCGACCAAACGACCGCCACGATCACCAATGGCCCTCGAAAGGACGCCTTTTCATGCAACTCATCCGATATCTCGACCGGCACGGCAATGCGGCGGTCGGTCTCAAGCAACAAGACGAAATCACACCACTATCGCTGGGCGAGGGGCAGTATCGTTCGCTGTTCGACCTGCTCGAAGCCGACGAGCCGGCTTCGGTGATCGATCTACTCGCCGATCAGCACGCGAGACGAGTTCCGATCAGCCGCACGGCGCTGCTCGCCCCGATCGAACAGCACGAGGTTTGGGCGGCCGGGGTTACCTACCTGCGCAGCCGAACGGCGCGCATGGAAGAGTCTGACGCAGCGGCCGATTGTTACCAACGCGTCTACGAGGCCGCGCGACCCGAGCTGTTCCTCAAAGCAACGGCCAACCGTGTTGTCGGCAGCGGCCAACCGGTCAGGGTTCGCGACGACTCCGAGTGGTCGGTTCCCGAGCCGGAACTCGCGCTGGTGTTGAACAGCCGCTTGGAGCTGGTCGGCTACACGGTCGGCAACGACCTCAGCGCGCGTGACATCGAAGGCGAGAATCCGCTGTATCTGCCGCAGGCCAAAGTCTACGATGGTTGCTGTGCTTTGGGCCCGTGGATCACGCTGGTCGATTGGATGCCGTCGCTGCGGCATATCGGCATTCGGCTTCGCGTGCGGCGAGGATCGCGGACCGCCTTCGAGGGCGAAACGAGCGTGGCAAACATGGCACGCTCGTTCGATGATCTGATCACCTATTTAGGCCGGGACAACACGTTTCCCCACGGAGCCGTTCTGCTTACCGGCACCGGAATCGTGCCGCCCGATAACTTCTCGCTCGCGGCGGACGATGTGGTCGAAATCTCGATCGACGGCATCGGCACGCTTCGCAACCCGGTGGTTCACGGCTAAACGGCCACGCCGAATGACACCGGGTTCGCTCGCTTCGACCAACCGCGCCATGTCAACCGAGCAGCGCGGGACCCAGATTCGCGGCCAGCGGTGGTCGTGGACAGATGAGCCGTTCGGCGGCCGCGCATCCGGCCGCCATGCCGCGTTCCAACGCCATGGCCCGCAGCCGCTCGAAAACATACTTCTTTTCCGGCGGAAATTGAGTCTGATAGCAGCGAACGGCGGCCAGCTTGGTTTCCAGCGTTTCACGGATGTCGACGTAAAGGTCCGCGCTCGAAGACCACGGGCCGCTGGCACCGAAAATCAGCGTATAGTCCATCTTTCGCGAAATCTGGTGCGGCGGCAAATCACCGAGCGGCTCGTCCCACTCGGGCGCGCTGCTGTAGAGGACCGCCGCGTCAATGATCTGCGCGGCCTGCCAATGGTCGGGCGACGCCAGCGGGGTCTTGCCGCCAAGCCCCAACACCAAGCGAGGTCGGAACCGGCGGAACTCGCGCGCCAACGCAACGCGGGCCTCGAACGAGTCGAACAGACGGCGATTCGGCAGATCGAGCCACACCCGCTCGACGGCGCCCAGACATCGCGCGGCCGCTTGCGCTTCGTCAAAGCGAACGTGCGGTCCCGGGCTTTTGGGCGTTGGTTCGCCGTCGGTCAAATCGATGATGCCGACACGATGGCCTTGCGACGCTAAAACCGCGAGCGTGCCACCGCAGCCGATTTCGACGTCGTCGGGATGCGCGCCGACGGCAATCACGTCCAGCGCCGCGGGAAGGTCGTGGCTCATTGTGGCTTAACGACGGCAAGCAGAAACGTGGGGTTCAACGCGTCGAAGCGGATGCGTTCGAACTGATGCGTTCCGCGGGCCACGTTGATCATCCAAACGTTCACGTCGGAATTCTGTTTTCCGAGCGTCTCGTGGGCCTCGGCCAGGTTTTCGATGCTGCCTACGTTGGCCACGAGCCGTCCACCGGGACGAAGCCGGATGTAGGCCATCTCGACGATGCGTCGCACTTTACGACCACTTCCGCCGACAAAAATGGCATCCGCGTCGGGTAAATCGGCCCAAGCTTCCGGCGCTTGGCCGAGCACCGGAACCAGGTTCTTGACGCCAAACCGCTCGGCGTTCGCCGTGATCATCGCGTGATCCTCGGCATCCATTTCGATGGCATAGGTCGTGGCGTCGTGGGCAATTTGCGCCGCTTCGATGGCCACCGAACCGCTACCCGCGCCGACGTCCCACACCGTGCTTCGCGGCCCCAAATCCATTTGCGCAAGCGCCATGGCCCGCACTTCGGCGGGCGTGAGCAAACCGTGCTTCGGCTTCGACTGCAGAAAGGCGTCGTCCGGGTTACCGAACAACCGGCGGCCGATCGACTCGGCGGGACGATCCGGGGCTTCGGGCTTACGGACCAGGATCATCACGTTAAGCGGCGCGAACCGTTGGCCCAACAACTCCGGCAATTCGGCATGCGTTACCCGTTCGTCCGGCGAGCCAAGGTTCTCGCAGACGTAGGCCATGAAATAGTCGATCTTGTGATCCACCAACGCCTTGGCGACCGTTGCCGGCGGGCAGGCCTCGGTGGTGAACAGGCCCACTTTTTCCGCGATGCGGATTTTGTCCAAGACGCTTTGAAGCGTGCGGTGCGACAGATCGGTCAGGTAGGCCTCTTCCCAACTCTCTTTTACCCGAGCAAAGGCGAGCTGCATGCTGCTGACGTGCGGAACGACGTTGAACTGCTGCTTGCCCAGCTTGTCGCACAAATAGCGGGCGGTGCCGTAAAACAACGGATCGCCGCTGGCGAGAACGACAATCTTCTCATCCGGCGTGGCGTCGCTGATGCGTTGGACGACTTCGTCTAAATTACGGTCGACGACCAACCTTCGAGCCAACCCTTCAGGAATGCGCGACAAGGCCGACTGCCCGCCGATCAATAGATCGGCGTTTTCGACCGTGCGCCGGGCAACTTCGGTTACGCCGTCGAGGCCATCGTCGCCGATGCCGATGATCTGTATCTTCTGTGCACTGTTCAAGGGACGCTCGCCTTGGATTGGCTGCCGGAAAGGGCGGTCGCCTGCCACGTCGATAGTTGATTTGCAAGCACCGGACGAAAACGAATCGCCCGCCTTGCCGAGATCAAGGATTCTAGGCGCGCTGGGCCCCAACTTGCAACCGGCAGGGAGCCCCTTGAAGCCGCTGGTTGCATGCGTTAGAAACGCCTGCGGTTGCCGCGACTCGTTTTTGACCGGATCAACCCAACACGCACACCTAACCGATAATGGCCACGCCACATGCCACGTGTATTGATTGCACCGAAGGTCCTGCAAGACGTTACCGGGCCTTACCGTGACGTGCTGGCGGATGCCGGCTTTGAATTGATCTACCCAGAGTCGGTGGAGTCGCTGGGTGAAGTTTCCGGGTTGCTCGCCACGCTCCGCGATTTTGAAATCGACGCGGTCATCGCCGGCATGGAACCGTTTACGGCCGAGGTTCTGGAAAAATCAAGACTTCGCGTCATTGCCCGCATGGGCGTGGGCTACGATTTGGTCGACGTTCCCGCCGCCACGCAACACGGCGTGGCGGTCACCATCACACCGGGAACCAACGAGCCCTCGGTAGCCGAACAGATGTTCGCCTTGTTGTTGGCCGTCTCACGGGCCGTGGTCACGCGGCAGGAACGCGAGGTTCGCAGCGGGCACTGGCGTCGTCAGGCACGGACGCGATTGGCGGGAAAGACGCTGGGGCTCGTCGGTCTGGGACGCATCGGCAAGGCCATCGTTCCCCGGGCGACCGGCTTTGGCATGAGCGTGATTGCCTGTGAACCGATGCCCGACCGGCAATTCACCGAGGCACACGGCGTGCGCCTTTGTACGCTGGATGAACTTCTGCGCGAGGCCGACGTCGTCAGTCTGCACGCGCCGTCCACGCCCGAGACGCTGGACATGATCAATGCCGATTCGCTGGCCAAGATAAAGCGCGGGGCGATTTTGATTAACACGGCACGCGGCACGTTGGTCGACGAAGACGCGTTGGTCGATTCGCTGCGTAGTGGTCATCTGCTGGGCGCGGGGCTCGATGTGTTCAAAGTTGAGCCGCTTCCGCTCGATAGCCCATTGTTGGAACTCGACAACGTCGTTTTGGCCCCACACATGGCCGGTCTCGACGTCGAGTCCGAAGTCGCCATGAGCCGCTTGGCGGCCCAGTGTATCGCCGATCTCCACCAAGGTCGCTGGCCCGAGGGGTGCGTGGTCAACGAGACAATCCGTACCGGGTGGAAGTGGTAAGCCGCGTTTCTGTGACGTTCGTTAACCTCACGCGCAAAAAGAACCGCGGCGCCGGCCTATAAGGCAAGCTGCCGCGGTCATGGTTTCATGCACAAGATGTGCGAGAATCATCTTGCGTGTGAATCATCGTCGCCAAACGGTTCCGTCTTCAGCTCGCTCGACTCGCGCGCCGTGACCGGCCCTATCGACTCCGGAGCCCTGTCTATGGCAGAATCTTCCGCACCCGCGGGAGCATCTGCCGTTAGGCTTGGAATGAACTACCGCAGCCGCATGATTTCACGGCGTTCGGGTTATCGAATGTGAAGCCGCGCTTTTCGAGCCCGTCGTAGAAATCGACCGTCGTGCCGTCAAGATAGAGGGCACTTTTCTTGTCGACCACGAGGGCCACGCCGTGGTGCTCGTACTTCGCGTCGACCTTTTCGTCGAAGGCGCGGTCGAAGCCGAGCGAGTATTGGAAACCGCTACAGCCGCCGCCGACGACGCCGACGCGCAACACGGTTCCCTCTTCCAGCTTTTGCTCTTCCATGATCCTCTTGACTTCCTTGGCGGCATTTTCGGTCAACATCACGGCCATGGTTTTAATATCTCCCTTGGCGGACGCGGTGATTATCACAGGAAAACGTGTGTTAATTATTATACGCTTTGCCGGACCAAGAAAAGGCCGATGGGCGATTTTTTGAGCTACTTTTCTCCGACAGCTCGACTTTTCGGCTGTGGCTGGTGAATCCGAAGCCGAAATTTGACCAACTGTTTTCTCGCCGACCCCCCCGATTTTGCCGAGTCGCAATACGAGCACCTTGGATCATCCTGCTCTCCGAGGTGGCTCCTCCCGCTTAGCAGTCTGTCGAAGAACTGCTTCGACCGCGAGACCGAGGATGTTTCGTCGAGATCAAGGAATCAGAATCGCAGGCGAATCCGAGATTCGTCGAGATTCCGTGACGCTGAGATCGGCGAAACAGGCCGGTCGGAGCCGAATTGAGTTTTTGGGCGGGCTGTTAGTACCACAGCGCCAAGTTGAACCGCCGAGACGCGGAGTCTAAGCAGAAGCAAGGCAACTGGTTGTGTCATGCCTGGACTAAACTCAGCGGCGAGGCGATCGACTAATTCTTCTTATCGAACCGAAACGGAAAAACTCGCGTTTTTTTTACTGGTTTCTCGGCGTCTCGGCGTCTCCGCGGTGATTTGATTCTTACTGGCATAACGCTGTGGGGTTAGCCCACGGAACGCAACTTCCGTAGCCGCGCGACGGTTTCGGCAATGGCACTGATGGCGGTCTCGATCTCGTCGGCGGTGTTGAATCGACCGAGACCGAACCGCAGACTGGCCCGCACTTGATCTTCATCGAGCCCGATAGCCCGCAACACGTGGCTGGGCTCAGGATTGGCCGACGTGCAGGCGCTGCCCGAGCTAACCGCGATGCGGCGCATGTTCATCATCAGCGCTTCACCATCCACATCGGCGAAGCACAAGTTCAGGTTGCCGGCAAGCCGCCACTCGGTTTGGTCAAGATCGGGTCCGTTCAGCAAGACGCCGGGAACCGTGTCCGTGATTCCTTGAAACAACCGATTGCGAAGCGATCGCAGCCGCGCGGTTTCATCCGTCATTTCGTCTTGGCAAAGCGTCAGCGCGGTGGCAAAACCGACAATGCCCGCTGTGTTCAACGTACCACTGCGCAGGCCGCCCTCTTGACCGCCGCCGTCGATCTGCGGTTCAAGCCGTACGTGTGGTTGCCGGCGACGAACATAGAGCGCGCCGACGCCCTTGGGGCCGTAGATCTTGTGGGCCGAAAAACTCATCAGATCGACTTGCAACCGCTCGACGTCGACGGGCACTTTGCCCACCGCTTGCGTCGCGTCGCAGTGCAGCAGCACGCCCCGCTGTTTGCAGATTCGCCCGATTTCGGCCAGCGGCCCAATCGTGCCGATTTCGTTGTTGGCTAACATGACCGAGACGAGCAGCGTGTCATCGCGGATCGCGTCCGCCACGCACGACGGATCCAACCAGCCGGCCCGAGAACTTGTAAACGGTTCCACCGGAAGCAGCGTGACTTCAAAACTGCGGCGGCTCAGTCGCGCGAGCGGATCGAGAATGGCCCGATGTTCGGTTTCAACGCTGATCAGGTGGTTGCCACGACGGCGTGTTCGCTCGGCGACCCCACGAATCGCGAGGTTGTTGCTCTCCGTGGCGCCGCTGGTAAAAACGATCTCCCGGCTTCGCGCTCCGATGGCATCGGCGATCGTTTGGCGGGCTTCGTCGACCGACTGTTTGGCTTCCCAGCCAAAGACATGACTCGTGCTGCCCGCGTTGCCGTATCGGTCGGTCATCAGCGGCAACATGGCCTCGACGACGCGCGGATCAACGCGTGTCGTGGCATGGTTGTCCATATAAATGGGCCGCTCTGCCATGGAACTTCCAAACCAAATGAATCACGTCCGACTTGCTACTTGCGATGAAGCACCCATGAATCATTCAGGTTCAATCGCCGTACGCGGAACAAAAGGCGCGGCATCCGGCGCTCGGTGTTCTTTCATCCTACGGCGAGCGTGAAACCCGGCAAAGGCGCGCTCGGACGAATTTCGCGGTTATCGGTCGAGGCCGACTTCGCCCCGGCACGGCCCATGCGCCGCACGCGAGGCTTCTTATCCCTCTGCGGCGTTTTCGTGGCTTACAAGGCCTGCCCATGCCTCGAGACTGCGGGCCCAAGGATGCCGACACATGGCCGTGATCCAACTTACGATGGCCATCCGCCTGTTTCGGTAAATCTTAAATTTCGGACGGCCCGAACAGCGCCTTGAGGCAGATTTGCGACCAGGTTTCAAACGACCGGAGATCAGCCACTAACTGGGAAACCGGACAAAATCCGGCATTCAGAATGTCGACCTCGCGCGGCTCGACCGCCGGCTGTCCGACGTCCAGCAAATAGACGATTCCCAGATGCACGCGGCCGACTTCGGTTTGATCGTCATTAATCAGCCCGACACATCGGCGGCAATAGGGGGTGTTGATGCACAGCTCTTCATCAAGTTCGCGGCGCAGCCCCTCTTCATAAGGATTGTCGACCCCCTCGCCCCGCGCGTCGTCGGACGAGATATGACCCCCGATGCCGATGCTGCGCTTGGCGTGCAACCGGCCCTCGCCTTGCCCCTTGCCTCGGGTGTATTGAAAGAGTTGCTCCTCGGAGTCCGGGTTCGCGTAGCGAAAAATGCAGTAAGGAATCAACTGTTTGAAGTCGGGGTTCTGTTCCGCGCGATCTCGCGGCTGATAGCTCGTATGGGCCGGATCGAGCAAGCCGTCGACGTAGCGATCGATGTCGGTCGAAAACCCCTGGAAGTGGCCAATCGCGTGAAATCGCTCGGTGGGAACAACCAGAACATGTTCGGTGCGGAGGTCCGGCACGGTCGAGTCCTTTCAATTCGAGGGGTGGGCGAACACACAACGCTCTGCTGAGTACGGAAGTATAGGCAAGCTGATCGCGGCTTGCGAGCGGCCCTACACCTGCGAGAGAGCGGACCAATTGCCATGTGCGCAAAGTAAATCCCCGGGGCGCCGCTCGCAGACGCCGAATCGGAGGCATGCCACGCACGTTGATGGTTTCATGCCCTGACCGTCCGCTTGTCTGGTGCCTCAGAGAATCAACATGGCATCGCCGTAGCTGTAGAAGCGATAGCGTTGGTCGATGGCCTCTTGGTAGGCTTGTCGCAGCAGACGGTCGCCGCCGAAAGTTCGCACGAGCACGAGCAACGTCGAGCGGGGCAGGTGGAAATTCGTCATGAGTCCGTCCACCGCCTTGAAGTGGAAGGGAGGCCGGATAAACAGATCGGTCTGACCCGTCCACGGCTTTAGCGGTCCCTCGAGCGCGGCGGTCTCCAAGACCCGAACCGAAGTCGTGCCGATGGCCAACACGCGCCCGCCACGGTCGCGACACGCTTGAAGCCGCGCGACGGCCTCAGGCTCGATTCGCCCCCATTCCTCGTGCATCGGGTGTTCGTCAAGATCGTCGGTGGCAATCGGGCGGAACGTGCCAATGCCAACGTGCAGCGTCAGATGGCAAATGCCGATGCCGCAGCTTTCGAGCCGCTCGAGCAACTCCCGCGTAAAGTGCAGGCCGGCCGTCGGCGCCGCCGCCGAGCCGGGATGCCGGGCATAAACGGTTTGGTACGCCAGACGGTCGGACTCCCGCATCGCGCCGTCGCGGACATAGCAGGGCAGCGGCACGCGCCCGATTCGCTCGAGCAGCGCCAAGGCCGGCTCATCGGTTTCCGGCCGCGACAGCCATACGCCGTCGGGCAGCTTCAGCAGCAACCGCAACATCGCGTCGTCCTGTCCCGCGGCGTTGTGCAGCGTGATTCGATCGCCCTCGTGCAGTCGGCCGCGCGTCTTGCACAGCATCTTCCATGTGCCGGACTGGTCGGCCGACAGAAACAGCCCTTCCCACCGGCCACCGGTTTGCGCGCGCTGGCCGAGCAGCCTCGCCGGCAAAACCCGAGTATCATTGAGAACAAGGCCGTCGCCCGGCCGAAGCAACTCCGGCAAATCACGTACGTGGAAATGACCGATCTCACCTCGCTCGCGATCGACGAACATGAGCCGGGCGTCCGCGCGGTTTTTCAGCGGATGTTGCGCGATCAACTCGCGCGGCAAGGAATAATCGTAAGCGGAAGTGCTCGTCATGGTGTCGTCGCGGCAGGGTGGCCGGCACGCCCCTCGAACAGAAAAGATCCCGGCTAAAAGTATACGCGGAGATGAGCATCGAAAAGATGCCCCCGCTTGGATCCATCGACTCAAGACGACAAAAACCACGCATGGCTCGCAGCAGCAGGAATCCTGGCCCTACGGCGATCCGGGTGGCGTTCTGCATCACGGAGTTGGAAGTCGGCGGCGCCGAACGCTGCCTGGTTGAGCTTGCCACACGCATTGATCGGCAACGATTCGAGCCGGTCGTCTATGTCCTTGGCAGCCCGCCGAGCAAAGATCATCGAGCCTGTCAGGACGCCTTGGAAGCGGCCCACGTCGAGGTCCATTTTCTTTGCGGACATGGGATCCGAAGCACGCCGCGGGTTCTGCATCGGCTGACAAAACTGCTCGTTCACCAGCAACCTCACCTGTTGCAGACGTTCCTGTTCCACGCCAACGTTCTCGGGCGGTTTGCCGGACGCCGGGCGGGCGTGCCAAGGGTGGTCTGTGGCGTCCGCGTTGCCGAGCGGGAACATCGATGGCACTTGGCCCTGGATCGCTGGACAAGCCGGTTGGTCGATCAATATGTGTGCGTGAGCCACTCCGTCGCTGAGTTCTCGCATCGCCGGGGCAAGCTGCCGCGGGAAAAACTCGTCGTGATTCCCAATGGGGTCGAAACGGATCGTTTTCGTCGTGCTACTCCCGCCAATCTGCGGCAACTTGGTGTTCCCGACGGCCAATGTGCGATTGTCTGTGTTGGGCGTCTCGACCGTCAAAAACGTGTCGATTGGCTGCTGCGACTTGCACCGGAACTGCTGGCTCGATTGCCACGGCACGATCTGTTGCTGGTTGGGGCAGGCCCGCAACTCGATTCACTCCGACGCCTTGCGGCTCAGTTGCACGTCGAGCGACGGGTTCACTTCCTCGGCTTTCGCGATGACGTTCCCCAGATTCTTGCCGCGGCTGATTTGCTTGTGCTGCCTTCAGCCTGGGAAGGGATGCCCAACGCCGTGCTCGAAGCCATGGCTGCGGGCTTGCCGGTTGTGTCGACGGAGGTCGAAGTCGTTCATGAATTGCTCGGACCGGTAGCCGACCCGCAGACCGCTGCAAACGACTCGCCAGAAGCGTTTATCTCGAAGACGGTTGCGATTCTCGGTAACCCGCAACTCTTGGCCGATCTTGCCACGGAAAATCAGCGTCGATCCGAAAGCCTTTTTACGATTGAAGTTATGATCCGAAGCTACGAGTCGGTTTATGAAAATCTGCTAGCCAAACCATATGAGTCGTGAAAAAAAACGCTCACTTGCGCCGCCGCTCGTCGCTTTAAGTGCCCGCTTGGCCAAGGCCTACGATGTGGCCGATCGTTGGAACTTGAAAGCCTCCAGATGATTGGTTGACGGGAACCGAGTCCTGGGTACATTTGGGGCTTTGTGGGGGTCTGTGGGGGAAAGTGGCGTTCGATGTTTTATACCGGCACGTTCCAGCGAGTGCTCGATGAAAAGCTGCGAATTGCTATTCCGAAGCGTCTCCGGAACACCGAATCGGCATCGAACGGCGTTTTCTACATCGCCCCCGGTACGGATGGGTCATTGTTCATCTATCCCGAGGAGGCGTTCGCTCGCCTTTCGCGGCGTTTGGCATCCGCACCGCCTACGCAGCAAGACGTTAGGGCGTTTAGTCGGCTTTTCTACGCACAGGCGGAGTTGGCCGAACTCGACCGTCAGGGGCGCCTTCGCGTTCCTCCGCGACTAGCTGAAATGGCACGTTTGGGCAAAGATGTCGTGCTGCTCGGGGTTCAAGACCATTTCGAGCTGTGGGATCGTCAGCGTTGGGAAACCTATCGCGAGAAACAGGCCGAGCACTATGATACGATTGCTGAAGCTGCCTTCGACCACTCGCAACCAGCCATCGAAGACCTCCGGAAAACCGAGTAACTATATCGCAAGCCTGCAAGCACGCGAACTGTTCCAAAAAAGATCAACCATCCACGTCGAAAGCCAAAGAGCAACCGTCCGTTGCGTTGCTTGTCCGCAAATCGGCGACAGTCAGCGGCCACCGACTGTCGCTTCAGCGCCGTGGCCTTTGTCACGAGCTTGATTTGCGGACTCGCGCGCGATAGGGACATCGCGCGACGGCGATTTGCGGAAGCGGTGGTCGCATCCGTCGGCCCCGTCTTCCGCGGGCACTCATCCTCTCCACGGGCACATGGACGCGTCCGAGGAGAGTGCTCCGCCATGCGAGCGGCCGCATCCGCCCCCCTTGGTTTTCATAGCTCCCGTAAAGGCCCTATCACACCGAATCGAGCGGGCGAGGCAGCGGATTTCGTCTTGCCACGCTTCTGGGCGTCTTGGTACTTAAGGGCGCCATTCGTGTCTGGCTGTCCGGTGCTTGCTTAGCCGCCGCATTGCGCACCGGCCTATGGATGCCATGAATGATGAACGGTTCCGAACCGCGGCACATTCCAGTTTTGCTAGAGGAGGTGATCACTTGGCTCGAGCCAAGTCCGGGAATGACGATCGCCGACGGTACGTTGGGCGGTGGCGGGCACGCCGCGGTTTTGGCCCGGCGCGTGAGTCCCGGGGGGCGGCTGATCGCGCTGGATCGTGATGCCGCGGCCATCGCTCGCGCCGAACACCGGCTCAAGGGGCTGCCCATCCTGTTGGCGCAGCGTGACTATCGCGACTTGGCCGAACTGCTTAAGCAACTTGAAATCGACCGTGTTGACGCCGTGCTTCTCGATCTTGGACTATCCAGCGATCAATTATCTGATTCACGACGCGGGTTCAGCTTCGACTGTGAAGGGCCGCTGGACCTGCGGTTCGACGTTTCGGAAGGCGAACCGGCATGGCGTCTGCTTGATCGGCTTAGCGCCGAGTCGCTGGCGAACATTTTGTACCGCTATGGCGAAGAGCGATTCAGCCGGCGCATCGCCCGTAAAGTTGTCGAAACGCGTAAAAAGAAGCCGATCCGCACGGCCGCGGAATTGGCCCGCATCGTGCGATCCTGCGTTCCCCACAGCCGTGACCGATCGCGCATCGATCCGGCGACGCGAACTTTCCAGGCCCTGCGGATTGCCGTCAATGATGAATTAGGAGCGTTGGAAACAGCGCTTCGCCAGGTGCCCGACTTGCTCGCTCCCCATGGCCGCATGGCCGTGATCAGCTTTCATTCACTGGAAGACCGGCTTGTCAAACATGCTTTTCGCGACAATCCGAAATACGAGGTGCTCACCAAGAAACCAGTGCGACCCACCGACGCCGAAACCGCGCGTAATCCGCGCGCTCGCAGCGCCAAGATGCGCGTTGCCGCGCGGCGTGCTTAATCGTGTCGATCCTCGATTCGTCGGCGCTGTTTCGTCGCCCTACTTTGTGTTCCACGAAACCAAGCTCGATCCAATCCGTCATCACTTCGGCGAATCATTCACATCGCTCCAGGCGCAAGGAGGCGCCACCCATGGGCAAGGAAATCAAAATCGGCCTAACGGTCGTCGGCGTTTTGCTCGCGGTCTTTTTGTACGTTCTTTTCAGTCGTCTGGCCGGTCGCCCGTCGACGGCATCGATGGTCGCGAAGGCGGGTGACTCAACCGCTCCCAAGTCCGCTCCGTCGCCTTCGCAGCCGGCGACCGCATCCCAACAGCCGGCAACGTTGCTCGCAACGCGAGGCTCGCGGCACCCTGGTTCTTCCGATCTTAACGCCGACGCCAATGCCGAACCGACCGACGCATGGCGCCGCAGCCAATCTTCCGCGCCGGCCGATCAAGGTATGTCTCTGGACCAATCGAGCCCCACGGGATCCGCTCCCGAATTCACTCCCTCCGATCAGCCCGCGATGAACCCCACGGTTTCGAACGACCCCGCGGCGGCGATGTCTTCGTCTTCGCTGGAACCCGCGGCGCCGCCTTCGCCGGGACTCGAGGTTTCGGCGTCTGCTCCCCGGCGGGACTCACTTTCGGCCGAGAATGAAACCGCTCCCGGCGAACGACAAGCGGACCACGCCGCCGACACGGAGATGAGCAGCACAGGGCAGTCGCCTCCGGCGAGTGATCCATTCCATCCAGCGGCGACTCGCCCGACGCGTTACGCGCCGCTGGATGATCCTCAGCCGGGTTCGCCGGATTCGCTCGCGCCAACGCCGTTGGTCGAAAGTCAATCGCCTGGCGACGAGACTTTCCCAGACGCGGCGGACTCGACCACCCAGACCGATGCGGCGCCACCGGTTTCTTCCGATCCCGGCGGACGTTACGGTTCTTTGTCCAGCACGCCATACAACTTGCCTGAGGATGGTTACCGTCCGCATGCCTTGCGTCAGCCCGATGCTCTGCCGCCGTCGGCCGATGCGCTGTCACCTCCGTCACCAAATGGGCCCTACGCAGGCAACGAGCCGAGAAGCCGCGAGCATGCTACGAGCCGCCGGCCAACTCGCTACGGCAGCCAGCCGACATCCGAGACGTATTCCACCGCGCTGCAGCCCCCTTCGGCGGGCCAACCTCGCTCGCTCGACGTCGGTCCGGGGCGAAATGCCTTGCCGCTGGCTGATCAGTTCGAACACCGTGGCGGCCACTATACGGTCCAAACGGGCGACAACTATTGGACGATCGCCAAGCAAGTTTACGGTGACGGCGGCTACTTCAAGGCCCTCTTTGAACACAATCGCCGGCAGCACCCTCGCGCTGATTTGTTGCGCGCGGGCGACGTGATCGAAACTCCACCGGCCTCGGTTCTTTCGGAGACCTATCCCAAGCTTTACCCAAAGTCGGCCGCCGTTCAGCCAGCCGCTCGACGACAAACGACTTCGCCGGGGCCAAGATCGACCGCTGGCGATCAAGCGTACGTGGTGGAAGAAGGCGACACGTTGTTTGACATCGCGCGTTTCGAACTTGGCAAGGCATCTCGCTGGGTCGAGATCTACGAGCTCAATCGCTCGACGATCGGGGAGAGCGTTGATTACCTTCGCCCCGGCACCCGGCTGCGTCTGCCCTCGAAAGAACGCGCCGCGTCGATCACGCGCGGCATTCCTCCCACCAAGCGGCGATAAAAAAACAACCCGAAGGTGAACATGCGGAGGGACGGCCTGCGCGGCGTTTCCGTCTTTCGATCGAAACACGCGTTTACCAGAGCGTCCGCCCACCGTCGATGACAAAGGTCGCCCCGGTGACAAAGCTCGAAGCGTCGCTGGCCAAATAGACGGCCAAGGGGCCAATTTCTTCGGGTCGCCCCATGCGTCCGGCGGGAATGGTCTCTTCGATTTGCTTTTTGAGTTCCGGCTTCTGCTCGATCCAGCGGCGGTTGGCGTCGGTGAGGAACGGCCCTGGTGCAATCGCGTTGACCGTCACGCCTTGCGAGGCCCAATCGGCGGCCACAGCCCGGGTAAACATCGTCAGTGCGGCCTTGCTAGTTTCATACGCCCGCCCCCGCATGGCCTTGGTCGCGACCGTGCCCGAGATCGAGCTGACGTTGATCACCCGACCCTGATTTCGCGGAAGCATCGCCCCGCCGATTATCTTGGTGCAGACGAATGCCTGGGTCAGGTTAAGATCGACGATCCGCTGCCACTCATCCAGCGGCATTTCTTCGGTGGCAAAATTGATTCGGCGGCCTCCGACGTTGTTCACCAGGATGTCAATGGGATCGTCGCGTTCGAGCACGTCTTGGCAAAACTCCACGGCCTTCCGCGGTTTTTCCAGATCGGCCACCGCGGTTTCAAACTGGATCTTCTTGGCCGCCAAGGTCTCGCTGGCGGTGCGAAGCCGGTCGGGATCGCGCGCGGCGATGATAACGCGTGCGCCGGCTTCGCCCAAGGCCAGGGCCATTTCGAAACCGAGACCGCGGCTCGCGCCGGTGACCAACGCCGTTTTTCCGTCGAGCCGAAACCGGTCTAGCACACTCATGGAGACACGTTGGTTGGTTGTTTCGGTTCGTGTTCACGCCGCTTCTCCGCAGGCGCGACGGAAACATTCCTGCTAAGGCGGAATCCGCGAAGAGGCCACAATTGCCGCGAGAGGCGTTTTCTTTTGTGATATGCGGCCTCAAGTGACGATGTCACGGATGACTTTACCGCGAGCAATGGGGAACGGGCGACCTAGGGGGTCGTGCAACATCGTGGACGGTGAAAGGCCGAGGCGGTCGAAAATCGTGGCCAAGATGTCGGGCGGCCGAACCAACCCGTCCGCGGGTTCACCTCCCAGCGAATCCGAGGCGCCGTGGATGGTTCCGCCACGTATGCCACCTCCGGCGAGCGTGATGGAGAACACGCTGCCCCAATGGCCGCGGCCACCCTGTGTGTTGATTCTCGGCGTGCGGCCGAACTCCGACATACAGACGACGAGCGTCTCATCCAGCATGCCGCGCTGATCTAGATCCTCCAGCAGCGCGGAATATGCCTGGTCGAACGGCGGTAAAAGGGCGGTCTTGAGACGCGCGGCCTCATTGACGTGAGAGTCCCAGCAAGGTGCGCTGGAAGGCTCATCCGGTCCGCGAAACCAGTTCACCTGCACAAGCCGCACGCCCGCTTCGACCAAACGACGCGACAAGAGCACGCTCTGGCCAAACTGAGAGCGGCCATATCGCCCGCGAACCTTGTCGGGTTCTGAGGTCAGTTGAAACGCGGCTCGAGACTTTGGCGAAGTCAGCAGATCAAAGGCCTGTTGCGTCGCGCCGTCGTATTGCGTTAGCACCGGGTTGCGCCGGTCAAGCGAGGCGCTAAACCGGTCAAGCTCACCTAGCAGCGTGCGGCGCCCAGCGGCCCGCTGTCGCGTCAAGTTAGCCGGCAAGGCGAACTCGGGAATCCGAAAGTCCGGCGCGGCGGGCCGACATCGAAAGAGCCATGGATCACTGCCGCTGCCCAGAAAACCGGCATCCTGTCCGGGCCAGACCGAGCCGTCCGTATTCCAGATATGGTGCGGTAGGCGAACCGCCGCCGGAATGGATGAGTTGCCCTTCTGCAGGTGGCGGACAATGGCACCGAAATTCGGCCAATTGTTGGGCGGGCCGGGGTTCGCGTTCTCCATGTTCTTCGGCTGATGCGGCACGCCCGTGAACATATAGTAGCCGCTCGACGAGTGGGCATTGTCGCCGGTTCGCACGGCACGCAGCAGGCACAAATGTTCGGCCAGCTTGGCCGTTTTGGGTAGCAATTCGCTGATGGCGAGGCCCGGTACGGTCGTCGAGATGGGCTTCAGTTCCCCACGCACTTCGGCCGGAGCGCCGGGCTTCGGATCCCACGTGGAATGTTGGGAAGGCCCGCCCATCAGGAACAGCACGATGCACGATCGAGCCTTGCCCGGCCGCCGGTCAACGTCGGCCGTTGCCCGAGAGCGAAACAAATCGGCCAGAGTCAGGCCCGCGACGCCCAGTCCGCCTACTCTTAGAAGATCGCGCCGCGACAACCGATCGCACAAACGCACCGACGACGCGGTAACACGCAACATCGTGAAGTCTCCGCTCAAGCAAGCCGCCAGGCCGAAAGTCAGCTTCAACGGTCGCATTATCCCTCAACGGCCGTTTCAGTGCCAGCGATTATTCCTCATCTGTTTCACGAAACCGAGCGACCTTGCGGTTTATGCAAAGCATCCAAGATGTGCTCCGGCCGGATCGACCTGACAAACCGCCCGGCTCACGCTTAACCGTCCGCCCAAAAACTGCTTCGTCGGCGAGAGCGTGGCAAAATTCGTCAGCTCAAGGAGCCGAATCGTGGGCATATCCTAAGATACGCCGAGATTGGGCGACGCAGAGCTGGCGAATTT
>Ga0114931_10002551_pt1 | contig 23144 bp, 17 predicted proteins | sample 2SBtaG_FD_89579 | JGI IMG/M metagenome (GOLD analysis project Ga0114931, IMG submission 89579) | Deep subsurface microbial communities from Kolumbo volcano to uncover new lineages of life (NeLLi) - 2SBTROV14_V59a metaG | ecosystem: Environmental > Aquatic > Marine > Volcanic | place: Kolumbo... | reverse complement strand
GGCGTTGCCTTCGCCGTCGAAAGCGGTGTGAAGCGGCCCAAGTCCCAATTCCGGCTCGGCAACAACGGCCGAGCGCGGGTCAATGTCGCTTTCGAAAAGGGCATCGAGTTTCCTGACATCGATGACAGAAACTGTCGGAGAGAGCTTGCCAGCCACGCAGACATACTTCTGGTCCGGCGCCGTATTGATGCCATGGGGACTGTTCGGGATGGGGATATAGCGCGTGTAACGCGATCCCTTGCGGCCATCCAGAACCGGCACACCTTTCAGCATCTGAACGTCTCCGTTGGCCACGCCTTCTTCAATGCGTTTAAGATTAAAAACGACCACATGATCCATCTCTGATGCGGTCATCTCAGCCAGATTCATGCCCATCTCAGAATTGTAACACGTCGAAAAAGCGTACTTCCCCTGATAGTCGCAATCGACATTATCCAGGTTGCCACTGACGATGACCTGCCAGGCCACCTTCATCTCATCGCCGTCAATGGCCGTAAAAAGCGTGACGTATTGCGAAGGATCATCGAGAATAGAACCATCATTGACCAGCGGCGCCTCATGCTCGCCATTGGCGAAGATGTAACCCGTACGCGGATATTTTTGCGGGCGCATGCCGTGTATGTCATGCGCGTTAGGAACTTCGATGATCTTGTCGCATTTCATGACGTCGCACCTGACACGTGCGATGCGCGTATTGGCTTTGTCGTTCATGAACAGATAGCGTCCGTCATAAGTGCCGTCAGTAAATGACATATGCGGATGGTGCAGATCGCCATTGTCGTATATTTTTTTGCCATTGGCTGCGAGATAGGCTTTGGTTTCGGGCAACATGTTTTCGGTAATGATTTTAAGGGATTCGTTGGTGAGTCCCCATCCTGTTGCCGAGCACCGGTTAAAAACAGGAATCCGCATCAGTTCGCGCATGGAGGGCACGCCCATGATGCGCAATTCCCCCGTCTGTCCCGATGACCAGAATCCGTAATAATCGTCAAGCTCGCCCGGTTCCAGTTGGGATTTGTTTTTGACGACCTGTGCCGGTGCCGGCTTGGATGCAGAAACATCGGCGGTGGATTCCGGCACGGATTGGCCGCCCTCCAGAGCAGAGCGCACCACCAGCGCACCACCAGCGCCAACGCCTGCCGCGACACCGGCAATGACGCCTGTCTTCGCAGTGCCACTCAGTACGGTTCTTCTTGATATATCATTGGTTTTGTTATTTTCGTCAGACATGATTCTTCTCCTCGTTTGATTCATCAGACGTTCTGGAATGCGACAAACTCAAATTCACTGTGGTTTCCGATCGAGCGGCACCGGCCGGCTTTAACGCCGGGCGGCCCAGCATTTTCTGGCGTCTTTGATATTTCTTGATACGCACGGGGCATTTGTCATCGCTCTGATAGAGCACCTGGCAATGCAGACACTGATGGCATTCGTTGGGATTGATGTTGCCTTCCGGATGAATGGCCTGAACCATGCACTCATTGGCGCAGCGATGACAGGGATTGCCACATTCATGATAGCGTTTCAGCCAGTCGAACATCCTCATGCGCCCCGGTATGGCGAGCGCCGCGCCCAGCGGACACAAATAGCGGCAATAAAACCGCTCGATAAAAAGGCCCGCGACGAGCAGCGCCACCGCGAAAATTACGAACGGCCAGTCACGTATAAATTTCAAAATGATCGCCGTCTTAAACGGCTCAATTTCCGAATACTTCTCCGCCAGGTCCATTGAAATGAGAGAAAGCCCAAACAGGCCAAGGAAGATCATATATTTGATTGGCCACAAACGCTCGTGAACGCCCCAGGGCACAGTGATCTGTGGAATTTTGGCCAGCCGGGCGAGCTTGTTGGTGAGTTCCTGCAAGGCGCCGAAGGGACACAGCCAACCGCAATAAGCGCCGCGCCCCCAGAACAGCAGAGCAGCGGCGACCGAGAGCCATAGAATAAAAATCAGCGGGTCCATCAGGAACGCGTTCCAGGAAAAGTCCGACATCACCGCATTTGCGAACGCCAGCACATTGACCACGGAGAGCTGCGCGTCGGCATACCAGCCGATAAAAAATAAAGTGAACGTCAAAAACCCCATACGGAACCATTGGGTGGCCTTCGGATTCCGCGTCAATTCCATCTGAAAGAAAAAAACGATCGTCAGTACACCTATCGCTGCCAGAAGGATCGCCGCTTCGACCTGTTTTTGTCTCCAGATTCTCTCCCAAAGGTGGGTTAATTGATCAGGCTCTGCGGTTTGGGCAGTGCGCACCGCCCCTTCAATGAATCGATCCGGCAATTGATACCCCAGATCATAGGTCAAATATCTTTTATCGATAGCTCCAACGGCGCGCTGAACGAGTACCTGAAGCCTGAAGGGCTGGACCGGATCAAATCCGGCATCGGGGGGAATTTTAAAGATATCAAATTCAGTGAATTCCGGCGCGCCACGGGCGGTAATCGCGCTCACCCGTCGATATTGCTTGTCCGTGAACCGAACAGAGGAATCACCCTGGATGAGCTGAATGCGATCAAAGATACCACCGCGCACATAGCCCGAGCCTTTGAAGGAATAGCGCCCTTTTCCAAAAACCAGAATCGCCTGCTCACCCGGCGACAGCCATTTTTTTAGGCGCCCATACTCCGCATCGCCGAGCAGCGAACGGCCAATCTCCGGCTGGCTCACCAGGGCGAGGTGCATTTCCATAAAAATTTCATCCGGCGCCCCACGCTCAGGCCGGGCCATGGCTTTTTTGTCACCCGTTTTGGCAAAATCCTCATTCACACCCCCAACGCTCAGATTTAGAGAGCGCACCGAGCCATCGCCCACCAGCGTCTTCCAGTCATCAACACCGCCGTTCTCATCACTCATCTTCATACGCGCCGATCCGGTTTCGGGCGCTTGTCTGGGCGTCAGACCGCCAAGCCCCAATGTGCGCGCAACCAACAATCCCGCGCGAATGACCGAATCATCAATGATCATAACCGTCACCGTGGCACCCGATAAAATATCCAGATCGTGCATCTTTCCGCGGGCATGCGCCTCGGCGACAAGGTCCAGCCCAATATAGGATTCAGTCACTGCCACAATTTTGCTGTTGGGGATTCCGACCAGAATGATGGGTTCGGAATGTTTCATCAGCCGCACACCGGTGATCCGCGCATGCTGATCAAGCGCCATAAGAATGTGGATCGGCTTTCCTGAATAGCCCGTCGTCACCACAAGATCGGAGGTCAGGAATACCCAGCCGACGATATCCTCCCCCTTCATCACAGACCTGACGGGAAGATCTTTGCGCAGAGGGCCATAGTGATCGGCGCCCGGCACCATCTCACCCGCCGGCACTTTATCAATGTACTGGGTTAAAAAAAGCGGCTCAGCACGGCTGCCCGATACACTTCCCACCAAGCCACCCAAGAGCGCCAGGCCGGCACAGAGCGTGCGCAGCCAGCGTCTTTGGTCGAAAAATACCAAATTGCGCACGTTAGACGTCCCTTTTTTCTATCAATCATTATGGCTCAAAAGAACGCCGAACCAAACCCTTGAGTGCAGTCCCGCTGTCTTTCGATGAGAAGCACCAACACCTCACTCACCACCTCAACCGCACCGGAAGATCAGCCCATTTTTGGAGAGAAATTTTGCTTCAAAAACCTCCCGCGCCCAAAGACCTACCATCAATCCGGCCATGCTTTTTGATTAGAATCAATTTCTCTCTCCTCATCACCGCCAAGTGACCTCCTCCACAGACGATCGGATACTAACACTAAAAATCACCAGGATCACCGGACATGTTTTTGCGGCCAACGGCGCTCATGAGGTTAAAATAGCGTCCCGCCTCCATATATATTCCGGCATCAAAGGCTTGGTCGTGGTGCGTCTAATGGGCGCACTTTCGTATCTCCCTGCTCAAGAGACGGGAGCGGTGCCTCCGGTTCAGCCGGCCTGGAAAATATGCCTCCAGACTGTCCGGCAGGGCGGCAGCGGGCGCGCTTGTTATAATCCTTTTAATCACTATATTATGGTTGAGTTGCGCAAAGTCTTTGGTTTCTGGGCCATATCAGGATTGCAATGATACGAATGAGAAATATCCTTTTCGTCATCCGGATCTTGGCTATTATTTTTAATCCCTCAGCCATGGCGGGATTGACACCGGCAGCCCTTCCTGCCGGTCATTTCGTATCGGATCATGGCGATCTATTGTTCAATGCAAATGGTGTGGATGGTCTTGCCTGTCCCTCTGCCGGCGCCGCCGAATTGTGTGCTATTTTGACTTCTGAGACGCCCGTTCCAGGTTCTCAAAAGCAGCAAATTAGCAAGGTCCCGTTTGTTCTGAGCCTGACCGGGATCGTTTCAGCCCCCATGCCCCACCCCCCAAAAGTCATTTCGTAACGCGCTTATCAGGCCGCGCGTGATTGGCGTTCGACTTGATCAATATCTGCGGATACATGCTGCGGGTATTGCTCCAGATAAAAGGGGGCCGTTCACTCAGTGATGCAAAAAGAAATCAGAATGGCCAAAACCGTGAACAGATAGATAAAATGTCGGATATGGAAATCCTCTCGCGAGATAATCAGACATGAAAGGAGATCAAAATGTTTCTTCTCTCTTATTGCCAAAATCGATTGATAAAAAAGGGTACACTGACGATCATTGATGTGCGCGGTCGCCGCCATGTATTTACAGGGTCGGCATCCCCGGCCGTCACTGTGCGCCTTCATTCCCGCGCTCTCGCCTGGAAACTGGCGCTCAACCCGGATCTCTATCTCGGCGAAGCCTATATGGACGGAACGCTGACCGTTGAGCATGGCGATATCCATGACCTGCTGAACCTCGTGATGTTGAATGTCGGGCGGACTCAGCCCAATGTCTTTTTTAAAACCATCACCGCCCTGCGCCGCCTCACCCGCTGGTTTGCCCAATACAATCCTATGGCTAAAGCGCAGCGCAATGTGGCCCATCACTATGATCTGTCCGACAAACTCTACGAGCTTTTCCTTGACGATAACCGCCAGTATACCTGCGGCTATTTTGAAGATCCCGAAGATGATCTGGAAACGGCGCAAGAGCGCAAACAGGCTCATATCGCGGCAAAGTTATGCGTGAAACCGGGGCAGCGTATTCTCGACATCGGTTGCGGATGGGGGGGCCTTGCGCAATATCTGGCAGCCGAATCCGATGCCGAAGTTACCGGAATCACTTTATCGGAGCATCAACTTGAGTTTGCCACTTTAGAGGCGGCGCGGCTGAATCTGGACCAGAAGGTGACCTATGCCCTCCAGGATTACCGAAACATTCATGACACGTATGATCGCATCGTCTCAGTTGGCATGTTCGAACATGTCGGTGTGCCACATTACAAGAAGTTTTTCTCCAAACTTCACGCGGCTCTGAATGATGACGGTGTCGCATTGTTGCACACGATCGGCCGCGCAGACGGACCGTCTGCGACGAATTCCTGGATAAAGAAATATATTTTTCCTGGCGGCTATATACCGGCTCTGTCGGAAATTGTTCCCATTATTGAGCACGCCGGTTTCTATATCACGGATATAGAAATCCTGCGGCTTCACTATGCCGAGACATTGCGCGCCTGGCGGCGCCGCTTTAATGCAAACCGGTCAAAAATCCGGGATCTCTATGACGAACGTTTCTGCCGCATGTGGGAGTTCTATCTGTCCGTTAGCGAGGTCGCCTTCCGGTATGGCGGCCATGTTGTTTTCCAAATACAACTCGCCAAGCGGCAAGATGCAGTTCCATTGACGCGGGAATATATCATGAATGGAGACAAAGAAGCCGGACTCAAAGCCGAAATCGCCGCTTAGGAGAGGCACAAACCATGAGAAAGCGGGATTGAAACGTAGCCCCGGAGGCGTCATGATCAGCAGCCATTCCTTCAGACAAAATCCCGTATCATGGGCTCTGTGCATGAATGATCCTCCTGAGCAGACACGTGTACTGAGCGGCTATACTTTCTCTTTCATTTTGAGCATGGTGTGAGTCATCATAAGCTGGAAATTTCAGATCTTCAGATGTAAATAATCGCCCTGACCCCGTACAAAAGTGACAGTCGCCCAGCCATGCAGAGAGCACCACTCAGGCCGGACCATATTTCGGGGTTTCATGCAGCAAGTCACTATGTGAATTTTTTTTCCGATCCGATCAAAGCTGTTCGAAATATTCAGGCACAGCATGGTTCGTTCGTGGTCATTCATTTGCCTCTTCCCGTCAGGAAGTTTCCACATACGGCCGTTATGGTGGCAAAACCGGAGCTTAACGAGACGATTCTGAATCACCCTGAAATTTGGCGCACGGTGAATATAGCGGCGGCCGGACGCCGCAATCACGCGTCAAAAAGATTGAGCCGTGGTATCGTTCGCATGACCGGAAAACGCCATGCCCATTACCGGAAATTAATTCTTCCGCCCCTGAGACGCAGCAGCATCGATGAGATGGGGGATGATCTGATACGCATCGCCCGCGCCGAGATCGATACATGGCCTGTTGCACAGCCCTTCGATCTTTGGCGGCGTATCCGTCACTTGGTTCAAATTTACGCCATTTCTCTTCTCTTTGGAGATGACAGGGCAAGAGGTTTTCCGATTGCGGAATTGATCAGCGAAGGCGCCCGGCAGAGCTGGTCACTAGGAGTCAATGTTCTGAGACTTGATTTACCGGGAACGCCATTTCATAGAATGCTCCGCAATTCTGAACGTCTTGAAGAGAAGATTCTGGAATGGGCGGACATCAAGAAGAGCGATGAAAAATGTGGGCGGGACCTGTTGAGCATCATCGTCAACAATCCTGATGAAAATGCAAATCCACCCGATGATGCCACGATTGTGGGCCATGTCCCCACTCTTTTTGGCGCCACGTATGAAACCTGTCAGACCACGCTCATTTGGACGTTGATACTGATCTCTCAGCATCCCGATGTGGCGAACTCTTTGATTGATGAGTTGCAAGCAGAACCTGGAGACGCGCCATCCTCGCTCAGCACAATCAACAAACTTCCCTTGTTGGACGCAGTTATAAAAGAAAGCATGCGCTTGATGCCCCCGGTACCCATGCAATTTCGTGTTGCACAACAGGACACGTTTCTTGGCACGCAGGAATTGCCAAAAAATTCAAGGGCTCTTATGAGCGCATTTTTGACAAACAGAAATCCTGATATTTATCACAATGCTGATCAGTTTATTCCAGATCGATGGTTTGCGATCAAACCCACTCAATTCGAATATTCTGCTTTCAGCGCCGGCCCGCGGTTTTGTCCAGGATTTTATTTTGGATTTGCCATGGTCAAAGTCACGCTGGTTTCTCTCCTGTCGCGTTTTTACCTCTCTGCAGTTGAAGGTTCCAGAGTCGACTACAAGGTTCGCATTGCGATGATGCCCGGGAGCGCAGTGAATATGGTATTGGGAAGTCATGAGTCAGCGCGCCCCCTTCACCGCCTGCGCGGCAGTATAAATGACCTTATGGAGATTCATTGACCCGATTCCGCACGATGGCGCCAACGTAAAGAACCCCCTCCCTGATATACCATATTTCTGTGCGGACCCGTTGCGCCCGGAGGGGTGCCGTCACCGCCGCAAACAGGTCTCCCGTTTACAGATTGACATCCCGCAAGTATGTGTCAAATAATTCAAACAATGCCTCCTATCAGAGTTAGAGTGATCGGCCTTTTTACTCTCTTTTTCAAAATAGAATTCGGATTAATAGTAGGGTTACAAGTCCGGGAGCGTGATAGGTTGGCCTCACAGATCGTGCTTATGGTTAAATTCTTCGTGTGGATAAGGCAATGCGTGTCCTGATTGTGGAAGACGATAAGGTTGTCGCTGAATATATCAGCAAGGGCCTCAAAGAATCCGGGCATGTCTATCGCCACATTTCAGATGGCCGGGATGCCCTCTTCACGGCCATTACGGAAACATTTGACGTGATTGTCCTTGATCGCATGTTACCCAGCTTGGACGGTTTGTCCATACTCCAGACGCTGCGCGCCTCCGATAACACCACTCCCATCTTGATTTTGAGCGCTTTGAGTGAAATCGATGATCGCGTGAAAGGTCTGAAAGCCGGGGGGGATGATTATCTTGTAAAACCCTTTGCGTTCTCCGAATTACTGGCACGTCTTGAAGTTCTGGTCAGGCGGCCATTAAACGCATCGGTAGAAAATGTTTTACGAATCGCCGATCTTGAAATGGATACCCTGACACGGCGGGTCACGCGAGAAAACAAAACGATAGATTTACAACCTCGTGAATTTCAACTGCTCGCATTCTTCATGCAACACCAGGATCAGGTTCTCACCCGCACCATGTTGTTCGAACATGTGTGGGATTACCATTTCGATCCTACGAGCAATGTCATCGATGTCCACATCAGCAGACTCAGACAGAAAATCGACAAGGGATTCAGTAAAGCACTTTTGCACACAATACGTGGGGCTGGATATGTTCTTCGCAGCTCTGAATAAGTTTTCCAAAAACGCAACCCTACGATTTTCAGTCTTCTACATTCTTCTGTTCACGTCGTCGGTCATAGTCATTTTCTTTTTTATGGCAATATCAATAAACAGATATTTGCAGAATGATGACCGCAAACGGATCGAAATGGAAACAAAGTCAATCACTGAATCAATTTTTGATTCTGACTCTGAAATGTGGCCAGATATCATAAAACGCAATTTTGACCGCATTGGCGACAACAAGATGATCTACGTCTTGTTTGATCATGATCGAAGTTTCATAGACGGCAACATTAATGGTTTTTTATCATACCCCTCGGGCAGCAAGACATGGAGAAAATTATCATTCATTGGCAACAGTGAGACGGGAAAAAAGATAAATACAGTCCTGGTAAAGCAATCATCCTTACCTGGCGGCTACGAGTTGTTTGTTGGCAACACCTTCCAGGAACGTAAAGTCATTCTAAAGACTATTATGGCCCAATTCATTGGGGGCCTCATGTTCACAATAGTTCTGGCCATAGTGGGCAGCGCCATTATGACCGGCAGCATTATTCGGCGGCTGGAGACCATAAATGAAGCAAGTCATGAATTCATGACCGGTAATTTTTCTGCCAGAATTCCTGTAGATCAAACGGGCGATGAGTATGATCGGCTCTCAATGAATCTTAATCTGATGCTGGATCAGATAGAAAGCCTGATGAGAGAAGTCAAATGGATGTCGGAGAATATCGCACATGAACTGCGAACGCCCTTGATGCACTTGAGAACGCGCCTCGAATCCATGCTCGAATCCACGTCACAAAATGACCCGCAATATAAAATAATTCATCAAGCCATAACCGACTCAAACAATCTTCTGGATATTTTCGCTGCGCTTCTGCGCATATCGCAAATTAATTCAGGAATATCCAAAACACACATGACGGAAATTAATTTATCTGACGTTCTTTGCGACGCATTCGATCTTTATGAACCTTTAGCATCTGATAAAAATCAGATCATCAAACTTGCAAACGTAGACACCGCACGCGTGACGGCTGATCGTCATCTATTATTTCAAGCTTTTTCGAATATAATCGACAATGCCATTAAATATACGCCGGAAGGTGGAACAATTCGTCTGAGCCTGAGCGTCAACCGGGAAAAAGCGGCAGTGACGATTACCGATACCGGGCCTGGAATCTCTCGCAAAGAAAAAATGCGTGTTTTTAAAAGATTCTACAGACAGCAAAAAAATAACTCGGCTTCCGGATATGGTCTTGGCCTGACGCTTGTAGAGGCGGTTGCCAATCTTCACAATGCCGGCATAAAACTGGAAGACAATAATCCGGGACTGCAATTCATCCTTGAATTTCACTTGTCATCGGAACATTCAAATATGTTTACAATATGACCCCAGAAACCGGAAATATTATTCAACAAAAGTTGTATTGACTCAACGTCGCAAAATTGTCCAGCTAGAAAAATAAAGAGTTGCCGTTCTGAATAGGTGACCCATATTTATTTATCAATATTCATTCTTCTATCAGAATTGTCCCATGATTGAGCATCCGGAATATGCCTCACGAATCGAATGGAAACAGATATTCTGTAACCAGAGAATTTGATTTCACCCATTTAACAAATTGGCCAAAAATATGTTCTTAAACAAAGTGCACATGTCATTCTCAAGAGCTCTCCTTTTGTTTCTGATTGTTACATTGTCAACGGGAACGGGAAGCGGTTCATATGCCGTTGCCTTCATGTCTGATGAACGCCCAACTCCCTTACGCCAAAAGGGCTATTCAGAAACCTGGGACCAACATATTTATTTTCCTGATGGCAGCTTTTTAACCGCCCGTTTTCTTTTCGCAAACTTCAAGAAGAAGAAAACGAGAGCGATCGTTATCGCGAGTCTCGTCACACCCGATGGAAAAATTTTTACCGTTAAAAACGGTCGCGGGCGCAAGGGATGGAGTTTTGATGAAAACGGTTTTGACTTACACATCGCCGATCATGAACTGAGCGGCCAAGATAAAAAAATCAATTTACATCTCAAGAACAATACTGCCGAAATACAGCTCTCGCTAAGCCCTACCTTACAGACATGGCGTCCTGAAACACTGTGTTGTGGCAAAGACGAATCGATCTATCAGATGGTGTCGTTTCTGGCCCCCCGCCTGACCGCCCAGGGCTGGTATCAATTAGGCCCGGACGCTAAGGTTAAAAAGGAAGACAGAGTCCGCCACAACCTCAATGACGGTGCCGGATTTGCGCTTCACTATTTCAACACGGCCTCACTGAACAAGATTGCGAAGTCCTGGCTTCACTTCTCCTCATTGACCGCAACGGCGGATTCTCCCGTCAGTCTGGTTTCCCTGATCACACCGCAAAACAAGAAGTTGACGCGGTTTGCCATTTTGGACAAGACGAAGCCGCAACTCCAGGTTAATGCGTCAGTGGATATGGTAGATGTTGACCGTCTTTTCGATCCGAAGTCAGCACTCCCCTATGAAATTCCCATCACAATCGACGGTGATACGGCTTCTATCAGCGGCACAATCAGATTTGAGCAGCTTCTGGATAAAATCGTCATTAAAGATCAACTGAACTGGATAGAAAGATTGATGGCGTCTTCTTTGGCGTCAATGGTGCAATATTATTTTCTCGCAACATATGAATTTGATGTAACGGACAAAGAGGACGTCACACGCCACCTTGAAGGAAAAGCGTTGCTTGAGTATGGCACCGTCAAATCATGATAATAACGGTCACTAAAACTTTTAATCTGTGCCGCCAGTTTTAGTAACAGCAAACGCACAAAAATCCCGCAGGCGCTGTATAATCCGCATATCTTTAGAAAGATCGACGAATTCCTTATGCGACGACTGTGCCGCTTGTCACACACTGCCTCTCCAGATATATCGATGCCTTATCATAGGCCACAGGATCATCAACATCGATCCAGAATCTGCCATGAATATCATGAACCCAGGCCCCATCGCGCGCGGCGATGCGCCTCACGCCCCCTGAGAGGCTTTCATCGTTATCCAATCGCCTGCTGTCTTCAAGTGCCCCAAAAATTCGGGGAGTCATCATGAAAATACCGGTGTCATACGCATCATACTCCACCAGCTCCTTGCCTATCGCCTGGATTCGTCCCTGTTCGCTCCTGACTTTCGTCACATCCGAAAGATCAATAAGCGGATTATCAAGTCGCCGGTCTACCGACAAAACAAGATCTCTTCTGCGAACCTGAATAAGATCCTTGACAATTTGTGGATCAAAAAGGTGATCAGCCATCAATAGCAGAAACTGTTCGTCTAAAAGTTCTTTGGCTTTCAAAACAGAGATGCCATTGGCCATACGCCAGTCTTCGTTGATGATGTGGTTGATGCGAACATGGTGCTGCCGCGAGAACTGATCCAGAAACTGGCGTACGGACTGACCCCGATACCCGGTTACGACAAAAAACTCACGGACGCCACCCTCGCGCGCCGCCCGGATAACATGTTCCAGGATAGGAGCGCCAGCAAGCACTGTAAGAGGTTTACTGGGCCCTTTTTCCTGAAGTCTGCTCCCTTGGCCGGCAGCAATAATAAGACACTTCATTCCGCAGCCATCGCAGAGGTTTTACCCGCAATATATTCCTCAGTCATCCGGTGTGCCTCATCATCGGTGAATTGATGGAGAGGATGTTTGCAAAAGAAGGCTGATGGTCCAGTTAAGACGCCACCTTCGCCCCGATCCAGCGCCAGTTTGCAGCACCGGATCATGTCAATGGCGACACCAGCCGAATTGGGCGAATCTTCCACCGACAGACGCAGTTCCAGATCAATTGGGATTTCCCCAAAAATACGGCCTTCCATCCGCAAGAAGCAGATTTTATTATCATTCTGCCAAGGCACGTAGTCACTGGGCCCGATATGGATATTATCGTCGTCCATACGTGTTTCAGAAACGGACTGAACAGCTTCGGTTTTGGAAATCTTCTTGGAGGCCAATCTGGTTCTGTTCAGCATATTCAGGAAGTCTGTGTTTCCGCCTGTGTTGAGTTGGTAGGTTCTGTCGACAGAAACACCGCGGCGGCGAAACAAATCCGTCAGCACACGGTGCGTAATGGTCGCCCCCAATTGGGATTTGATGTCATCTCCGATAATAGGGAGATTACGCGCGCGGAAACGTTCCGCCCATTCCGGATTACTCGCTATGAAAACAGGCATGTTATTGATGAAGCCGACGCCTGCATCCAGAGCGCATTCAGCATAAAAACGCGCCGCCTTCTCTGAACCCACAGGAAGATAGCTCACGAGGATATCGACATCAGACCGCTTCAATTCCTCAACCACGGTCTCTTTTGTGGCCTCTTGCTCCTCTGAGGCATTGAATGTCCGATCATCATGATAGTCTGCCATGTGATCAGCGACGCCATCCAAAATTCTTCCCATCTTCACTTTCACACCCATATTGGGCACATCGGGAAAAAACACCTTCGTGCAATTCGGCTTGGCAAACATGGCCTCGGAAACATCCCTGCCGACTTTGCGCTGGTCGATGTCGAACGCCGCGGCGACATGAATATCCGAAGGGGTGTACCCATCCACGGACCAATGCATGAGACCAAGGACTTCTTTCGATCCCTTTTCCCTATAATAGTGAATTCCCTGAATCAGCGAACTTGCACAGTTTCCAAGACCTACAATGGCTATCCTGATCTCATTCATAAAACATTCTTCCTTTTGGTCTGTTCGACTGGATTTTTCAACACCAGCCTTGACTCATTATCATCATGCACCATTACCCCGCAGGGCATCTCTTGACCAATGACCTGAAGATCTTATCCCGCTGGATAGAGACGCTATCCGCCCCACCAAAATAAAATACATAAAATCCGATCACCTGATCTTTCGGCATTGTAGGGCGTGCAATTAACAGAGGTCTTGCCACAACATTAAATATTTTTAAGAAACCAGCCCCCCCTGAATGAGGAATGCCGGGCGTATTGCTGGGCGGAGCGATTTCTAGCGAGATTGCCAATAAAGGCATAATCGGCCGAAAATATACTGTTTTTCAGTCTTCTCCAGTCCGAAAATCAACATCATCAATGAGTACGATACGATGATGACGGCAAACCCTATCAACATACCCAGCCAGCCCAGGGCGGCCAATTGAGGATTCAAAGCATAAACCAGCAGGCCGCAGACCCCGCTAACCAGGATCGGTCTCAGCATATCCCTATCGAGCAGGATGACTCCGAACAATATTTTGACCAGAAAGATGCGTATAAAGTTCATCAAACCATAGGTGACGAGCAAAGACAGGGCCGCGCCCGCTATCCCCATTTTCATCGTCAGGTAATATCCCATAAGGATATGAACCACCAGCATGATACTGGTAATGACCAAATTATAACTGGGGCGCTTCAAAAGAAGCGGCAGATCGCTCACGCCAAAACTTCCATTGAGCACGTCTCCCAGCACCAAAAGCGTGAGTGCCAGGCCGCCGGCAACAAAGCCTTCCCCCATGAGAGAGAGAAGTTGCCCGCCGAAAAAGACAATTCCAACGACCACCATCAATTGAAGCGATAATATCCAACGGGAAACACGGGCAAGCTGATCGCGCACGTGGTCAATTCTATCTTCCGCCATCAGGCTGGAAATGACCGGCGTTAATATCGGATTGAAACTCACATGAATTTTTTGCACGGACGTAGCAAACTGTTGAGCCATGCCATAAATGCCGAGTGAAGAATCGCTATAAAAATAGGATATGAGCATGACATCTGCTCTGAAGAGAAGGATGGTGACCAATTCGGTCAGTGCTGTCGGGCCGGAAAACTGGATCATGTAAACCAGTTTGGAACGGCGAATCCGACTTACTGCCAACGCCTTAAGGGAAAACAGACGTGAAAATCCAACACCGGCCGTAATGAAAGCCGCCAGTAAGGATAAACCATAGGCGATGAACAAACCGTTCGTATGCGCCCCCATATAAAACAGAACAAATGAGGTTGACGTGAGAGTCAGCGGTTCAATGACACTTCGTGACAGGGCCTCATAACGCATGGTTCTTCGAAAACGCGTGGCGGCAAGCAATATATCGGCGATTGTTGACACGACAACCAGCGGACTCAAAAACCGCAAGGCATTGATCGTCTCAGGTGAATTGAGAAAACCTAAGATATATTGGCTGCCGAAAAGAAATACCATCATGAACAAGATGGAACTTGCCGTTGTTAAGAACAAAGCCTCTAGAATTGTTCGTTCAGGAGGGGATGTGGGATCATCCTTGTCGTCATCGATGAACTTGAAGAGCGTCCGTTTGAGCCCATAGGTCGCGAGTGCCGACGCTGTTTCCATGAGGGCGACGATGATCACATAGCGCCCGAATAACTCGCTTCCGTACAAACTGCCCGCAATGAGCAGAAACGGCGCGCGCACGCCGAGCTTGGCCACAAACCCCAACAGACTGGTGCCGGCGCCTTTGGCAATAGTTCGGTGATTTTGCTGAATTTGTGTTGACATTTAAGATGGCTGTCTGCTTTTGCGAACTATTTTTCGACATACTTTCCAGTGATTTTTGTTCGCTCCGTCATGCTCAAGCAGCAAGTCAAATGCGATGACAATCAGATGAAAGTTTAAATTGAAACTGGCTGCACCGACTCTAGCCCGGCCAATACCGTCAAATAGCGGTTGACTGAAACTGCGGTACTAAATTTCGATGTATTAAATGAATCCTGCTCCTTGTGTCGTGACCGTAAGGCTGCACATATGGCTTCAGCCATCTGTTGAGGGTTCATAACCGGAACCAATTGACCGAATCGGCCATCTTCCAGAATTTCACGCACACCGCTGGGGCAATCCGTACTGACAACGGAGCACCCGCTCGCAAGCGCTTCGATCAAAACACTAGGACATCCCTCCCATAATGATGACAAAACAAAGACTTTCGCGCGATGCATATAGGCCAAAGAATTTTCAACATAACCAACAAAATCCACAAACTCTTCAACGTTAAGAGACCGTGCAAGATCGGCCAGACCCTGCTTTACCGCCGCATCTTCGGAATCACCGAGGATAATCAGGTTAGCGGCAACGGATTTTCGCACGAATGCCAAGGCACGAATGAGTGTTGCGAAGTCCTTTTCCATGACCAGACGGCCTGCTGCCAAAACAACAGGATCCGAACCGGCTTGAAGCCATTGATGAGCGATCGGCATATGGGCCTTGGCATTAAAATCCGGATGGATAACTGGTTCATATATCGTATGCAGTTTATCTTTTGGAAATCCAATTGATTTTGCAAAATCGTCTGCAACATATTTGGAGACAGAGACGACTGAATCAGCGCGCGCATAGACTCTGTGGGCAATCGAGGCAATCAATTTGCGCTGCCACTTTGGCTTATGACGCCATGAACGGGAAACATGATTGGTAATTCGCAAGACGAGACGACTTCCTGAATCGGATATTTTATGCGCCAAAACTGCCAGCAAGTTGGCGTGGCTGCCCCCGGTAAGAAGTGCATTGGGTCTGTTATTACGTAAGTATTTTATCAAAGCGGGCAGTGCTGCGAACTGATGGAGCCAGCGCGCCTCGAAGCAAAGCTTCGCATACTTACCAACGGGCAACAGCTCTATCAAATGAACTTCAGAGGGGATGTTATGGGCAAATATACCAACAGCCTGAACAACGATATAATCAACGCGATGCCCGCGCGCCGTCATTTCTTTTGCTAAAGTCAGGGTTTGCTTCTGAACGCCGCCGCCTTCGAGACAATAAACAATTATCGCATAGCGCTCACAGCACGCGGGCGGAGCGGAAGGTTTCTTATCCGGTACTTTTATGTCCTGACACATTTCATCAGGCAGAAACCCCCTAGGCACGATCAACTGCTTTCATAACGCCAAACTCGCGCACCACCTGTTTAACCCGGGGGGCAATCTCTCCGCGTATAAACTTAAACGGCTGGGCCGTGTACAGCGATGTGGAAACAGCACAATAAACACCGCATCCATCTTGACAAGACTTGCGCCGATAATATTCTTTAAGATCTTCGACCGTCATATCCAGAATGTCACGTTCGGTTGGACGCATGGAGCATTCCAGAAACTTGCCTTTCGCTGAAACAAAAAACAGCTTATAGCCAGCAGCACAAATCCAGTCATCTTCTCTCGCGCGTCCATCTATGAGATCGAGCTGATATTGCAGAATGGCATCGCTCGTATGAACTTTTTGTCCATCTCTTTTACGGGCAATCATGTCCATAATGATCTGCCGTTGCTGCTGCTTCGTCGCAGGATTGACGCGCATCACCTGATCGGGTCCCGCATGCACCAGTCTGACTTCCGTCGGGATGCCCCTGCTCAATCCGTAATCAAGAACAAAGCGCGCCTCATCGATGGTGTCGGCACAAATGGTGCCGGTGATATGGAGCTTAATGCTGCTCTGCGCCATCATCTCTATGCGGCCGGCCACTGATTTGAGAGTTTTCTTCGTGATAGCCGAGGGCGTCATGCGGTCCACGGAGATCTGCATGACCTCCAACCCTGCCTCCTCAAGTTCGGAAATCAACGTTCTTGACAGAGGAAACGCATTGGTGGTCAGGCTTGTGGAAAACTGCAAGTCACGGGCGTAACGGACAATCTCGACAATATCGGGATGGAGAAGAGGCTCCCCCCCCACCAGAGCTATTCTTAACGTTCCAAGCGAACGGATATGGCGCAACCTGGCTTTGAGGTCTTCAAGAGACGGGTGTTCCTGCGTGTTGTCGTATTCAGTGCAATAACTGCAATCCAAATTGCATTGATCAGTTACATAAAGACTGCATTGCAAAGGTTTATCGTCATAAGCGCGTTTAGCCGCCTGAAGATAATTAACGTCCTTAAACTGCCGCTTGATGCGGTCCATTCTCTTTAACATAACCAAGAACTCATTTTTTCAGATACTCCCTCAGGGCAATTTGGCGCCGGCCCCGGATACACCCTTGTATAGGCATACCGCCCTCTTCTCCAGACTGTCCTGGCCAGAAATGGCAATTCGGATTGTTTTCTGAACAAATCAGCCCTGAGTGTGACATTTCGAATACCTTCCCCTCTTAACTCATGGTAAGTAACATACACATAACGTGAATATGAATTATTATTTAGGAGATGCTTTTTTGTGTAATAATAATAACTTAGAAAAACAAAGGAGCCCACGTCACACCGCTTACTCTTGCTCAAACACATAGCAAATCATTAATGTGACCTTCATCATGAGGAAATGTGATCAAAGTGATCATATTTCTTGATAAACCAGAGACATAGCGTTGACAATCACCATTTCATCGTAACTTAAACGGCCCAATATAGTGGATTTCAAGGATTATCAGGCGGTTATACATTTACCACGCTCCGATGTGATCAGGGTTGCAGGTCTTCCCTTGCTCGCACACGCCATCTTGCTGAGCATCAAGCTTGGTATCACGAAGTTTACCGTTTGCGTGCCACACACCCGGTTATTGCAAGCCGCTTTACCTGAAATTCTACAAAATCGTGATCGTCATATCACGATCCGTTGGATCGAATATTCACAATCGCTCCCAAGCCTGGCAGTGGACAGCGCGAGTGAAGGCGTTCCGGCGACGCAAGGCGAAACTCCGCAAAAGGTGTTGCTGATCATGGCGAGTGGCATAGCATCCCCGGATCTGTTCAAACGTCTGAACACGCATGCCTCTTCACAAGGTTTCATCACTTCAAACAATCCGAACTCCTTGAACTCAGGGTTCTGGAAGTTGAGCAAAGAGGAATACGAACAGTTTCGTCAGAGCGGGAGAACTACAGTGCCCACGTCTGCCGTGCCTGATGATTTGTTTTGCCCAGTCAATCAACTTCATGATGTTCCAGCCGCTGAACGGCAGCTTTTTCGTTGGAGCGACAAAACTACTGATGGAATCATCTCCCGGCATCTCAACAGGCCGGTTTCTAGATGGATCAGTCGGCACATTGCTGCTTTTGATATCCGCCCCAATGAGATAACGGTGGTGACCACCCTTTTTACTCTTCTCATGTTCTATTGGCTTGTTGCGGGAACGCCATTTTATATTGCTCTGGGATGCTTTTTCTACCAGTTTATTTCTGTCATTGACGGCGTAGATGGGGAAATTGCCCGCGTAAAATATCTCACGAGTTCAAACGGCGCTCTTTTTGATACAGCATCTGACATGGCCGGGAATATTCTTTTTATCATCGGCGTTTCCATAGGCCTGACAAAGCTATATGGTCAGGCTTATATTGTTTTAGGCGGGTATACCTTTGTCATTGCTCTGACTTCGGTTTCATTGATGTCATTCATTCTTTGGATAGGCCCGGGAAGCGGCAGCTTTGATGTGCTTCAAATTGTCATTCGTCAACGTCTTGCAAGATTTAAAGCCTCTACGTGCATATTCAATTTTATCAATGCTCTTTTGAAGCGGGATCTTTTTGCGTTCGCCTTCGCTCTGTTGGGAGTGATCGGATTTGCTTATCTCATCCCATGGCTGCTTGCCACAGGAGTGACCATCTGGCTGGCCGCCATAATCGTCAACGCAAGTGCCATCATCCGGTCAAATCCGGCGGATTCTTTACCGGAACACGTAAAATCCCCTCAAGTGGCCGAAATATCCAAGTAGATTGCAAAGGGGAGGACATGAGCAAATTTGCCCATCGGTTTGACATAGATGTGATCAATTTTTATCCATTTCAGCTTGAAGCACATAATCAGCCAGGGCGATAAAGAACCATCACTCTGATTAAAGGACCAAGACAGTTACTAAACCAGCAAATACACGCTTTAAGCATTTAGCGAAACTACTGGCTCGCTGTCGATCACTCATGCCGATGTCCAAGGCAATGAGGGGGTATTTCTTTTCTCCAAATGACCTGCCTCTTAATGAATTTATCGACAAAGTCCTCAAACGATTCACGCGCCTGATTATTCGCTATCACCTGCTTGTGCTATTGATTGGGGCGGTCTCAAGTTATTTTGCTTATCAACAGGCCCGGACACTCAAGCTCGACACAAACATCACTTCTCTCATGCCCAAAGGCGTAGCAAGTGTTGATAATTTAAACCGTGTTCTCAAAAAAACAGGCAGTTTCAGCAGTCTCATGGTCGTTGTGGAAACCCCGAACCAGAGTGCCGCAGAAAAGTTTTTGAAAGCCCTGCGCGCTCAACTTCTGACAATGCCATGGGTGAGTTCCGCTTCGTATTTCGAAGATCTTTCTGTGTTTTCAAAATACAAACTTCTCTATGTCGACATGGATGACCTGAAAGAAATTCAGCGCCGCATTAAGAGAGAGAAGAAATATCGCGAAAGTCACCTGTCGCTGAATATGAAAGATACAAAAATCACGGCGCATGTCCGAGGTGATGAAAACACCCCTCCACCTCCAAAACTTAATTTTGACGATATCTGGGAAAAGTATAAGTCGGGCGGCACGAAAGAAATCAAATCCGGCGACAACAAAACCTTCCAAAGCAAAGATGGCCGGATACATGTTATGGTCATTTTGCCTAATGAACCGGCAACCAATATAGGGAATGCGCGCCAGATGGTGGCTGACGTCCAGACCAGGATAGATGCTCTAAATCCCAAAAACTATAGTCCGGACATGAAAGTCATGACCGGAGGCCGCATCAAAAACCGCGTTTTGGAGTTCGATGCCGTCATCACTGATCTTACGGGAAGCGCTTTCTGGTCGGTGGCCGGTATCCTGCTGCTTCTGATCATTTATTTCCGGAGAATCATGGCGATTGCCTATATCGGCTTACCCCTCTTGGCGTCCATTATTTGCACCTTCGGACTGACCGCCATGGTCTTGGGGCGCCTCAACCTTATTTCCGTTTTTCTGATCATTATTTTATTCGGTCTGGGGGTTGATTACGGCATTCACAACCTCTCACGATATGATGAGTCCCGCAGCAAAGGGCTGAGCATTTTTGACTCCCTTTTTGAGGTTTTGAGACACACCGGACAGGCTTCGCTTCTGGCGGCGGCCACCACCGTTGCGGGGTTTTATTCCCTGCTCATGACTAATTTTCGCGCTTTTTTCGAATTTGGTTTTATTGCCGGGACAGGCGTCTTACTTGCCTTTTTGTCCATGTATATTTATTTCCCGGCGCTCATCGTCTTTGCCGAAAAGATTAAACTGTTTCGGCCCCGATCCAGCAGACCCTCTTCTAAAGAGTCCTTCAGCGATAAAGTATTTCCCCACGCGCAAAAAATCCTGTTTGGATCATTGCTGTTGATTTTAACTGGAATACCTCTGGTTTCTCAGGTTGGATTTGAAGAAGACTTTAGCAATCTTCAAGCGCGCCTACCTGAAAAAGACGCCATAGAAGCAAAAATACGGGAAGTTTTTCCACTCAAAACCGACCGTGCCGTTGTCTTCGTTCAAAACCTGGATGATATGAAGAAACTGGTGAACACTCTAAACAAGCGAAAAACTGAAGATAAAGATTCCCCGACCATAGATCGGGTCGTCTCCATTTATGACTATGTCCAAAGTCAATCGGAACAGGACGCCAAGTTAAAAATTATCCGTGATATTCGTAAAGACGTCGATGAGGCCAAACCCTATGTAAGCGCTAAAGACCGCGCTGATATCGCTTCAATACATGATAGTCTGGACATCGGTGAATTATCGCCGGAAGATTTACCGCCGACATTACGCCGCCTGTTCTCTGGCTTGCCGAATGCGGGGGGGTATCTGGTCTATATCTATAATAGTGTTTCAATGTCACAAGCTGTCAATGCGCGCGCTTTTGCAGATGATATTCGGGAAATTCCCGTGGGCAACACAGTTTACTATCCGGCCGCGGAAGCCCTGATCTTCGTAGATATGATTAACCTGATGAAACGGGACGCCAGCAAGGCTGTGTTCGGAGCGGCGATCGCCACTTTTCTTGTTTTGTTTTTTGGCACCCGAAACTTTTTCACGGCGACTATTCTGTTGATACCGACAGCAATTGGTTTTTGGTTGCTGTTCAGCATCATGGGCTTGTTCGACATCAAGTTATCCATCATCAATATGGTGGCTTTACCAAGTATACTGGGATTGGGCGTTGACAACGGCACACATATTTTTATTCGCTACCGGGAGCAGGGCCCTGGAAGTCTTTTATACGTGTTGCGCACAACCGGTTTTGCCGTCACGGTGAGTACTTTGACAACCGGAATCGGATTTGCAGGCCTGTTATCCGCTCAAAACCAGGGGCTTCATTCGCTCGGTCTGGTGGCCGTGCTGGGCGTCGGCACATGTCTGATTGCCTCAATCACAGTTTTCCCGGCTTTTCTGCAATGGCTGGAAGCCAGAAAGAGATTGTCCCGTTTACTGCTGAAACCCATGTCTATTTTATCCGCGTCACGACAAGGATGAGTGAGAGCCCCCTGAATACCGGACTGAGAACATGACCATTCAATCAAAAGCCATTCGCAGAACATGGGAAATTGAGGAATTTTCCAATCGTTACATCGTACATCCTCTGAGTGGCTATTTTGTCAGAGTATTTGCCAGATGGGGGGTCAGCCCCAATACAGTCTCGGCCCTGGGCGCCGCCTTAGGAATTTTTGCCGCCTATTGCTACTATCATTATCAGCAACCATTATACGTCTATTTCGGTCTCCTATCGATGGTCGGCTGGCATGTCATGGATGGCGCAGACGGACAGCTAGCCCGCCTCACCGGCAAAGTCAGTGACATCGGCATGATCATTGATGGGGTGTGCGACTATTCGGTGTTCATTTCAGTTTACGTCGCTTTGTCTCTGGCGCTGGCCGGTCAGCACGGCAATTGGGTCTGGTTGCTCGCAGTGGCGGCTGGATTGAGCCACATTATTCAGGCATCGGCATTTGAATTACGACGACAGGAATATGATTTTTGGATTTTCGGTAAAACTTCCGCAAAATTTCTATCGCTGAAAGAAATTCGCAGCCAGTGGAAATCTGACACAACATGGAAGAAAAAACTCAGATTCCTCTATTATCTCTATGTGAAATTACAATACAAAATGGGCGGGATGGATGAGGATTTAATTGAATGGCGCACCCATATTGATACCGACAAATCTCATGAAAGCCTTGCCGCACAAAATCTTTATCGGACCATTAATCTCCCAGCTGTCAGGCACTGGTCTTGGCTGAGCGCTAACAAAAGAACGTTTATGCTGTTTTTGGCGTGCGTGTTTGGTTATCCACTGGGCTATTTCCTTTTTGAAATTATTATTCTGAACATTCTTTTTCTCTATCTGGCCCTGGAACAGCAGAATCACAATGCCCTGATAAAAATATCGTTGCCGCGTTACGGAACTTAAGGCGGTATAATTGCGGACTGGAGTGTCTTCCGGTTTCATGGGAGCCCGCAAAACGAACGACCGAATATGGCCCTTGGTGGCATAACGCCAATGCAGAAACTGGCCATGATGAATATGGCTGCTTAACCGGTTCCACTGATATAACCCCCTTATAATGGGGGTATTACCGAAGGCCCCAGACGTTACGCCACCCATCTAGGCATGAACGCCGTCCGGCAAATAAACCCTGGCCGGTTTCCATTTCTTCAGGCGCTGCTGGCTGTCAAAAACGTCCACCGCGTTTTGCAAGTTAAGCCATAGCTGGGGCGTGGTCCCGAAAACCCTGGCCAGCTTGGTTGCCGTGTCGGCGGTGACAGCCACCCGGCCGTTTACGATC